>ENA-OWLM01000249-OWLM01000249.1-metagenome-genome-assembly--contig:-NODE-249-length-20756-cov-2.714362_pt1 | contig 20756 bp, 16 predicted proteins | sample MGYA00245349_ERZ651102 | MGnify/ENA primary metagenome ERZ651102 (study PRJEB26857, sample SAMEA4031759) | metagenome | biome: human; feature: oral; material: saliva | place: Philippines | collected 2014... | reverse complement strand
ATGAACCGTTCACGGCCGTCGTCTGTCGACCGACGCTACCGGGTCTGCCATCACGCACGCGATTCGCAATGTCGCGTGCATGCCGAGCGGGCACGGCACGCGTATCGGGACCTCGCACGTGTGTCCGAAGCAGGTAGGGTCGGTCGATAGACGACCGCACGGAAACCTGCAACACCCGGTAACGCATGACCACGGAACGAAACGTTACCGTGCAACACCAGGATGCTGGGCACCTGCCGCCCGGCTCCACGCCCGCAACCCCATCACCGCCAACCCAATGAACAACACGTACAACCCGGCGGTCACATTCAACGACTTCACCAGATACATGCCCACGTACACCACGTCGACCACGATCCACAACCACCATGTGGCCACATGACGTCGCGCCTGCCACCACTGCGCCACCAGGCTCAAGGCCGCCAGCATCGCGTCCAGCCACGGCAACGCGGCATTGGTCCAGGTGTGCATCGCCGCACCCAGCAGCAGGCCGCCCAGCACACCAACGCCCAGGTCGCGCAGCAACTGCCGGCGTGACAACGGCGCAATGGTGATCTGCCCTTCGACCGCCGCACTGCGCCGCCAGCTCAGCCAGCCGTACAGCAGGAAACAGCCGAAAGCGATCTGCAGCAGGGTGTCCGAGTACAGCCGTGCCTCCACGAAAACCACCGCATACAGCGCCACAGCGACCAGCCCCACCGGCCACGCCAGCAGATGCCGGCGCGCCATCAGCCACACACCAAGGATGCTGGCAGCGACTGCTGACCATTCGAGCACGGCCGGGTTCATAGGCCGATCGTCACCGACAGACGCGCCTGGCGCGGCGCACCGGCGAACAGGTAGTAGTCGCCGTCGGTGCTGCCGGTATCGCGCCAGTAGAAGCGGTCAAACAGGTTGTCCACCGACAGGTTCCAGCGCACCGGACGCTGCCCCAGCGTGTGCTGGAAGCGCAGGCCGGCATCGAACACGCTGTACGAGGGCACCTTCACCTGTCCGTCCACGGTGGCCACGTTCGCAGAGGCATAGCGCCAGCCGCCACCGACTGCGAGCCCTTCCACGAACGGCAACGCGTAATCCACGTGCACGGTGGCGCGCCGCTTCGGCACGTTCACCAGCTGATGCCCCTCATTCGCCGGCGTGCCGGTGTCACGTGCACGTGCCTGCAGCACACTGGCGCTGGCGGTCAGGGTCAGACGCTCGCTGAGCTGGCCATCAGCGCTCAGCTCCAGCCCGGTGTGTACCTGGCGGCCGTCCTGCACGAAGGTGTAGCCGGCCTCGCTGTCGTCCGGCTGCGCGTACTGCAACGGCAGCGAGGTACGGAACAGCGCCGCGCTCAGGGTGAGTGCATCGGTACGCGCAAACTTGATCCCCACTTCGGTCTGGCGAGACTCCAGCGGCTGCAGCCAGCTGCCGCCGTTCTGGGTCCAGAACGGGGCCTCCTTGCCAAGCGACAGGCCTTCGACGTAGCTGGCGTAAACGCTCAGCGCATCCGTCGGCTTGAATACCACGGCGGTCTGCGGCAGGAACGTCGACAGCCGGCTTTGACGTTCCGGGGTTCCGCGCTTGTCGTAGGCGCGCTCGTCCATGCGCACATAGCGTCCGCCGGCCAGCCACTGCCACTGGTCGTTGAAGCTGATCCGGTCCAGGACGAAGGCCGAGCGCTGCCAGCTGTCCAGCCGGCGCGCGGACGCACCGGGCTGCAGCGGCGAGGGATCGAACACCGGCACCTGCGGGGCATGGATGTTGGTGGTGCCGACGTACTCGTTGACGTTCTGGCGCTTGTCCACGGTGCGGTGGAAGGCGTCCACGCCGAACGACAGCTGGTGCTGCACGCTGCCGGTGGCAACGCGTCCCCGCAGCTCTGCGCGCAGTTGCTGGTTGACCCGGGTGTCGTCGGGGCTGCGATAGTCGTAGATGTCGTAGTCGCCATTCGGCGCGAAGTAGTTGCCCGGGGTGCTGCCGTCGGCGCAGGCCTCGCTGTAGTAGCAGCCATAAGCAAAGGCGACGTTGTCGTTGATCACCGTACGGCTGTGCCCGACCGACACGCGTGACTGCCAGTCCGGCGTGAAGTCGAAGGTGTGCAGCGCGGTGAGGTTGGTGCTGTCGATGCCGACCGGCTGCACCCACGGCTGATAGCCGAGCATCTTCTCGCGATCCACGCCGTGCGGAATGCCGGTTGCGCCGAGCAGCTGGAAACCGGACGCCGAGCGCTGTGCGCTGGTCTGGTAGTTGGCATCCACTTCCAGCTTGCTGCGTTCGCTGATCTGCCAGTCGGTGGCCAGCGAATAGAAGTTGCGGCGGCCGTCGGCATGTTCGATGTAGGAATCGCTGTCGTCCCAGGCCGCATTGAAGCGGATCCCGAAGGTCGGCGTCAGCCAATGACCGACATCGACCGCGGCGTAGCGTGAGCCTTCAGAGTCGGTGCCGAGCGTGAGGTTGCGCACTTCGGCCGGACGCTTGCCGACGTAGTTGATCAGGCCGCCCGGGGCCATCACCCCGGCGGCGAGGCCGGCCTCACCCTTGAGTACTTCCACCTGGGCGATGTTCTCCAGCGCGAGGCGCTGCTCACCGGCGATGGACAGCCCGTTGAAGCGATAGCCGGTGGCCAGGTCCAGCGCAAACCCGCGGATGGCCACGTTCTGGTAGTAACCCACCGGCGCATAGCTGTCGCCCAGCGAGGCGTCGTGGCGTGCCAGCTCGGACAGCCCCCGCACCTGCAGACGATCCAGATACTCGCTGCCCAGCACGTTCACCGAGGCCGGGGTGTCCTTCCAGCTGCCCACGCCGAAGCTGCTGGACGGCGCGGTTTTCGCGGCCTGCTGATGGGCCTGCACACGGATGCCGGCAAGGTCGGTGGGCGAGCGCTCGCCCGCGTCAGCGGCGGGTTCGCTGGCGTGCAGCGGCAGGGCTGCAACGAGGGCGGCGGTCAACAGGGAAATGCGCAGGCGGTTCATTCGTTTCGTCATCAGCCAGAGGAGACGAAGCGAAGGCACGCACGCAGCAGGGCCCTGGACGGACACCGCGTGTGCTGCTCAAAGCTCCCTACGCCGGTGCAAACCGGATCAGGTTCCAAGGGACTCTCTCAGCCTGGCAGATCCAGGCACCCCCGCTTCAGTGGCCATTTTCACACCAAAACGGCGGAAAAGGCCACTCCCGGTCTCAGGCAGCGCTGCGAATGTGGTCCAGCAGGGACCGACCGTCCGTCCCGGCGAACCACGCGGCGTGGCCCAGCAGGAAGGTGTGATAGGCCACGTCGGCATTGGCCCGTGAGCCGGTCACGGCGTCGAAGTACTCCACCTCCGACAGGGCGAAGTCCAGGTGCACCACCGGCAGCAGGTCGGCCAGCAGGATGACCTGATCGGTCGACAGCGGGTGCTGCTGGCGATAGCCGGCGAGCAGGGCCAGCGCGGTCTCGGCGTACGCCACCGGCCCGTCGCTGGCCAGCCAGTCGACCGCGTTGCGTTCGATCGCGGTAGCGAGGTCGAACAGCGCGCTGGTGGGTGACGCCAGTCCGAAATCGAACACGGTGCTGATGGTCGCGCCCGCGCCGCTACCCTGCCAGAGCAGGTTGGACACGTGCCAGTCGTTGTGACCCCAGCACACGGGCGTGGCGGCGTAGCGTGCGCCCAACGCGGCATGCCATGGCAGCACGGCGCGGGCCAGGTCGGCCTGCCACGGCACACCGGCCAGGTAGGCGGCCAGACCCGGGCGCTCATGCAACTGGGCCTGCAGCAGGGCGCACGGGTCGGCGGCGCGGATCAGGTCGTCGCGCGCGACCAGCACATGGGTGCTGCGCTGGGGCGCGGCATAGCCGGCGGCGGCCTGATGCAGGCGTGCCAGCATCGCCCCGGTTGTCCGGGCGACGTCCAGGTCGGTCAGCGGTGTCCATGACGGCATGTCGCGGTAAAGGTCCACGCCGGTGCCTTCGGCGTGCACCTCATAGGTCCACTCGCCACGCGTCGGCGCGGTGCGTCCGTCAATCGTGGTCAGTACCTGCACCACCGGCACACCCGCGCGGGACAGATGCGAAATGAAGCGATGTTCTTCTTCCAGCACTGCGGCACTGCGCACGCGCACGTGGTGACGCTTCACGAACACACGACCCTGCGCGCCCTGCACCAGCGCCGCCGCCGAAAACGGGCGCGGGCTGTGCCAGGCCACCTGGGTGTGGCCTCCGAATGCCGCGTACTGCGTGCCCAGCCAGCTCAGCTCATCCGCGCCCAGTGCCGGCCAGTCGGCCAGGACCTGGTCATTGTCCAGGCCCTGCACGTGGTGAAGCGGGGTGCTCAAAGCTTGCTGTCGCGCAGGTAGTCGAACAGCTCGGCGTCGCCCTTCAGGCCCAGCTTGAGCATGGCGTCGCCCTTCTGCCGGCTGATGGTGCTGACGCTCTTGTGCAGATGCAGCGCGATTTCCTTCACGGTCTGGCCGGCACCGAGCAGGCGCAGCACTTCCACTTCCTTCGGCGACAACGTGCGGGTGTCTTTCTCTTCGACGTTGTGTGTGCCGATTGCGTCAATGCGATCCTTCAACGTGCGGCTCAGGAACGGCTGTCCGCGCTGCACGGTTTGGATCGCCAGCGGCAGCTCGTCCATCGACGACGCCTTGTCGACCAGGCCGAGGACGCCGGTGGAGACCACCATGCGCAGGATGGCCAGGTTGTGGGCCACGCTGAGCAGCACCACAGGCAGGTCCGGGTAATGGCGGCGGATCATGCCGATCATGGCAAAACCGTCAGGCTGGCCGGTGCCGGGCATGGAGTAATCGGTGACCAGCAGGTCGCAGGGATGCGCCTTGAGCACATCCATCAGTTCACTGGCACCGCTGGCTTCGGCGACAACCTCGCCAACGCCGCTGGTTTCAATGACGGACTTGGTCCCGATGCGGACCACGGGGTGATCATCAGCGATGATAATGCGCAGGGTCATGGACTAGTATTGCCTGTAAGGCAGAGGCCCTTCCGGGCCCGTCGGGATGTTGGAATCATATTACGGAGATCAGACCGCATGCGTACCTCGGTTGTCCGCTGGCTGGTCGTGCTGGTTCTGCTGATCACTGCAAGTACCTCCGGCATGGCTGCGACCGGTACCTTGCCAGCTCCGGCGCTCTCACCGCGTCAGGCCGAATGGCTCGAACGCAACCCCACCATCTTACTGGGCCTGTACGACAGCGGTTGGCCGCCCTACGAATTCGTCCAGAACGGACAGCCAAAAGGGCTCGGTTACGACTACCTGATGCTCCTGTCGCGCCAGCTGGGCCTGAACGTTCAGGTTCGTATGTATCGCGATTGGGCCGATGTACTGGATGCCGCCTGCCGGGGCGAAGTGGATGTCGTAATGAACATCGCACTGACCCCCGGGCGGACCCGCTGCATGGTCTATACCTCCCCTTACGCCGAAGCGCCGCTGGCCCTGGTGGGGCGTCCCGGCGACACCCGGGCGTCGGCCGATCCGGACCTGACCGGGCTGCGCGTGGTCAGCGAGCAGGAGTTCCTGACCAGCGAACAGATCCGCTCGCGCTTTCCGGGTGCCCGTCGCGTGGTGGCCCCGAACACGGCCACTGCATTGAACATGGTGGCGCAGGGTCAGGCCGATGTTTATATCGGCAACGCACATGTCGCAAACGCCATCATCCGCGAGCGCAAGCTGGAGGGCATCACCCTGCTGCGCCCGAGTGACCTTGCTCCAGAGCGGCTGCATTTCGGTGTGCCGAATGCGCGCCAGCCGTTGGCCGAGGCCCTGGATGCGGCGTTGACGACGCTGCCAGCCGCACAGCGCGAGGCCATGGCCAAACAGTGGCTGCCGCCGCTGCAGTGGTCAACGCAGTCGCGGCTGGTGCTGGGCCAGGCCGAGCGCCGCGTGCTGGCGACACCGCTGCGCATGGGCTATGCGCCGCACGCGGCACCGTTGTCGTTTGTGGACGCATCGGGTGAGCCGAGCGGCGTCGCCGGTGACTATCTGCGCCAGTTGCGCATGGTCGGCGCGCAGCTGAACCGCGTGCCGGCACATGACTGGTTCGAGGTGCGCGACCAGATGCGGCGCGGCACCGTCGATGTGGTGATGGGCATGCCCAACGACGCCCACTACCTGGGCGACGACTGGGTGTTCAGTCAGCCCTTCATCAGTGTGCCCAACGTCATCGTGACGCCCAACAACAGCCGCTCCGTGCTGGGCCTGGGTGACCTGGACGGGCGCACCATTCTGTTGTCCGATCCCGACCGCCTGCGCGGCTACATCCTGCAGTACGCACCCAAGGCGCGCATCGTGCCGGCGCGTAGTGTCGAGCAGGCGCTGGCACGGCTGGCCAACGGCGATGCCGACGCCTACGTCGGCAACCTGGCGATGGTCGACCGGGTCATCCGCGAGTTGTATCCGGCCCGGCTGCACGTGGCCGCGCCGGCCGGCTTCAGCGACCAGCTCTCATTGGCGGTCAAACGCCAGTACGCACCGCTGGCCACCACCTTCGACCGTGTGCTGACCAACCTCACACCACGCGAGCATGCGGCGATCCGTGGCGACTGGCTGCTGGCCGAGTACCGCGCGGGTTTGGACTGGCGCTCGATCGCGCGCTGGGCGGTGCCGCTGTCACTGGTGCTGCTGACCGGCATGATCGTGCATGGCTGGGGGTATCTGCGCCTGCGCCGCGAAGTGGCGATGCGCCGGCAGCTGGAACAGCGCCTTGGTGAGATCACCGACAACCTGCCGGCGATCGTCTACCAGGCACGTCGGGAGCACGATGGACGGGTGACCTTCCCCTACATCACCGGCGACCTGCATTCGATCTTCGGTGTGACCGCCACCGAGGTGATGCGCGACGACACCCTGCTGGAAGCACAGATCGACGTGCGCGACCGCGAAGCGATCAATGAAGCCATGGCCCACGCCGCGCGCAACTTCACCCCGCTGGACCTGGAGTTCCGCACCAGTCCGCACGGCGTGGTGCGCTGGGTGCGCACGCGCGCATTGCCGTATGCCGCCTCCGATGGCACCGACGGGGCCGTGCTGTGGAGTGGCTACTGGGTGGATGTGACCGAGGCGCGTGCCCAGGCCGATGCCCTGGCCGCGGCCAAGTCGGATGCCGAACGGGCCACGGCGGCCAAGTCCAATTTCCTGGCCACTATGAGCCATGAGATCCGCACCCCGATGAGTGGCGTGCTGGGCATGGTCGAGGCGCTGTCGCACACCCAGCTGGATGGCGAGCAGCGACGCATCATCGGCGTGATTGAAGACTCCGCGCAGATGCTGCGGCAGATTCTTGATGACATCCTGGATTACTCACGCATCGAGGCGGGCGCGCTGCCGCTGGAGCCACAACCGGTGGCGCTGCGCAGCCTGCTCGACAACGTGCAGCAGCTGTTGGCACCGCAGGCGTCCAGCAAGGGCCTGGACCTGAGCCTGGAAGTGGATCCGCAGGTGGCGTCGCAGCATCTGGTCGACGGCATGCGCCTGCGCCAGATTGTGTTCAATCTGCTCAGCAACGCGATCAAGTTCACCAACCAGGGTCAGGTTGGGATTGCCTTGACCGTCGAGCGCTCCGACGACATGTCGCAGACCCTGCGCCTGACCGTGTCCGACACCGGCATCGGCATTTCCGCCGAACAGCGCGAGCGTCTGTTCAAGCCGTTCGCGCAGGCGGATGTGGCCATCACCCGTCATTACGGCGGCACCGGCCTGGGCCTGAGCATCTGCCAGCGGCTGGTCGGGCTGATGCGTGGACGGCTGGACATGTACAGCACGCCGGGCCAGGGCACCCGGGTTGAAGTCGTGCTGAGCCTGCCGCGGGTACCGGGCGACGAAGCCGGCCACGATGCACAGTGCATTTCCGACGAAGTGCAGCCGTTGCCCTCCGGGCAGGCACGCCGGCGCGTGCTGGTGGTGGAAGACCATCCCACCAACCAGGCGCTGATGCGCTGGCGTCTGCAGCAGCTGGGGCTGCAGCACGAACTGGCGGTGGACGGCGAAGCCGCGCTCGCGCTGTTGGATGCCTCCAGCTTCGACCTGGTGATCACCGACTGCCGCATGCCGGTCATGGACGGCTACACCCTGACCCGGCGCATCCGCGAAGGTGAGGTCGGCACGGGCCGTCATATGCCGGTGCTGGCCCTGACCGCCAGCGCCCTGGCCGAGGACCGGCAGCGCTGCCGTGAAGCCGGCATGGACGACCTGCTGGCCAAGCCGGTGGCACTGGCCACCCTGCGCCGCGCGCTGGGCCGCTGGCTGCCGACCGACCCGGACGAGGAAGTGCCCGCCGCTTCCGAACCCGTCGCCACCGAGACCGACACGCCCGGCCCGCTGCCGACCCGGGACGCGATCGTGCAGCGATTCGGATCCGAGCATGTGGCGACCGTGCTGATCGAGAGCATGCGCAAGGCGACCGGCGAAGATCTGCAACGCGGCCAGCTGGCGCGCGAGCAGAACGACAGCAACACCGCGGTGGAAGTGCTGCACCGGATCGTCGGTGGGCTGGGGACGCTGGGGGCCGAGTCGCTGGCGATGCAGGCACGCGCGCTGATGCAGCAGATCCAGGCCGAGGGTGTTGCCGCGTGTGCGGGCGGTATTGATGCGTTCGAGCAGGCGCTGGACGACTATCTGCAGAGCCTGGATCCGTAGAGCCACGCCCTGCGTGGCTTCGACCAACTTGGCACCGCGCGCAGCCACGCAGGGCGTGGCTCTACGGGGATTCCCCCTTCAGGTACTCAATCACCAACCGCCGCCGCTCCGGATCCGCAGTCGAATTCACCATGCGCGAATCCGGCACCACGCTGGTCGGCGAACGCAGGAACGCATCCAGCGTCTGCTCGCTCCACACCACCCCGGCACGACGCATGGCCGGCGAATACGGGTAGTCATCCAGGCTGCCGGCGCGACGACCGATCACCCCGTGCAGGTTCGGTCCGAACCGATGCACGCCCCCGGCGTTGGCGGTGTGGCAACCGCCGCAGATGGCAAACGCGCGCTCACGCTCGCGTTGCCGCGCCTGCTCGGGTGTCTGTGGCGCGGCCGTGCATGCACTGAGCAGCACGACCGCCAACACGGCCAGCGTTCTCACATCGACGAATAGTTGGGGCCGCCGCCGCCCTGCGGCGTCACCCACACGATGTTCTGGGTCGGGTCCTTGATGTCGCAGGTTTTGCAGTGCACGCAGTTCTGCGCGTTGATCTGCAGCTGCTCCTGGCCCTCACCGCCCACGAATTCGTACACACCGGCCGGACAGTAGCGTGCTTCCGGACCGGCGTATTCGGCCAGGTTCACCTGCACCGGAATGCTCGCGTCCTTCAGCGTGAGGTGGCTGGGCTGGTCTTCTTCGTGATTGGTGCTGCTCAGGAACACCGAGCTGAGCCGGTCGAAGGTCAGCACGTTGTCCGGCTTCGGGTAGGCGATGCGGGTGTGCTGCGACGCCGGTTCCAGGCACTGGTGGTCGGGCTTGCTGTGGCCGATCGTCCACGGTGGGTTGCGGATGCCCAGCTTGGGCAGCAGCCACTGTTCAATACCGGTCATCAGCGTGGCCACGGTGCGGCCCTTCTTGAACCACTGTTTGAAGTTCTTGGACAGCTTCAGCTCGTCGTGCAGCCAGCTGTTTTCGAAGGCTTCGGGGTAGGCACTGAGCTCATCGCGCTGACGGTCGGCGGCCAGGGCGTCGAACGCGGCGTCAGCGGCCAGCATGCCGGTCTTGATTGCCGCGTGGCTGCCCTTGATCCGGCTGGCGTTGAGGTAGCCGGCCTCGCAGCCAACCAGCGCGCCGCCGGGGAACACCGTCTTCGGCAGCGAGAACAGACCGCCGGCGGTGATCGCGCGCGCGCCGTAGCCGATGCGCTTGCCGCCTTCCAGGTGCTTCCGGATCGACGGGTGGGTCTTGAAGCGCTGGAATTCCTCGAACGGGCTCATCCACGGGTTCTTGTAGTCCAGCCCGATGACGAAGCCGATGGCGACCTTGCCACCTTCGGCGTGGTACAGGAACGAGCCACCATAGGTGTCGTTGTCCAGCGGCCAGCCGGCGGTGTGCACCACCAGGCCCGGCTCATGCTTGGCCGGGTCGATCTGCCACAGTTCCTTGATGCCGATGCCGTAGGACTGCGGGTCCTTGCCGGCATCCAGCTGGTAACGCGCGATCAGCTGGCGGCCGAGGTGGCCGCGTGAGCCTTCGGCGAAGATCGTGTACTTCGCGTGCAGTTCCATGCCGCGTTCGAAGTTGGGGCCGTGCGAACCATCCTTGCGGATGCCCATGTCGCCGGTGGCCACGCCCATCACCGCGCCGTTTTCGTCGTACAGCACTTCGGCGGCGGCAAAGCCGGGGAAGATCGCCACTTCCAGCGCCTCGGCCTGCTGCGCCAGCCATCGGGTGACTTCGCCGAGGCTGACGATGTAGTTGCCCTGGTTGTGGAAGCACTCCGGCAGGAACGCGTGCGGGGTGCTGCGCGCGCCGTCCGGGCTGAGGAACAGGAATTCGTCGCGGGTAACCGCCTGCTTCAGCGGTGCGCCGCGTTCGGCCCAGTCCGGGAACAGTTCGGTCAGTGCGCGCGGGTCCATGATCGCGCCGGACAGAATGTGCGCGCCGGGCTCGGAGCCCTTTTCCAGCACACAGACCGACAGTTCGCGGCCGGCTTCGATGGCGCGCTGGCGCAGGCGGATGGCCGTGGCCAGGCCGGGAGGGCCGGCCCCGACGATCACCACGTCAAATTCCATGGCTTCGCGCGGGGGCAGGGCGGTGGTTTCTTCGCTCATGGTGGTGCGTAACTCGTTGGGTAGTGCCGCCGGCCAGAAGCCTGCGGCGGTTGCCTGGGAATGCAGTTCAGTACGTCAGGGTACCGGGAGCCGGCGTTTACGCCTAGTTCGCCGACGTTGCCGCGGCGTTCATCGCGAAATGATGCATTGCATCAATACGTCGGAAATCGGATGGGGTATGGGATTAACCGCCAAACGCATCGTGATATCTAACTTCGGCGTCCGGCCACACTCCATTGAACAACACCGCCTGGAAGTAGTCCGCCGGCACCCCCGGCAATCGCAACCGCGAATCGGCCCGGAACCCGAACCGCCCGTAGTACGCCGGATCGCCCAGCAGCACGCAGCCCGCTGCCCCGCGCTCCCGCAGCGCCGCCAACGCGGCCCGCATCAATGCGCTGCCCACGCCCCGGCCCTGCTGCGCCGGAGCCACCGAAATCGGCCCCAACCCGTACCAGCCTTCGCTGCCGTCGCTGAGCCTGACCGGTGACAAGGCGACATGGCCGACCAGTGCGTCCCCGTCCTCGGCCACCAGTGACACCGACAGCGCGCCCGCCGCCCGCAATGCATCCACCACGTCCTGCTCGGTGCCGTCGCGGTGCGGCGCGTTGGCAAAAGCGTCGCGGGTCAGTGCGTGGATGGCGGCAATGTCGTGCGGGCGTTCGGGGCGGATCTGCATGGCGTAAGGCACTGCGACGGAATGTCGCCATTGTAGGCCCGTGCTGCGCCGTGCCTTGGCCGGGTGGCGCGGAGCGTCGACAATGGCGGCCTCTGCTGCTCACTACTGCCAGGTTGCCATGTCCCTGAATCCGTATGACCTGTTTGACGTCCGTTCCCTGCTCAGCGAAGAGGAACGCGCGGTCCAGGCCAGCGTGGCGCGCTTCACCGACGAACGGGTCCTGCCCATCATCGGCGACGCCTTCGACCAGGGTCGGTTTCCGGGCGAGCTGATCCCGGAGATCGCCTCGCTCGGCCTGCTGGGCTGCACCCTGCCCGAACAGTACGGCGGTGGTGGCCTCAATGCGGTCAGCTACGGGTTGATCTGCCAGGAACTGGAACGCGGTGATTCCGGCCTGCGCAGCTTCGTGTCGGTGCAGAGCTCGCTGTGCATGTACCCCATCTACGCCTATGGCAGTGAAGAACAGCGCCTGCGCTGGCTGCCGGACATGGCCGCGGGCAAGGTGATCGGCTGCTTCGGGCTGACCGAGGCCCACGGCGGCTCGGACCCGGCGGCGATGAAGACGCGCGCGGTGCGCGAGGGCGGCGACTGGGTCGTCAACGGCAGCAAGATGTGGATCACCAGCGGTCCGGTGGCCGACATCGCCATCGTCTGGGCGCATACCGACGACGGCATCCAGGGCTTCGTGCTGGAGAAGGGGATGCCCGGCTTCACCACCCAGGAGATCAAGCACAAGATGAGCCTGCGTGCCTCGCTGACAGGTGCGCTGTTCTTCGACAACGTGCGCGTGCCCGAGCGCAACCGCCTGCCCAACGTGCAGGGCCTGAAGGGACCGCTCGGCTGCCTGACCCAGGCCCGCTACGGCATCAGCTGGGGCCCGATCGGCGCGGCGGTGGCCTGCCTGGACGAGGCGCTGGGCTACACCAAGGAGCGCGTGCTGTTCGGGCGGCCGGTCGCGGCCACGCAGAGCGCGCAGATCAAGCTGGCCGACATGGCGCGGCGGATCACCAGCGCGCAGCTGCTGGCGCTGCAGCTGGGCCGGTTGAAGGACGCGGGCCAGATGCAGCCGCAGCAGGTCAGCCTGGCCAAGTGGAACAACTGCCGCATGGCCATCGACATCGCCCGTGACTGCCGTGACCTGCTCGGCGGGGCCGGCATCACCACCGAACACGTGGCGATCCGGCATGCACTGAACCTGGAATCGGTGATCACCTACGAGGGCACCGAAACCGTGCACCAGCTGGTGATCGGCCGCGAGCTGACCGGCATCAACGCGTTCTGAGATAACCGGATGACATGACCGGTAGCGCCGGCAAATCCGTTCTGGCGCCAGGCTTCGTACATCACCACGGCCACCGTGTTGGACAGGTTCAAACTGCGGTTATCCGGCTGCATCGGCAGACGCAGCCGACGCCCGTGCGGCAGCGCGTCGAGCACGTCCTGCGGCAGGCCGCGGGTTTCCGGGCCGAACAGAAAGGCGTCGCCGTCTTCGAACTGCTGGGTGTCATAGCGCACGCTGCCCCGGGTACTGAGGGCGAACAGGCGCTTGGGGGCAATGCGCTGCAGGGCGGTGTCCAGGTCTGGATGCACCTGCAGTCGTGCGTATTCGTGATAGTCCAGGCCGGCGCGCTTGAGCTGCTTGTCGCTCAGGTCGAAACCGAGCGGTTCAATCAGGTGCAGCTGCGCGCCGGTGTTGGCGCAGAGGCGGATCACATTGCCGGTGTTCGGGGGAATTTCCGGCTGGAACAACACGACATGGAACTGAGGAGAGGTCATGGCCAAAGTGTACGCCGCGACGTCTTACCGCTGGTACCTGCCGAACCGTTGGATCACGGCCCGGTAGGTACCGACCGTTGGTCGGTACCGCTGTTACGGGCGAGCCAGAACCGAAACCGCTTCAGCCGCAAAGGCCTGCAGGTCGTTCGGCGACGGGCGCACCTGCAGGGTCGGCAGGTTGATGATCACCTCGTTGGCGACGGCGGTGGCCGCCGCAGCAAAGGTGCCCATGTAGTCGCGGTGGCTGTCCTGCTCGGCGGCCAGCGCTTCACGCTGTTCGGCGGTGGGGCGCACTTCGACGCTGGCCAGGGTGGTCACGCGGCGGCTGTCGGCCAGTTCCTGGCGGTATTCGGCGATCTGGCCGGCGGTCGGACGCACTTCCACCAGCGCCAGGGTCGGGATGTCGCTGTTGCGTTCCCACTCGGCCTGGGCCAGCTGATCGGCGGAGGGACGGACCTGGACGGTTTCCAGGGTCGGGATGGCGGAAGCGGCATGCACGTTCGAAACAAACGCGGAGCCGGCAGCGATGGCGATGGCAATTGCGATGGTCTTGGTGTTCATGACGGGGCCTGTTTAGTGTTGGTGAGCAGTGGTGTGGTAGTAAGGTAGTACACCAAATCTGGGCTTGCAAGAGAAATTTTCAGTTTCGGCGTTTTGTTCAGCGATCAGTCAGTTTGGTTTTGATCGCCTTCTGTCCGCACAGGGATCAATGCAGAACCCGTGCCAACTTTTGTGCGTTGATTTGCAAGGGTTTTTGCGCTGAATCGAGGTGTCCGCTGTCCGGACACCTGTCCGCTCCGCAGCCCACGACTGTCCGTCCGCCGCGATGTGACGTTCCCTGACGGCGGCAATGACTGTTGGCCGATGCCAAATTCAGGAGGGCCGGGCTAGGATCGGCCTCCACTTCCATGACCAAGGACCCGGAATGACCCTGCACCTTCGACCGCGTGGCGCGCTGCTGGCTGTTGCACTTTCTGCCGCCCTGGGCACGCTGGCTCCGGCCCCGGTGCTGGCCAAGCCGGCGCAGACCGCCAAGGTCGACATTCCGTTCGAGGAGTTCACCCTGCCCAATGGTCTGCGCGTGGTGGTGCACACCGACCGCAAAGCCCCGATCGTGGCGGTGAACATCTGGTACCACGTGGGCAGCAAGGACGAACCCGCCGGCCGCACCGGTTTCGCGCATCTGTTCGAACACCTGATGTTCCAGCGCAGCGAAAACCACGACGGCGAGTACTTCGAGCCGTTCAAGCAGGTCGGCGTGACCGGTCAGAACGGCACCACCAATACCGATCGCACCAACTACTTCGAGAACGTGCCCACCACTGCGCTGGACATGGCGCTGTGGATGGAGTCCGACCGCATGGGTCACCTGCTCGGCGCGATCGACCAGGCGGCGCTCGACGAACAGCGCGGCGTGGTCCAGAACGAGAAGCGCCAGGGTGAGAACCAGCCGTATGGGCAGGTCTGGGAAAAGCTCAACCGCGCGCTGTACCCGGCCGGCCACCCGTATCACCACAGCGTGATCGGCTCGATGAACGACCTCAATGCCGCCTCGCTGGACGATGTCAAAACCTGGTTCCGCACCTGGTATGGCCCGAACAATGCGGTGCTGGTGCTGGCCGGCGATATCGACGTGCCCACCGCCAAGGAAAAGGTCGCGCGCTACTTCGGCGACATCCCGGCCGGTCCGAGCATGGCGCAGCCCAAGGTGGATGTGGCCAAGCGCGAGAAGTCCACCCGCGAGACCATGACCGACAAGGTGCCGCAGGCGCGTATCTACCGCGCCTGGAACGTGGCCGAAGTGGGCACCACCGACATCGACCAGCTGCAGCTGTTCGCGCAGGTGCTGGGCGGGGCCAAGGCCTCGCGACTGGACCAGCGCCTGCTGCACCAGGACAAGCTGGTCGACAACATCAGTGCCGGGGCCTACAGCTCCCAGCTGGGCTCCAACTTCATGATCATGGCCACGGTGAAGCAGGGCGTGGACCCGGCCAGGGTCGAGGCGATCATCGATGAGGAAGTGCGCAAGCTGATCAAGGATGGCCCGACTGCCGCCGAACTGGAGCGCGGCAAGACCGCCTTCCGTGCTGGCTTCATCCGTGGCATCGAACGCATCGGTGGCTTCGGCGGCAAGGCCGACGCGCTCGCCGAGTGCACTGTGTATGAAGGTGACCCGGGCTGCTTCCGGCGTTCGCTGAAGGTCATCAATGACGCCACCGCCGCCGATGTGCGCAGCATCGGGGCCAAGTGGCTGGGTCCGGGCGACCACACCCTGGTGGTGGAGCCGGGTGCGCGCGTCGCGCTGGCTGAAGAACCCTCGGCCACGCCCAAGCCGTTCAACGTGCCGGCGGTGGACACGAAGTACAGCACCCTGCCGACCCAGGTCGACCGCAGCGCCGGCGTGCCGCAGACCAAACAGTTCCCGGAACTGAAGTTCCCGCAGCTGCACCGCGCCACGCTGAAGAACGGCACCCAGGTGATCCTGGCCGAGCGCCACGACATTCCGGTGGTGCAGTTCAGCTATGAGTTCCCGGGCGGTTTCACCGCCGACCAGGGCCGCAAGTCCGGCACCGCCAACTTCACCATGGACCTGATGGGCGAAGGTGCGGGCAAGCTGGGGGCGCTGGCCTTCGCCGACGCCGCCGACATGCTCGGGGCCAGCATGGGCGCGAGTGCCTCGCTCGACAGCGCCAGCGTGTACCTGTCCGCACTGAAGGAAAACCTGGCCCCGTCGCTGGCCCTGTACGCCGACATGCTGCGCACCCCGCGCTTCGAGCAGGGCGAGATCGACCGGGTCAAGGCGACCTGGATCGCCGGCATCCAGCAGGAGAAGGTGAATCCCAACGCCGTGGCGATGCGCGTGCTGCCGCCGCTGCTGTACGGGAAGGGCCATCCCTATGCCATCCCGTTCACCGGCAGTGGCCGGGAAGCCGACATCCAGTCGCTGACCCGCGAGGACCTGGTCGACTTCCATCGCGACTGGCTGCGTCCGGAGCAGGGCACCCTGATCGTGGTCGGTGACACCACGTTGAAGGAAATCGTGCCGCTGCTGAACCGTCAGCTCGGTGACTGGAAGAGCACCGGTCCGGCTCCGCAGGTCAAGGCCACGGTCGACGTGGCGCGTCCGGCCAAGGGCCGCGTGTACCTGATCGACCAGCCGGGTGCGGTGCAGGCCAATCTGTTCGCCGGCCAGGTGGTGCCCTCCACCCTGGATGCCGGTGCGACCCGCTTCGACATCGCCAACGGCGTGCTCGGCGGCGACTTCACCTCGCGCCTGAACATGAACCTGCGTGAGGAAAAGCACTGGTCGTACGGGGCCCGCAGCAGCGCCAGCAGCACCCTCGGCCAGCGCCCGTGGATGGCGATGGCTCCGGTGCAGATCGACAAGACCGGCGAGGCCATGGCTGAAATGCGCCGCGAGATCGCCGACTTCGCCAGCGGTACCGAGGCGATCACCGCGCCGGAAGTGACCCGCATCCGCAACATCCAGACCCTGAGCCTGCCAGGGGCCTATGAAACCGCCAGCGCCGTGATGGGCACGATCAGCGGCATCGTCCGCTACCAGCGCCCGGACGACTACGTGTTCAAGCGCAAGGCCGAGATCGAGGCGATGACCCCGGCGCAGGTGCAGCAGGCCGCCGCCACGCTCGACCCGAACGCCCTGACCTGGGTCGTGGTGGGCGACCTCAAGCAGACCGAAAAAGAGGTCCGCGCCCTGAACCTGGGCGAGGTAACGGTGATCGATGCCGACGGCAACCCGGTGAAGTAAGCCATGCGTGGTGCCGGCCAACGGCCGGCGCTACCGGAACCGATCATGACCCCGGTAGTGCCGGCCGCTGGCCGGCAACCCCATGAACCCTTCATCGTCCTATCAACGTCAACCCCACATTCAGCCTGTTCAGGCACACTGCCACCATGACCTACCCGAGCGTTCCCACCATGCGCCTCCTGCTCCTCTCCGCCCTCACCCTGACCGCCACCGCCTGCACCTGGGTGCCGATCGAGCCCAGCGGCAAGACCGTGCGCGTGCTGCCCGCCGGCCAGGTGCCCTCGGGCTGCCAGCAGCGCGGCGAAGTGGTGGTCACGGTCAAGAGCAAGGTCGGTTTCTACAACCGCAACCCCCTGCGCGTGCAGGAAGAACTGGAAACCCTGGCCCGCAACGAGGCCCCCAGCGCCCAGGCCAATGCCATCCAGGCCGCGGCCGCTCCGGCCGACGGCAGCCAGCGCTTCCTGGCCTTCCAGTGCCCGCCACGCTGACCCGTTCAGCCCCACGCCCGGACCATACGCCCGGGCGTGAATTCGTAAAGATGCGGTGAAAGCCGCTGGGGCTTACAATAGCGCCCCCTTCGCCTGAGCCTTGGCGCTAACTGATGCTCTTCAAGAATGTCTCGATCGCCGGTCTGGCGCACATCGACGCGCCGCATACGCTGACGTCGAAGGAAATCAATGAACGTCTGAAGCCGACGCTGGATCGTCTCGGCATCCGCACCGACGTGCTCGGCGACATCGCCGGCATCCATGCCCGTCGCCTGTGGGATGCGGACATGCTGGCCTCCGACGCCGCGACCCTGGCGGCCCGCAAGGCGCTGGAAGACGCCGGCATCGGTGCCGACAAGGTCGGCCTGCTGGTCAACACCTCGGTCAGCCGCGACTACCTGGAGCCGTCCACGGCCAGCATCGTCTCGGGCAACCTGGGCGTCAGCGACCAGTGCATGACCTTCGACGTCGCCAATGCCTGCTTGGCCTTCATCAACGGCATGGACATCGCTGCCCGCATGCTGGAACGCGGCGAGATCGACTACGCGCTGATCGTCGACGGCGAAACCGCCAACCTGGTGTACGAGAAGACCCTCGAGCGCATGGCCCTGCCGGGCGTGACCGCCGATGACTTCCGCAACGAGATGGCCGCGCTGACCCTGGGCTGCGGTGCCGCCGCCATGGTCATGGCGCGCAGCGAGCTGGTGCCCGATGCCCCGCGTTACCGCGGTGGCGTCACCCGCTCGGCCACCGAGTGGAACCAGCTGTGCCGCGGCAACCTGGACCGCATGGTCACCGACACCCGCATGCTGCTGATCGAAGGCATCAAGCTGGCCCAGAAGACCTTCATGGCCGCCCGCGAAGCGCTGGGCTGGGCTGTGGAAGAGCTGGACCAGTTCGTGATCCACCAGGTCAGCCAGCCGCACACCGCCGCGTTCATCAAGAACTTCGGCATCGACCCGAAGAAGGTCATGACCATCTTCGGCGAGCACGGCAACATCGGTCCGGCTTCGGTGCCGATCGTGCTGAGCAAGCTCAAGCAGCTGGGCAAGCTGAAGAAGGGCGACCGCATCGCCCTGCTCGGCATCGGCTCGGGCCTGAACTGCTCGATGGCCGAAGTGGTCTGGTAAGCAGCCCGCTGCGTTGATTCCAAGGGCCGGTACTACCGGCCCTTTTTACAGGTGCGATCCGATGTCTCAGCTTCCCGGTTACCCCGCCCATCCGCAGCGTTTCGAAGTCCGTCCCGGCCTGTCGATGAGCTATCTCGACGAAGGTCCGCGCGATGGCGAAGTGGTGGTGATGGTGCACGGCAACCCGTCGTGGAGCTATTACTGGCGCACGCTGGTGGCCGGGCTGTCGGACAAGTACCGCTGCATCGTGCCCGACCACGTCGGCATGGGCCTGTCGGACAAGCCTGATGACAGCCGCTACGAATACACCCTGCAGTCGCGCGTGGACGACCTCGATGCGCTGCTCAAGCACCTGGGCATCACCGGCCCGGTGACCCTGGCCGTGCACGACTGGGGCGGCATGATCGGTTTCGGCTGGGCGCTGTCGCACCATGCGCAGGTCAAGCGCCTGGTGGTGCTCAACACCGCTGCCTTCCCGATGCCGCCGGCCAAGAAGATGCCGTGGCAGATCGCGCTGGGCCGGCACTGGAAGATCGGCGAGTGGATCATCCGCACCTTCAACGCGTTCTCCAGCGGTGCGTCGTGGCTGGGCGTGGAGCGGAAGATGCCGGCGGATGTCCGCCGTGCCTACGTGTCGCCGTACAACAGCTACGCCAACCGGATCAGCACCATCCGCTTCATGCAGGACATTCCGCTGAGCCCGGCCGACAAGGCCTGGTCGCTGCTGGAACGCGCCGGCAAGGCGCTGCCCTCGTTTGCCGACCGCCCGGCCTTCATCGGCTGGGGCCTGCGTGACTTTGTGTTCGACCATCACTTCCTGAAGGGTTTCCAGGCCGCGCTGCCGCAGGCGCAGGTGCATGCATTCGAAGATGCCGGGCACTACGTGCTGGAAGACAAACACGAGGTGCTGGTGCCGGAAATCCGCGCGTTCCTGGATCGCAATCCGTTGTAACCGGTGTGACGACCAACGGTATGCCCACCCTTCGGGCGGGCACCCTTCGGGCCGTCGACACGCGACGTTGGCAACGGCTCCGCCGTTGCCTGCGTCACCTACCCCGGTTCGAACGTATTGCCGGTAGGTGACGACCGTTGGTCGTCACCCGACGCACGCGATCAAATGCGGCAGCGCTGGGTTCAAATTCCCCACCCGCCAGAACACCACCTGCTGCACCCGTGGCGCGTCTCTCAGCGCCACGAAGGCCACGCCGGGCACGCCCAGCCGGCGCAGTGACGCCGGCACCAGCGCCACCCCCAGCCCTTCACCGACCAGGCTGACAATGCTCTGCTGCAGCTGCACTTCCAGCCGGATCTGCGGACGCAGCCCTTCCCGTGCAAAACAGGCGTCAATCGCCTCGCGCAGGGTCGGCACCACATTGGCCGGCGCGGTGATCAACGCCTCATCCGCCAGCTGCCCCACCTGCAACTGACGCCGCCGCGCCAGCGGGTGCGCGGCCGGTAGCGCCACGCAGAGCGGCTCTTCGAACAGCGGCTGCAGCGCCAGTCCATGCAGATCAGCCGGCGCAAAGCCGATCCCCGCATCCAGCTCGCCCTCGCGCACGCCCTGCAGCAGGGGCAGCGGCAGTGCCTCGCGCAGGCGCAGCTGCACGTTGGGGTGCGCGGCAATGAAGCGCCGGGCCAGCGGCGGCACCGAGCTGTGCGCGGCATGCATCATGAAGCCCACGCGCAGTTCGCCCAGCTCGCCCGCGGCCACCTGCTGCGCGCTGCGGCAGGCCTGTTCCAGGCCCACCAGCACCTCGCGTGCATCCTGGGCGAAGCGCTCACCGGCCGCAGTAAGCCGCACATGCCGCGAATCACGCTCCAGCAGCGTGACCCCCAGCGCCTTCTCCAGTCCGGCAACCTGCCGGCTCAGCGGCGGCTGGGTCATGTGCAGGCGTTCGGCCGCCTTCCCGAAGTGCAGGGAGTCGGCCACGGCCAGGAAACACTGCAGGGCGCGGATGTCGATCATGCACAAAGAGTATCGCCGGCAGCCGCGAAAAGCATTGGAAGGTATCGATCCCGGCGCGTAGCCTGCACCGCACGTTCTGTTCGAGTGCTACGTCATGTTGTCCGTGCTGGCCATCGTGCTGCCGATCTTTGGCCTGATCTTCGCCGGCTGGCTGGCCCGCCGCAGTGGTGCGCTGGGCCCGCACTCGACCTCCGAGCTGAACCGCTTCGTGGTCTATCTGGCGCTGCCGG
>ENA-OWLM01000244-OWLM01000244.1-metagenome-genome-assembly--contig:-NODE-244-length-20920-cov-3.329547_pt1 | contig 20920 bp, 25 predicted proteins | sample MGYA00245349_ERZ651102 | MGnify/ENA primary metagenome ERZ651102 (study PRJEB26857, sample SAMEA4031759) | metagenome | biome: human; feature: oral; material: saliva | place: Philippines | collected 2014... | reverse complement strand
GGACCGCATCGACCTGCATGTGGCCTTGCCGCCCTCTGATCCGGACTGGATGGCGGCCGCGCCGGGCGAAGCCTCAGACGCAGTCCGGGCGCGCGTCATCCAATGCCGCGACCGGCAGCAGGCACGGCAGGGCAAGCCCAATGCGGGGCTGGCGGGGGCAGAACTGGATGAATTCTGCGCCATGGACGACGAAGCCCGCGGGCTCCTGGTGCAGGCCATGCGGCGCCTGAAGGGATCCGCCCGCGCGATGCATCGCGCCTTGCGGGTGGCCCGTACAATCGCCGATCTGGACGGCCAGGACAGGCTGGCGGCCCGCCATGTTGCGCAGGCGGTGCAGTACCGGCGCCCCAGCGTGTGATTGCCGGGGATGGGGACGCAACGTCGCCTCCCGTGCGTCTTGCCCGTCGACTCGACAAACGGCAGGAAATCACCATATAATCAAAGGCTTTCCCGGATCAGGGCTGTCTTTTTGCCCCGGCTGGGAAGAGCTTGCGCCTTGAGTCGATGCCAGTTGGGAATCCTTCGGCAGCTTTCAGGCGCGGGTGCAGTACCCCAGAAGTGGCAACAGGTCTACAAGTTTTGCCGTCGCGTGAAAGGTTGAACCCCAGGGTATGAACCCCAAGGTATGAACCCAAAGCGCGCGCCAAGCACCTGGCGTCATATAAATCAACAACGAGTGTTTTAGTTTAGGGAATCATCATGCCCAAGATGAAAACCAAGAAAAGCGCTTCCAAGCGCTTTAAGGTTCGCGGCAGCGGCTCCATCAAGCGTGGTCAGGCGTTCAAGCGTCACATCCTGACCAAGAAGACCACCAAGGCCAAGCGTCAATTGCGCGGCTCTGCGGCGGTTCATGACTCCAACGTGGCCTCCGTCAAGGCCATGATGCCTTTCGCTTGATATAAGGGAGATCTACTATGCCTCGCGTCAAACGCGGCGTAACTGCCCGCGCACGTCACAAGAAAGTTATTGCCGCCGCCAAGGGTTACCGTGGCCGCCGCGGTAATGTGTTCCGTATTGCCAAGCAAGCAGTCATGCGCGCTGGCCAATACGCCTACCGCGACCGTCGCAACAAGAAGCGCACGTTCCGCGCTCTGTGGATCACGCGTATCAACGCGGCCGTCCGCGAGCATGGCGTCAGCTACAGCGTGTTCATCGCTGGCCTGAAGAAGGCTTCGATCGAACTCGACCGCAAGGTCCTGGCCGATCTGGCCGTGCGCGACAAGGCCGGCTTTGCCGCCATCGTGCAGCAAGCCAAGGCTGCCTTGGCTGCCTGATCGCGCGCTTTAACTCATCGCGCATCGCTGCAAACGGGGCTGTAATAGCCCCGTTTGCGTTTTGAAGGCTGGATTTCATGACTCGATTGGTTGATGACCTGGTATCCCAGGCGCAAGAACGGTTCGCAGCGGCTTCAGACGCCGCCGCGCTTGAGAACGCAAAGGCTCGCTTCCTTGGCAAGGAAGGCGCACTGACGGTGCTGCTGAAAGGCCTGGGCAAGCTCGATCCCGAGCAAAAGCGCGAAGCGGGTGCGCGGATCAATCAGGCCAAGCAAAAGATCGAAGAGCTCCTGAACACGCGCCGCGCCGCGCTGGCGCAGGCGGAGCTGGATGCCCGTCTGGCATCCGAAACCATTGACGTCACCCTCCCGGGCCGCGGTCGCGCGCCGGGCGGCATCCATCCGGTAATCCGGACCTGGGAACGCGTGGAAGAAATCTTCCGCTCCATAGGCTTCGATGTGGCCGACGGCCCCGAAGTGGAAAACGACTGGACCAATTTCACCGCTTTGAACAACCCGCTGGACCATCCGGCGCGTTCCATGCAGGACACGTTCTACGTCGACATGAACGACGCGGACGGCCTGCCGCTGCTGCTGCGAACGCACACCAGCCCCATGCAGGTGCGCTACGCCCGCATGAACAAGCCGCCCATCAAGGTCATCGCGCCCGGGCGCACTTATCGCGTCGACAGCGACGCCACGCACTCGCCCATGTTCCACCAGGTGGAAGGGCTCTGGATCGCCGAGGACATCTCGTTTGCCGACCTGAAGGGCGTGTACACCGATTTCCTGCGCTGCTTCTTTGAAAGCGACGATCTGGTCGTGCGTTTCCGTCCGTCGTTCTTCCCGTTCACGGAACCGTCCGCCGAGATCGACATGATGTTCACCTCGGGTCCGAACCGCGGCCGCTGGCTGGAAATCTCCGGCTCCGGCCAGGTGCATCCCCAGGTGGTGCGCAACTTCGGGCTGGATCCCGAGCGCTACATCGGCTTTGCCTTCGGCTCCGGCCTCGAGCGCTTGACGATGCTGCGCTACGGCGTCAACGACCTGCGCCAGTTCTACGAAGGCGATTTGCGCTTCCTGCGCCAGTTCAACGAATAACAGACGGCTGATCATGCAATTTCCCGAATCCTGGCTGCGTACGCTGGTCAATCCTCCGATCGCAACCGATGAACTCGCGCACCGGCTCACCATGGCCGGCCTGGAAGTCGAAGACACCGCGCCCGCCGCGCCCGCATTCTCCGGTGTGGTGGTGGCGCATATCGTCGAGATCGCTCCGCACCCCGACGCCGACAAGCTGCGCGTCTGCCAAGTGGACGACGGCTCCGGCGAGCGCCTGCAGATCGTCTGCGGCGCGCCCAACGCCGCCGCTGGCCTGAAGGTGCCGCTGGCCCGCGTGGGCGCGGAACTGCCCGGCGGCATGAAGATCGGCGTGGCCAAGATGCGCGGCGTGCAGTCGTCCGGCATGCTGTGCTCGGCCCGCGAACTCGGTCTGTCGCAAGACCACGCCGGCCTCCTGGAGCTGCCGGCCGACATGGTTCCCGGCCAGTCCATCCGCGAAGCCCTGGATCTGGACGACACCCTCTTTACCCTCAAGCTCACCCCGAACCGCGCCGACTGCCTGTCCATCCTGGGCGTGGCGCGCGAAGTGGCGGCCCTGACGGGCGCGCCGCTGTCGGTGCCCACCGCGGTCGCCGTGCCGGTCACCCTGGACGAGCGCCTGCCGGTCAAGATCGAAGCGCCGGATCTGTGCGGCCGTTTTGGCGGCCGCGTGATTCGCGGCGTTAACGCCCGCGCGGCGACGCCCGTCTGGATGAAGACGCGCCTGGAGCGCGCCGGCCAGCGTTCGCTGTCTGCACTGGTGGACATCTCCAACTACGTCATGCTCGAACTGGGCCGTCCGTCGCACGTGTTCGACCTGGACAAGATCGGCGGCGACATCAGCGTGCGCTGGGCGCGCGAAGGCGAGTCGCTCGAACTGCTTAATGGCCAGACCGTAACGCTGGACCCGAAGGTCGGCGTGGTGGTCGCGGGCGATCAGGTCGAAAGCCTGGCCGGCATCATGGGCGGCGAAGCCACCTCGGTGACGCTGGACACGCAGAACATCTATCTGGAAGCCGCGTTCTGGTGGCCGCAGGCCATCGCCGGCCGCGCGCGCCGCTACAAGTTCAGCTCCGAAGCCAGCCACCGCTTCGAGCGCGGCGTGGACTACGCCAGCATTCCCGAGCACCTTGAATTCATCACGCGCCTGATCGTCGATATCTGCGGCGGCCAGGTCGGTCCCGTCGACGACCAGATCGTCAACCTGCCCCAGCGCCCGCCCGTTCGCATGCGCCTTGCGCGCTGCCACCGTGTGCTGGGCGTGCCGGTCACGCAGGAACAGGTCGCGAAGATCTTCGGCAGCCTTGGCCTGGAGTTCACGGTCGAAGGCGACGACTTCATCGTCAGCCCGCCGTCGTACCGCTTCGATCTGGAGATCGAGGAAGACCTGATCGAGGAAGTTGCGCGTATCTACGGTTTCGAGAGCATCCCCGACGTGCCGCCGATGGCGCGCGCCAAGATGTTCTCGCAGCCTGAAGTGCGCCGCGGCGCGCATGCGCTGCGCCGCCTGACCGCCGCGCAGGACTACCAGGAAGTCGTCAACTACAGCTTCGTCGAAGCTGACTGGGAACGCGATTACGCCGGCAACGACAATCCGGTGCGCCTGGTCAATCCCATCGCCAGCCATCTGTCGGTCATGCGCTCCAGCCTGATTGGCGGCCTGGTGGCCAACATCCGCCACAACGCCAACCGCAAGCAATCGCGCGTGCGCCTGTTCGAACTGGGCCGCGTCTTCGTGCGCGACGCAACGGCCCAGGACGGTCCGCTTGAAGTTGCCGGCGTTCGCCAGCCCATGAAGCTGGCCGGCGCGGCCTGGGGTCCGGCGGTGGAAGAGCAGTGGGGCGTGCCCACGCGCCACGTCGACTTCTTCGACGTGAAGATGGACGTCGAGGCGTTGTTCGGCGCCCGTGGCCGTCGCCTGCGTTTCGAGGCCGCTGCGCATCCCGCGCTGCATCCGGGCCGTGGCGCCCGCGTGCTGCTGGATGGGCAGCAGGTTGGCTGGATCGGCGAATTGCACCCGCGCTGGGCGCAGCAGGCCGACCTGGCGCATGCGCCCGTGGTCTTCGAACTCGACGTCGTCGCGCTGTCGGAAGGTGAACTGCCGCAAGTGCGCGAACTCTCGCGCCAGCCGGTGGTGGTGCGCGACCTGGCGCTGTGGGTCGATGAGGATGTGTCCGCACAAGCCATGCTTGATACCGTGTCCGCTGCCGTCAAGTCCGATGCGCAACTGGCTGTGGTGCAGGATGCGCGCGTGTTCGACGTGTGGCGCGAGAAGGCCGCAGGCAGCGAACCCGTCGCCGAGAAAAGCCTTGCTTTCCGTTTCTGGCTACAGGACACTGAGGTCACATTGGACGAAGCCCGCGTGGCGGATTGCCTGGCACGCATCAAGGATGCATTGGTCAGTGCGCACGGCGCGCGCCAGCGTGCCTGAACCATGGGGACTAGTATGCTTGCCGAGCAACGCACCCTGACCAAGGCCGAGCTGGCCGAACTGCTCTTCGAGCGGGTCGGCCTGAACAAACGCGAAGCCAAGGACATCGTTGATACGTTCTTCGAGGAAATCCGCGACGCCCTGGCGCGCGGAGATTCTGTCAAGCTCTCGGGCTTTGGCAATTTCCAGGTGCGCGACAAGCCGCCGCGCCCTGGCCGTAATCCCAAAACGGGCGAGACCATTCCCATCGCTGCACGGCGCGTAGTCACCTTCCACGCGAGTCAAAAACTCAAGAGCGTGGTGGAGCAGGCAGTCCCTGCGGCGCCCGACGCCGCGGAGTGATACGCTTTGTCGGTAATTGTTATCGGCGCCCCACGCATCGCGCGCATAAAATCCGCTTATGACACGTACTGAATCCACCGTTACCTTACCGCCCATTCCCGCCAAGCGTTACTTCACCATCGGTGAAGTCAGCGAATTGTGTGGCGTCAAGCCTCATGTATTGCGGTACTGGGAACAGGAATTCACGCAGCTCAAGCCCGTGAAGCGCCGCGGCAACCGCCGCTACTACCAGCATCACGAAGTGCTGCTGATCCGTCGCATCCGTTCCCTGTTGTACGAGCAAGGCTTCACGATCAGCGGCGCACGTAATCGCCTCGGCGATGCGCGCGACGTGCCGCACGATCAGGACGCCGCCGTGCGCCTGTCTGGCACAGAGATGCAATCGCTGCGCAACGAATTGACCAACGTGTCGGCGATGCTCGGCGAAGCCCTGGGCAACGCGGCAAGCACGTCGGCCGCAAGCGCGGGCCAGGCCGGTCCCGCGTTCTGAACATGGCGCGCGGCCTGCGCGTCATTTGAAGTCCAAAGTTTTTAAAGCAGTATCTGCGAAGCGCGAAGATCTTTACGATCACGCGCAACGCAAGCCGTAGCGCATTGCGCCACGCGCACACCGCTCCATCATGCGATGCTGATGCAAGCGGGGTGCGTAGGGCGCAAATTTTTTTGAGTATTCAGCACTTTTTTTGCACCAATGCGTGCAAACATTTTTTTGTTCTGCTATACTCTTTTTCTTTCGGGGCGTAGCGCAGCCTGGTAGCGCACTTGCATGGGGTGCAAGGGGTCGCGAGTTCGAATCCCGCCGTCCCGACCAGCAGTTCCAAGGCCGTTAGTGATGAAAATCACTAACGGCCTTTCTCATTTCCGGGCCGTTTTCTGTTCGCTTCAATGAACTCGGGCATGAGGACCTTCCGATGTTTACTGCGGTGGAATTCCTGAGCTAACACCGCGTCCCGGCCCAAGCCATCAGGCTTTGGATGCGGCCGAAAGAGAAGCGCCCCGAGAAAAAGCGCCCCGGGATCCGGGGCGCTGTGGATTGATCAATGGCGGTGTCGCGAGCCCGCACGCGCCAAGTAGCGGATTTGACCAGGGGGAGGGGGCTGGCCGGATTCTGCTACCTCCATCCATCCAGCTTCCCAGGCCTCGACTTTGTCGCGCCATTCCGCTATCGACTCGCCGGTGTGGCCAGGCATGGCGGCGGCGCGATAGTAGGGGCAGTCCCACAAGGTCAATCCGTCGCGGGCGGCTTGTGCGCCCAGCTTTTGGATGTCGTCGCGTTGCATTGCAATATCCTCCAAAAGGGGTGATCGGGAAGCAAAGTATTCCGCACGAAAAAGCAATTTTCAATAGTGACCGGGCACTATCTTGCAGGGTGCCGTCATCATGTGCGCAAGGCGTGGCGAAGGGGGGCGGCAGATCCGCGACGGCCGGGATAAGCCGGCCGCGCGAACCGGTTTAGCGGTATCTGTTATGCGCGGATTTTCATGGCTCTGTGCCTTTCGCCAAAAGCGCCGCTGTCGGCAGAATGTCTGCCTTGCCGCCGTATCCGCGCGGCTCTTGAGGATGCTTCCATGCGCTACCGCTATGTCACGGCCGATGTGTTCACCAGCCAGGCCTATCTGGGCAACCCGCTTGCAGTTGTGCTTGACGCCGACGGGCTGGGCGCGGTCGAGATGCAGCGAATTGCCCGCGAATTCAATTACTCGGAAACCAGTTTCGTGATGCGTCCGCAGGATTCGGCGCACACGGCGCGCGTGCGCATATTCACGCCGGATCGCGAGGTGCCCTTTGCCGGGCATCCGAACGTGGGTACGGCAGTGGTGTTGGCGCGCGAGCAGATTGCCGCAGGGCTGCCGCGTCCGGACGCATATGTGTTCGAGGAAGAGGCGGGCCTGGTGCGCATTGCGTTGTCTTACGGAGCGCAGGGCCTGGAGGGCGCGGAACTGCTCGCGCCGCAGCCTTTGTCGCGCGGCAGCGAGGCGCCGGCGGCCGCCGTGGCGCGAGCCCTGCGCTTGGAGCCGGCGGACATTGAGGTGTCGACGCATGTGCCCCAGGTGGTTTCCGTGGGCTTGCCGTTCTTGGTCGTTCAGGTCGCCAATCGCGCTGCCTTGCGCCGGGCCGCGCCGGACGCAGCCGGCTATGAGGCCTTGATGCCGCAGCTGGGCGCGAAGTCGATTTATCTCTACACCACCGACACTGGGGGCGACACGATGGACGCGCCCACCGATGTCCAGGCGCGCATGCTGACCGGGCGTATGACCGAGGATCCGGCCACGGGCAGCGCGACGGCGGCCATGACTGCGTTGCGCGCGTCCCTGCTGGATGAAGGGCGGCTGCAACTGCGCGTGGGGCAGGGTGTGGACATGGGGCGCGCAAGCCTGCTGCTGGCTCATGCCGAGCGTCGGCGCGACGGTGTGTGGGCGGGCGTGGCGGGCCAGGCCGTGGTGGTGATGGAAGGCACCTTGCCTGCGCCGACACAGTCCTGATGCGCCGGCATTGCTGGCCGCGCCAGGCGTCGTGTATGCTCGTTCCCCATGAACGCATCGCATCCCGTCCCGGCATGCCGGGCCGATAACCGACGAGTCACTCGACGTCTACGTTGAGTGGCCACCCGCGTCCGGGCGCTGAATCTTCAGCGCCCATCCCAGAAGGCCACGATACCCTCGTGGCCTTTCTTGTCTGCAGTGTCCATTTCGCTTCCGAGGCGTATCGCAAGGCCTTCGTTTCTTTGATCAAGGAATGAAGCATGACCCATCAAGACCTGGCCATCCGGGCTTTCCATCCGTCCGACGAGGCGGCCATCATCGCGTTGTGGCACGAATGCGGCCTGACCCGGCCCTGGAATGATCCGCGCAAGGACATCGCGCGCAAGCTGAGCGTGCAATCCGACCTGTTTCTGGTTGGCGAGGTCGACGGCGTCGTCGTCGCGACGCTGATGGGCGGCTACGACGGCCATCGCGGCTGGATCAACTACCTTGCCGTATCGCCATCGCACCAGCGGCGCAGCCATGCCACCGCGCTCATGCGGGCGGTGGAGCGCAAGCTGCTGGAGATGGGGTGTCCCAAGATCAATCTGCTGATCCGCTCCAGTAATATCGCGGTGCAGCGCTTTTACGAAGGCCTGGGCTTTCAGCAGGATGAGGTGATCAGCCTGGGAAAACGCCTGATCCCGGATGTCTGAAGGCCGGTGGGGCCGCGCGCCGGTCTCCCGGCGTGCGGCCCCCGGGAGACCAGGCTGGCCGCGGCTTCAGATGGCCTGCGTGAGGTAGACGGCTTCGCGTCCGACGATGGGCATGCGGGTGGGCATGAAGATGGTGCAGTGGTCCACCGGAGAGCGGATTTCCTCGGCGCCGTTCATGGCGATCAGTTCGCCCTTGTCGAAGGTCTCGAAGCCGATGACGGGGCGCGTGAAGCGGAAGTCTTCGGACTTGACCATGTGGACCTCCAGCAGGCGATAGCGCTGCGGCGCAGGCGGCGGCGCGGCGTCGGCCGGCTGGTCGATCAGGCCGAGGTGGGCCAGGAAGCGCAGCGTCACGTCGGTGGCCAGTTCGGCCGCGGATCGCGCGAAATGCTGGCCGCATTCCACGACCAGCGCGCCGCCGCTATCCGACGCGGGATCGCCGTGGCGGCCATAGCCCATGACGCCGGTGCCCGGGAACTTGTCCTGCGGCATGACCAGGTGCACTTGCGGCGCGCCGACGGCCGACGCCAGCGCGGTGTTGCGGTCCATCTCGTTGTAGACCCAGAACGGCTGCACGGGCGCGCGGGTGGAATGGATGTCCAGGACGAAGTCGGCGGCGTCCAGCACCGGGCGCATTTCGCGCGCGCGGCGCAGTTCCGGGCTGTCTTCGGGGCCGTCCAGCATGGCGGCCGACCAGATGCGGTTCAGGTTGTGGACGAGCTGACGGTTGTCGTAGGGCCTGTCGATGTCGAAGGCCTCGTAGGCCTCGACGTGGGCGAAACTGACGGTCAGCGTGCCGATCCTGGGGCGCACGCCGGTGTCCAGCAGGTGGGTGGCGGCCACCATCCCACAGATCTCGTTGCCGTGCGTGATGGCATTGATCAGCACGTGCGGACCGGGCTTGCCTGAGTCGAAGCGGTGCACGTACGGAATGCCGGTGTTGCCCTGGCGATAGGCGGAAAGGTCGCGAGGCAGGATTTCGAGCGGAGCGGTATCGGGTTCGAAGGCGGGATTCGTCATTGGAGTCGAAGGGCTGGTTGGGACAGTTGCCGGTGTGACCGCGCATGCGGGCGCGCAGCGCCGGACGCCCGGACATTATGGCGGCGAATGGCCGGTCAGTCTGGAATACGTGCTGCGGCGCATTGATCCGCCGTGTCCTTTCCGTGGGTGGAAACCGGCAGTGCAGGCAATTTCGCGGGGCGCCGGGAAATTGTGCGCAAGCCTGAAAAAAAGGGATTGCTGCGGCTGTTTTCGGGTTCGGCAAGATGCGTTTGCACCAGCTTGTCTAGTACTGCCTAACCCCTTGAAAACATTGCTTTCCAAGCCTGTTTGTTTTTGGCATATTGCGGCCGGATGGGCGGATTTCTGGAGTGCAGCATGGGCGCGTGGCCACAGCGTCAAATAGATGGTTTTCAAGTGCGGTGCGAGGTTGTCAGTCTGGACATCGGCGTCCTGGCCATCGAAGTGACGGTATGCCGGACCGGCAATGGCGGGCTCCAGCAGCGCTGGTCACTGCCCCGGTTCGTGACCTTCGAGGACCCGGCCATGGCAAGGCGCCACGCGGAATTGGTTCTGTCGGGCATCGTGTCGGTGGATGCCTCCACCGGCGAACCGCGCTACGGGATTCTCTAGCTGGCGCTAGTTTTTGTTTCGTTTATCACATTCGTGTGCCTCGCCAGGAAGGGGCTTGGCCGGTACAGTATCAGCGCACGACAACAAAAAAGGAGAGTTCCATGTTTGACACTTTTCCTGTCTTGCGCCGCACCGGCATCGCCGCCGCGATCGGCGTTGCCGGCCTGCTGTTCGCAGGTTGCACTACTACCACCCCCTCCAAGTCTTCAGCCGCGTCGACGGCCGAGCAGCGACAGTCGATGAACAGCGCCGCCAACGCGACGCTCTCGAAACTGTATGAAGCCTCTCCCCAGTCCAAGGAGCTGGTGGCCCGCGCCAAGGGCGTGCTGATCTTCCCCGACGTGCTGAGCGGCAGTTTCATTGTCGGCGCCGAGCACGGCAATGGCGTGCTGCGGGTTGGCGGCGCGAATGCGGGCTACTACAGCACGACGGCGGGCTCGATCGGCTTCCAGGCCGGCGCGCAGTCCAAGGCGATGGTCCTGCTGTTCATGACGGACGACGCCCTGACCAAATTCCGCAACAGCAGCGGCTGGACCGTGGGCGCGGACGCCACGGTGGCCGTCGTCAACATCGGCGCGAACGGGCGCATCGACACCAACACGGCGCAGCAGCCGGTCGTGGGTTTTGTGATGAACAATGGCGGCCTGATGGCGGGCGTGTCGCTGGCGGGCACCCAGATCTCGGAGTTAGAACCCTGACCCTGCCGGTCCCAGGCAAAACGCCGCGGAGTATTTCCGCGGCGTTTCTGTTTTGAGCGGGACAGGGATGGCATGCCCCGCGCATTGCGACTACCGGCTAGCCGATGACGTTGTCGCTGTTTTTGCGGACCGCGGTTTCGCGGGTAATCTCGGCTTCTTCGATTTTCGGATCCAGGCCGCGCCAGCGCACGATGCCGCCGCGCTCTTGCTCGGGCTCCCAGCCCAGCAGTCCATAGCGCGTGATTTCGGTTTCGCCTGTGTCGAACTCCACTTCAAAGTAGCCCTGACGATCGGGTAGCGTATTGCCGGGGAACCATTCGGTTTCGGGCATGGTTGACTCCTTGCTAAGCGATGGGAGGGATGCCGGCGCCCGCGCGGGGCAGGCGCCAAGCGCTTTTATTGTGGGCTTGCGCCGGCGATCCCGCAAGGGGAGGAATGGGCCGGCGGGCGCGCTACGACAGGGGAACGGCGGTGGTGTAGAGCACCTGCTTCAACGCAAAGCTGGACCGGATGCTTGCCACCCCGGGAATGCGCGTGATGTGTTCGACGATCAGCCGTTCCAGCGCATCGACGTCGGGCACCAGCGCGCGGATCAGATAGTCGGCGTCGCCCGACATCAGGTAGCACTCCATGATCTCGGGAAGCACGGCGATCTCGCGTTCAAACACGTCCAGGGCGGCCTTGCGCTGCTTGTCCAGCGAGATCTGGATGAACACGTTTACCTTCAGGCCCAGCTTGCGGGCGTTCAGCAACGTCACGCGGCGGTCAATGAGGCCTTCGGTTTCCAGGCGCCGCACGCGGGCAAGGCATGGCGACGCGGACAGATTCACGCGGGCGGCCAATTCCACGTTCGTGAGCCTGGCGTCGCGTTGCAGTTCGTTCAGGATTCGGATGTCAGTGGCATCCAGGTTGATTTCCGGCATAAGTCACCTGAGGATAACGAGTTGGCAGTTCATCTGTGCTGAGTATGCCGCGTATTCCGAAAGATTGAGGTGAAAAATGCTGGGGTTTACCCTATAGACTGTTCCGTCGTTCGGTCATCGGGCCGAAGTGCAGAATAATCACGCAGCAGGCATGGCAGTAATGACTCAGCAAAGCAGTTTTCGCACGTTTTTGCCGCTCGTCGGAGCGGTGCTCATCTGGGGCGGAAATTGGCCAGTCATGAAGCTGGGCCTGGCCCACATGAGTCCGCTGTGGCTGGCTGCCAGCCGGTTCGGATCGGCCGCGCTGATCAGCGTGCTGGTGCTGGGGCTGCTGGGCCGTCTGCGGTTTCCTACGCGCCAGGAATGGCCGCTGGTGGCGGGCGTGGCGCTGCTGCAGATGGGCGCGTTCACCGCGCTGGCGCTCTGGGCGCTTCAGTACGTGGCCCCGGGCCGCGCATCCGTCATCGCGTACGCCACGTCTATCTGGGTGATACCGCTGTCGTCGCTGGTCCTGAAAGAGCGCCTGTCGGCAGGGCAATGGATCGCGACGGCGCTCAGCTATGCGGGCATCGGCGTCATCGTGGCGCCCGCGTTCAGTCCATGGCAGGCGCATACCGTGATCGGGCTGGCGATGTTGCTGGGCGCCTCGTTCGCGTGGGCGTGCAACATCATCCAGCTGCGCGGCAACCGCCATGTACGGTTGGGTGCGGACATGATTCCCTGGCAGACCGCCATTGCCACCATTCCGTTGGCCGCGCTGGCGTGGATGCGCGACGGCGCCCCGGTGTTCCTTGGCGTGCCGGACGCCTGGCCATTGATCCTCTACACAGGGCCTCTGGCAACCGCGTTGACCTTCATCGTGGTGCTGGGCATGACGCAGAAATTGCCGCCTGCGGCGACGTCCATCGCGATGCTTTGCGTGCCGGTGATCGGGCTGATCGTGTCCTCGGTGGTGTTCCACGAGCGCATCTCGGCGGACCTGGCGCTTGGCCTTGGACTGATCGGCGTAAGCGTGGCGGCCTCAGCCCTGGCGACCCGCCTGAAGCGTCCGCTGGCGCTGCGTCCTTCGTAGAACGCTCTAGAATGGCGTGCGCCGGGAAGGGCCCGGCATGTCACGCAGGCGTTCAGCAGAGATGGATTCCTTATACATAGTGGTTGTGGTGGGCGCCATGGCCGCAGGTTTCGTGCAGGGCTTGTCGGGGTTTGGCTTCGGCATGGTGGCCATGTCGTTCTGGGCCTGGACCGTGGACCCCAGAATGGCGGCCGCAATGGCTGTGTTCGGCGCCCTGACCGGGCAGCTGCTGGCGGCATTCACCGTGCGCCGGGGATTCGCCGCGGCCCATTTGCTGCCCTTCATCGTGGGCGGCCTGCTGGGCATCCCGCTGGGCGTGAAGCTGCTGCCGCATCTTGATCCCCTGATGTTCAAGGCCTTCATCGGCGGCCTGCTCGCGATCTGGTGCCCCATCATGCTGTTCGCGGCGCGCATTCCGCGCATCACGGCGGGGGGCAGGGTGGCCGATGGCGTGGCTGGCGCGATCGGCGGAGTCATGGGCGGGCTTGGCGGTTTTACGGGCGTGATCCCCACGTTGTGGTGCACCCTGCGCGGCTTCGACCGCGACGTGCAGCGCGCCGTGATCCAGAATTTCAATTTGTCGATGCTGATGGTGACGATGGCCAGCTATGTGCTGACCGGCGTGGTCACGACGGACATGCTGCCGCTGTTTGCGATGATCGTGCCGGCCATGCTGGTGCCGACGCTGTGGGGCACGCGGATCTACGTGGGTATCAGCGACGCGGTTTTTCGCCGCGTGGTGCTGGGACTGCTGACTTTGTCGGGAATCGCCTTGCTGGCTTCTTCGCTGCCCCGGCTGTTGGCCTAAGCGCGCGCCGCGTCCCGGCGCGCCTCGGGGCGGCATGCTATCGTTGACGCCTTCAAGAGAGATTCACGCATGGCATTGCATCGTTTCCAAAAAGGCGAACTGGGTCATTGGCTGCGCATTGTGGCGGACAATGGCGAACCCGGCGCTGTCCAGACAGAAGTGCCCGCGCACGTCGCGACGGCGCTGGAAACCTTGCGCTGCATCGAAGCCGGCGCCAACGGCCGCTGGCAAATTACCGACAAGGGCAAACTTGCCCTGCGCATGGAAGAGCCTGGCGCCATCCATTTGCGCTGACGCGCTGTCCGGCCCCCAAATTACCGCATAGTTGCGAATGTTTTCGCAGTATTTCGCGCGCGCCGCCTCCGCCGTATGGCGTAGGGCTTTTCCTGAGACGGAATGTGCGATTTGACATCTTTCGGACGTATCCGCCCGGCCATGACGCCAGTAAGATGAACTTGCGTGACGTTTACGGGTCTATTCATTTGCGCGAGAAATTCCGTCTTGCGCAACGTCACGCGTGGTTCGCGCGTTTAGGTAACCGACTGGGAGGTAGCACATGCAGCATCGTGACCAGGAAGTACTGATCGACGTTTCCACAGCGGCCATGGATACCGGCGGATATGGCGTATTGCTGACGGTAACGGCCGAGGGCGGCACCGAAGTGGATGCCGCGTTTTCCCACTTGGGCAACTGCGCTTCGTTGGACGAAGCACGTGATCGCGCGGAAGTGTTCGCGCAAAACTGGGTTGAGGAAAATATCTTCCGATAGGGCGCTTGCCCTGGACGGAGCTGATCGGCAGGACCGGTCTGTGTGTGCATGAGCCAATGGCGGATGCTCGAAAGATTGCGACGGCGATTTCGGTTATCGTTGCTGCTCCTAAACAAGGGGCCCTTGCCGGGCATGCGTCGTTCAAAGATGACTGCCGCACAGACCAACTCTTCTCTTGCGGATAATGTCCGCGCAACACGCGAGCATTTTGAATCCGTCGTGCTGCCCTTATGGGTGGGGCCCGGCTTCAACGATTCGCTCGGTCTGCCTTTTGAATCCCTGGATTCGGCTACAGGCGCGGCGCTGCCCGCGGCGCGTTATCGCGCTATGGCCTGTGCGCGCCAGTTGTATGTGTTTTCGCAGGCGTCCGGCCCGGTAGCTGGGCGGCATGCCGATCGGCTATTCGATTCGCTGCAGCGGATTTTCCGCGACGACCGCGGCGGCTGGCGCTATAGCGTCGACGGCCAAGGCCGCCCGCTGGACGAAACACAGGACCTGTATACCCACGCATTTATCGTGCTGGCTTGCGCGGCCTATTTTCAGCGCAGCCGGAATGCGTCCGCCCGCAAACTGATGCTGGCGACGGCGCGTACGATCGAGGCGCGATTCAAAACCACGGATTCGCTTTATCACGCTGCGCTCAGCGCGGATCTGTCGCAGCCGCTGAAGCCGCCGGCGCAGAATCCCATGATGCATCTGACCGAAGCCTATCTGGCGGCGGCCCAGGTTGCCGAACCGGCGTTGTTTGCGCAGCATCTGCGCGGACTCGCGCAGGGAATCAGCCAGTTCTTCGTGCATGCGCCGACACAATGTGTTTCAGAAGCGCCGCAGGGCAGCTCCGGGAATCGCCTTGAGCCGGGCCACCAGTTTGAATGGCTGTCGCTCGTGCAAGAGTCGGCACAGGTATTCGAAGGACTGGACCTTGCCGAATCGCTGCCGCGCGCGGTGCAGTGGTCGCGCGCGCACGGCGTGGATGCCGGGGGCGTTATCGCGTCGCTGGACGAATCGGGCCGAGTCGTCGACGATACGCGCCGTATCTGGGCGCAGACTGAATACCTGCGTGTGCTGGCCGTTGTGGGCGATAAGCCCGCGCTGGACGCCGAGTTGACCCGTTTCCGCGCCCGTTTCCTGCATGCGGGCGGTTGGTACGAATGCCTGGATGCACAGGGCGCGGTGACCCGTAGCGACATGCCCTCGACCTCGCCCTATCACCTGGCAACCTGCCTTGCAGCGTTACAAAACGTTGTTTCGTGATCTCGTTAACAATTTTTGTCGGTTTATGAGCATTATTTGATAGAAAAACATTGGTGAAATCCCTTACAATTTGCTAACACTGTTTGTGGGGAAGCATCAATGAGCGTTATGTGCCTGGCTTGCCAACGCATTAATCCAGGACTTGCTGGCGTGGCGCCGCATGTGCATCTGGGGCATCAAGGATTTACCAACCCAACGCAGAAGGGCCGGGAAGAAAGCCGCGAAGATCATTTCCGTTGCTTGAATTGCGGCGCGAAATGGCTGCGTGAAACCGATAAATGGGGCGTTGACCTGGGTTTCAAGCTCGCGCCCTGAAAACTATCCGTCGCGTTCCCAAGAAAATGGGTCTCCATTGGGGGCCCATTTCTATTGGGGCTGAATCGGATAATCCAGATTCTGTCCGCAATCAAGTGGCGGCAATCGCCGCCACGACGTCGGGGTCGCGGCTTGCCGTGTCCAGCAGCCATTCGCGAAAACGCGCCAGCGCATAATGATCGCGGCGCTGCGCCGGCGCACAGAGGTGATAGCCGCGGGCAATGCGGATGGGCAGCTCGGGAAAGGGCGCGGCGACTCTGCCGGCCTGCAGTTCGTCCCGCACGAGGCAGCGCTGCAGGACGGCGATGCCCATGTCGGCCATGACCGCGCGGATCAGGATCGACACCTGGTCAAAGCCGTTGGACAACGCGACCGTGTCGCGCGGCACGCCCGCGGCGGTGAACCATTGCGCCCAGTTGTCCATGCCGTTGGTGTGATACAGCAGGGGCTCGCCCAGCAAGCCGTGAGGCGTGGTCCACAGCCCCTGCGCCTGGCGCGCCGCCAGGCGGCCAGGGTGGCAGATCACGACCATTTCGCGTCCGATCACGTAGTCCGCCTGCCATCCCGGCCATTGGTCGGGCGTGCCGGAAAGAATGCTGGCGTCCGGCGTGGCGCCCGAGAAGTCCTCGTTGCGGCGGTAGGCGGCAAAGCCCAGCTGGATGTCGGGATGGCGCTGGTGGAAGTCAGGCAGCCGCGGCACCAGCCAGGCGCTGGCCAGCGTGGGCACCGAGGACAGGGTCAGGCGCAGCCGCCGGTCGTCGGCGCGCAGCCCGGCGCTGAGCGTTTCGATGGCCTGCAGCGGCGCCTGCGCGCCGTCGTACAGCCTGCGGCCGGTTTCGGTCAGGGTGAGTCCGTGGGCATTGCGATGCATCAGCGGCTGGCCGAAATGGGCTTCCAGCCGGGAGATGGCGCGGCTGATGGCGCCCTGGGTGACGCACAGCACCTGGGCCGCCTGGGTAAAGCTGCCCAGCCGAGCCGCGGTCACGAAGGCGTGCAGCTCGGACATGGAAGGCGAGTGCAGCCGCATTCAGCATGACCTTTGGTAATGAAGGAGTGCAATATAGTCGTTTGAAAGGGGACCGTAAAGTTTTGACACTGGCGGCCTTGTCGATAGACCTTCCACTCTTGGAGTCCCTTTCATGTCCCGCCGCCTTTTCGGCCGGTCCGCGCGCTTCGCGCTCGCCGGCATGTTTGCAACGCTGTCCTTTGCCGGCATCGCGCATGCCGCCGACTATCCCGCCCGTCCCATCAAGCTGGTGGTGCCTTTCGCCGCGGGCGGCTCGACCGATATCGTGGCCCGCCTGGTGGCGGAGTACGCCGGCCGCGACCTGAAGCAGACCATCGTGGTCGAGAACAAGGCCGGCGCGGGCGGTTCCATGGGCATGGAGCAGGTGGCGCGCGCCACGCCGGACGGCTACACGATCGGCATGGCGACGATGAGCACGCATGGCTCCAATCCCGCAGTGTTCCGCAAGATGAACTACGACCCGGTCAAGGACTTCACGCCCGTGGCCAACGTGCTGGCCGTGCCCAGCATCTTCGCGATCAATCCGAACGTCCCGGCCAAGAACATGGCCGAATTCGTCGCGCTGGCCAAGGGCGCGCCGGAGCGCTACAGCTTCGCGTCGCCGGGCGTGGGTTCGCTGGGCCACGTGAACATCGAGAACTTCATGATGCTGTCCGGTATCAAGCTGCTGCATGTGCCGTACCGCGGCGCCGGCCCGGCCCTGAACGACGTCATGGGCGGGCAGGTGGATGCGATCACCGACAACCTGTCGTCGACGCTGCCCCAGGTGCTGGGCGGCAAGCTGCGCCCGCTGGCCGTGCTGGGCGCCGAGCGCTCGCCTTTGCTGCCCGACGTGCCGACCTACATTGAACTGGGCTATCCCGACATGGGCACCGGCGGCTGGTTCGGCCTGGTCGCGCCGGCCGGCACTCCGCCCGCGGTGGTGGAGCGGCTGAACAAGGCGGTTCGTGTGGCCATGGAGGATCCGGAATTCCGCAAGAAGGCCGAGGAGGTGGGTGGTACGCTGATGCCCACGACGCCGCAAGAATTCAAGGTGCAGATCGACCAGGCGCTGGCCCGCTACGCCAAAGTGGCCAAGACCGCCAATATCCAGGCTGACTGACGATGACGACCGCCGACTTTCCCGCTGTTTCCGTGCTTGAGCCCACCGGCCTGGCCTTGCCACTGGTCTGTGATTCGCCGCATAGCGGCGAGCGCTATCCCCAGGACTTCGGCGCCGCCGCAACGCTGGCGCAATTGCGCCAGGGCGAGGACACGCACGTGGACGCGTTATGGTCGGCGGCGCCCGCGCTGGGCGCCACCCTGATCGCGGCGAACTTCCCGCGCGTGTACATTGATCCGAACCGCACGTTGCAGGACCTGGATCCGGAGCTGCTGGCCGAGCCGTGGCCGGAACCCCTGAATCCTGGCGAGAAGACCCGCCTGGGCAAGGGCCTGATCTGGCGCAGGATGGACAAAGCGACGCCGATCTATGACCGCAAGCTGACGCTGGCGCAAGTGCGGCACCGCATCCAGGCGTACTACCAGCCCTATCATGCGGCGCTGTCGCACGCGATCCGGCAGGTGGAGCAGCGCTTTGGCGCGGTCTGGCACCTTAACCTGCATTCCATGCCCAACGATGCCTACGACCGGCTGGGCGTGCGCAGCGAACATCCGCTGGCGGACTTCGTGCTGGGCGACCGCGATGGCACGACCTGCGAGCCGGAATTCATCGCGCTGATCGAGACGGCGCTGCGCGGCAAGGGTTACACCGTGGCGCGCAACGATCCCTACAAGGGCGTGCAGCTGATCGCGCAGATCGGCCAGCCGGCGCTGAACCGGCACAGCCTGCAGGTGGAGATCCGCCGCCCGTTGTACATGGACGAGGCGACGCGCGAGCGCAATGCGGGCTTCGATGCGTTGCGCGCGGATCTGGCGCAGGTGCTGGAGCAAGTGGCGGCCTACGTGCGCGCCCGCATGTCCGCGGTGCCGTCGACAAAATAGAATCGCTTGCATACCCGCGTCTGCGGGGTTGGGAGAGGCGGTGCGGACATTGATGCCAATCAATGCCCGCACCGCCTCTTGCGCTTAAGTTCTCGCGCAACGGGCCGTTGTCGTTCGTATCGGTGCGTGTGCCATCCAAACGCGCCCATAGGAAACCGGAATGCCCGAGAAGATCATCAACGGATTTTCAGTGGTCGCCTACGCGACGCAGCCTGAGGGGCGCATCCCCCCGCGGGCGTTTATCGAGACGCGACGCGTGCCGGCAAAGCGAGGCGCGGCGCAGGATGGCGCCGACGAGGGGGCGCAAGACAATGCGCAGGAACCCGAAGGCCAGGCATTCGAGATATTCCTGAGCCGGCGTTTCCGCAGCACGATTGAAGCCATGTCGGCTGCGCGCAACGCGCTGGACCGCATCAAGACTGTGGACGCGGACGGCGTGCCCGACCCGCTGCCGGAGTAGCGCGCACAGCGGACGCCGCTGGGCGTCCGTTTCCATATTGTTATCCCAACTTTGTATTTGTCGAACGCCTGAGCGCAGGCCGATGATGCCGCATGGCAATCGTCGCCAGTCTGCTCAAAAGGAAGGTTGATGAATACGAAAGCTCATTCCGGCGCCGTCGCGGCGCGGGGTATTTCGCGCCGTGCGCTGTTGCGCGCGGCAGGCGCCGCGGGCCTGGTCGCGCCCCTGGGCATGCTGGGCTCGCGCGTGCTGGCGGCCGACGCCGCGCCGCGCGCGTTCAAGATCGCATGGAGCCAGACCGCGGTCTGCCAGTCGCCGGTGTCGGTGGCGCTGGAACGCGGCTTCTTCGACAAGTACAACCTCAAGGTCGAACGCATCAATTTCAGCGGGTCCACCGACCAGTTGCTGGAGGCGATTGCGACGGGCCACGCGGACGGCGGCATCGGCATGGCGCTGCGCTGGCTCAAGCCGCTGGAGCAGGGCTTCGACGTGAAGCTGGCCGTCGGCACGCACGGCGGCTGCATGCGGTTGCTGACGGCCGAGGATTCCCCAATCAAAAGCGTGAACGATCTGAAGGGCCGCCGCGTGGCCGTTTCCGATCAGGCCAGTCCCGTGAAGAACTTCTTCGCGATCCGGGTGGCGCAACTTGGGATTGATCCGGAATCCGTGGACTGGCGCCAGTATCCGCAAGACCTGTTCGGCGAGGTGCTGAAAAAGGGCGAAGTGGATGCAATCGCCGGCGACGATCCGCTGATCTACACGCTGCGCGAAGACAACCGGCTGCGCGAGGTCGCCACCAACATCGAGGGCGACTACGAGAACCGCACCTGCTGCGTGCTGGGGCTGCGCGGCGATCTGGTGCGCAAGGATCCCGAGTCGGCCGCAGCCATCACGCGCGCGGTGATCGACGCGCAGCGCTGGACCGCGTCGAATCCCGACGAGACTGCGCGCATCTTTGCGCCGTATGTGCCGGGCAAGGTGCCGGCCGAACGCGTGGCGGCGATACTGCGCAGCCACAGCCATGGCCACGCCTCCACGGGGTCGGCGCTGCGCGAGGAAATCGTGGGCTACGCGAAGGACCTGAAGACGATCAAGGTGCTCAGCGCAAACCTCGACATCAACAAGTACGCGCAAGCGGTGGTGCCCAATGTCCTCGGCTGACGCATTGCTCGCTGGCTCCGCGGACGCGACCCCGGCCGCCGTACGCGGCTGGCGGCTTTGGAAGACGGGCGTTGCCGCCGCCGCGCTGTGGGCGGGCGTGGGCGGCGTGACGTTGGCCTGGCCGAATGTGGAGGTGGGCTTTACCTCGTGGGGCTACACGCGCGAGTTCGGCGTGGCGGCCCTGGCGCTGGCCATCCTGCTGTTGCTGGCGGCGGTGTCGGGTGCGGCGCAATCGCGTCCGGTGCGCGCGCTGCATCGGGCCGGCCCGTGGCTGCTGGCGTTGGCCGTGGCGGTGGGGGCATGGGAGATCGCGACGGCCAAGCTTGCGCTCCTGCCCAGTCCTTTCTTCGCGCCGCCGCAGTCGCTGATCGAAGTCTACGTATCGGACTACAAGCGCTTGGCCGACAGTCTGGTGAATTCGCTGTGGCTGCTGGCGAACGGCTTTCTGCTTGGCGCGGCGGCCGGCTTCCTGACGGGCGTGGCCATCGGCTGG
>ENA-OWLM01000243-OWLM01000243.1-metagenome-genome-assembly--contig:-NODE-243-length-20929-cov-3.711507_pt1 | contig 20929 bp, 16 predicted proteins | sample MGYA00245349_ERZ651102 | MGnify/ENA primary metagenome ERZ651102 (study PRJEB26857, sample SAMEA4031759) | metagenome | biome: human; feature: oral; material: saliva | place: Philippines | collected 2014... | reverse complement strand
GGATGACAAGGCGAGCCTGCATGCGCCCTGGCTCAAGGGCTCCGCCTTTGACGACATCACCATGGGGGAGCTGGCCACTTACAGTGCCGGAGGCCTGCCGCTGCAATTCCCCGACGAGGTGGATTCTGCGGTGAAGATGCAGGCTTACTATCGCCAGTGGACGCCCACCTTCGGGGCGGGCACCCATCGCCAGTACTCCAACCCCAGCATCGGCCTGTTCGGTTATCTGGCGGCGAGCAGCATGAGGCAGCCGTTTGAGCGCTTGATGGAGCAGACGGTCCTGCCAGGGCTTGGTCTGCACCACACCTATCTCGATGTGCCCCAGCAGGCCATGGGGCACTACGCCTACGGCTACTCGAAGGAGGACAAGCCCATCCGGGTCACTCCCGGCATGCTGGCGGACGAGGCCTACGGTATCAAGACCAGCTCGGCGGATCTGTTGCGCTTTGTGAAGGCCAACATCAGCGGGGTGGAAGACGGAGCCATGCAGCAGGCCATCGACCTGACCCACCAGGGCCAGTACGCGGTGGGGGAGATGACCCAGGGGCTCGGCTGGGAGCGCTACGCCTACCCCATCAGCGAAGCGGCCCTGCTCGGGGGCAATTCGACCCGGATGATCCTCGAGGCCAACCCGGCGGCGCCTGCGCCCGCGGCGGCGGGACACCCTGTGCTCTTCAACAAGACCGGCTCGACCAACGGCTTTGGCGCCTATGTGGCTTTCGTGCCGGCCAAGGGGATCGGCATCGTCATGCTGGCCAATCGCAACTATCCCAACGAGGCTCGCATCAAGGCGGCCCACGCCATCCTGACCCGGCTGGCCGAGTGAGATGAAAGAGGGCGGTCCATTGCGCGAATGGCCGCCCTCTCGTGGGTTCCTGTCAGCACGCCCTGTCAGTCGTACTGCTCTTCCATCCAGGCTTCGACGATGAGCTGGGCGGAGACGCCATCCACGCTCCCCTTGTCCAGCGCCTTGTAGCCGCCGCGCTCGAACAGGCGGGCGCGGGCGTCCGTGGTGGTGAGCCGCTCGTCCTTGAATTCCACCGGCTTGCCGAAGCGACCGTGCAGACGGTTGCCGAACTTGCGGGCCCGTACCGTGATCTCCTGATCGGTGCCGTCCATGTTGAGCGGCAGGCCGACGATGAGCAGATCCGGTTGCCACTCCTTGAGCAGCTTCTCTATCTCGTCCCAGTTGGGAATACCGTCGTTGGCCTTGAGAGAACGAAGGGGGCGGGCGCTGCCCGTGAGCTCCTGGCCGATGGCGACACCTATGCTCTTGGTGCCGTAATCAAAGCCCATGATGCTGCGTGATGACATGGGGATTTCCTCGAAATGGGGTAAGGGAGGGGCGCTGCAACCGCGCCCCAGGACGCAAGCGCCCCGGGACTAGCTGTGCCCCACCTGGCTGGAGAGGTGCAGGGGATTGACGCCTATGCTGATGACGCTCGTGGCCTGCTGCCAGCGCGGGTGATGTATGTGCGTATCGAAACCCATCAGCTGTGCCCCACCTGGCTGGATAGGTGCAGGGGATTGACGCCTATGCTGGCGGCGGCCTGCTGCCAGCGCTGGTGGATGGGGGTGTCAAAGACCAGCTTGGGGTTGGGAGGGATCACCAGCCAGGAGCCGTCTGCCAGCTCCTGCTCGAGCTGGCCGGCGCTCCAGCCTGCATAGCCCAAGGCGACCAGCCAGTGGCTCGGCGCGTCGTCGGTGCCCAGGGTCTCGAGGATGTCCTTGGAGGTGGTGACCATCATCTCGTCGCTCACCTGCAGGGTGGAGTTGAAGCCGGGTCTGAAGCTGTGCAGCACGAAGCCGCGATCGGCATGCACCGGGCCGCCCTGCAACACCGGCTGCTTCATCTCGGTCGTATCGGGCGGGCTCAGCTTGAGCTTGGCCAGCATGTTGTCCAGGGTCATGTCGACCGGGATGTTGACCACCAGCCCCATGGCCCCTTCGCTATTGTGCTCGCACAGGTAGACGAGGGAGCGCTGGAAGTAGGCGTCCGTGAGGCTCGGCATGGCGAGCAGGAAGTGGTTTTGCAGTGTTTGCATAGAGTGCATGGAGCGCATGGATCTCAAAGCGTACAAAGGTATTGGGGTGATTATGGCAGTTGATGGCGGCGGGCAAAACCGCTTTTTACGGCCCTGGCGTTGAGCCGGGCCCTGGCCCGGTAAAGAGAACGAAAGGGGCCAAAAGGCCCCTGCGTACACCTCTTCCCGGCCGGGAAGACCTTGCGGCCGTCCCGGCTGGACGTGCTCAGCGTCCCAGGCGGCGCTCGATGGCGTCCATCAGCATGCCGGTGATGTGCACCGGGAAGGCCGCCTCGATCTCGCGGATGCAGGTCGGACTGGTGACGTTGATCTCGGTCAGGCGATCGCCAATGATGTCGAGCCCGACGAAGATGAGCCCCTTCTCCTTCAGGGTCGGCCCCACCGCGCGGGCGATGGCCCAGTCCGCCTCGCTCAGGGGACGCGCCTCGCCACGGCCGCCGGCGGCCAGGTTGCCGCGGGTCTCGCCCTGGGCCGGGATGCGCGCCAGGCAGTAGGGGACCGGCTCGCCGTCCACCACCAGCACCCGCTTGTCGCCATCCTTGATGGCCGGCAGATAGGTCTGGGCCATGCAGTAGCGCTGGCCGTGCTCGGTGAGGGTCTCGATGATGACGCCGACGTTGGCGTCATCCTCCTTCATGCGGAAGATGGAGGCGCCACCCATGCCGTCCAGCGGCTTGAGGATGACGTCCCTGTGCTCGGCGTGGAAGGCGCGCAACTTGTCGGCACGACGGGTCACCAGGGTGGTCGGGGTGTGCTCGGCGAACCAGGCGGTGTAGAGCTTCTCGTTGGCGTCGCGCAGGCTCTGTGGCTTGTTGACGATGAGGCAACCCTCGTCCTCGGCGCGCTCCAGCATGTAGGTGGCGTAGATGAACTCGGTGTCGAACGGCGGATCCTTGCGCATCAGGATCACGTCCAGATTGGAGAGGGGCTGATCGATCACCTCGCCCAGGGTGAACCAGTGGGCGTAGTCATGCTTGACCGTCAGCGGGCGCATGGTGCCAAACGCCCGGCCAGCCTGCATGTAGAGATCCTTCATCTCCAGATAGAAGAGCTCGTAGCCGCGCTTCTGCGCCTCTTCGAGCATGGCGAAGCTGGAGTCTTTCTTGATGTTGATGGACGAGATGGGGTCCATCACGATGCCGAGTTTGATGGTCATCCGAGATTCCTTCTGGTGGCTCGATTGCGTTTTAGATGAGCAAGACCTGTGTCAGGCCAGATCGCCGAAGCGGCACTGCAGCGCCGTGATGGCGGTCAGGGCGGCGGTTTCGGTGCGCAGCACCCGCGGCCCCAGCAGCATCTCCTTGAAGTCTTCCTGCACGGTACGGGCGATCTCGTCGCTGGACAAGCCCCCTTCCGGGCCGATCAGCAGACGCACGCCGTGCTCCGGCACCGGCAGGGTGTTGATGCTGTAAGGGGCGCGCGGGTGCAGGTTGAGCTTGAGCTCGTTGGTCTCTTCCGCCAGCCAGGCGTCCAGCTCCATGGGCATGCGCACCTCGGGCACGGTATTGCGGCCGCACTGTTCGCAGGCGCTGATCACCACCTTCTGCCACTGCTCGCGCTTCTTCTCCAGCCTGTCTGCCGGCAGCTTGACGCCGCAGCGCTCGGAGAAGAGCGGGGTGATGCAGGTGACGCCGAGCTCTACGGATTTCTGGATGGTGAAGTCCATCTTGTCGCCGCGGCTGATCACCTGGCCCAGGTGGATGGCGAGCGGCGACTCCACCGAGCGCGGCTCGCAGCCGTCGATGCGCACCTCCACCGACTTCTTGCCGACGGCGGCGATGGTGGCGGGGTACTGGTGGCCGTCGCCGTTGAACAGTTCGATCTGCTGGCCCGGCTGCATGCGCAGTACCCGGCCGATGTGGTTGGCACCGTCTTCCGACAGGGCGAGGGTCTGGCCCGCCTGCAGGGGGGCCGGTTCATAGATACGTGGGATGCGCATGGCTCAATATCAGTCTCTTGTTCGGGAAAAGGGAGATTCACTCCCTTGTCTCCCAGATGGGGTTATTGGCACTGCTTTTCAATGAAGGGATTGGTATTGCCCTGCAGCTTGCCGATGCGGCGGTTGCGCTCGCACTCCCAGCGATCGGCCGGATACAGGCGATCCCAGGCTTCGAAGAGTTTACGCTGTTGGGCGGCGAGACGCAGCCCGTACTGCTGGCTCATGTAGAGATAGGCGCGGGCGATCTGGCCGCGCACCGGCCCCTTGGGTGGCTGCACCTGGCGATCCTTGAAGTCCACCAGCATCTGGCACTTGCCGTACTGGTTCGGTTTGCCGTTCCAGTCGGAGAAGCGGAAGTTCGCCCGATCGCCGTTCACCTCGCCGATGGCGGGGAAGAGGTTGTGCATGTCCCCCTCCATCCTGTTGAACTCGTCGCTCTTGCCGCAGTTCTTGCGGCCCCCGTCCTGCCAGCACTGCAGCTGGTGGCCGAACTCCCAGGCGGGCACCACGTGCTCCCACTCGATGCGGGCGGCGCGCTCGGCCTGCTTGCGTGGCAGGTAGCCGCAGCTCTCCCAGTCGGGGGCCATCTTCTTGCCGCTGAACTTGATGTTGCAGCCGCAATAGAAGGTGGTGGGATGGCTCTGGTAGAGCTTGTTCAAGTCCTGCTTGGCGGCGCGGAAGGTCTGGATGTTGTCGGCAAGGGCCGGGGCGCTGACCAGCAGGGCCAGGCAGAGGGAGAGCAGAGGGCGAAACATGAATATCCTTGGCAATGAAACAGTTGGGTGAAGAAGATGCGCACACTATCACAGGTGCGCGACACGGGGTGACTCAATCCGCCGTCGTGTCGCTCTGCCACACCAGGGGCTGGCGGCAGCGACGGCAGTGATAGCGGGCCTCGCCGCGCATTACCTTGTTGTGGCGGCGCACCGAGAGGGGATGTTGCTGGCAGGCGCAGGCGTAAACGAAGGTGCGCTGGGCCAGCACGCCGAGATCGAAGCTGTGGGTGGTCCTGGGCTCAAGGCCGAACACTTCCCGCATCACCGATTGCCACTGGCGGCCGTGGGGCAGCACCCGGCTCTTGCCGCGACCCTCTCCCCACAGGGCATAGACCAGCAGGTGGGCCACCTCGTGGGGCACCACCTCGGCCAGAAAGGCCTGCTGGTTGGCCTGATAGAGGGCGGGGTTGAAGCGCAGCTCCCAGGTCTGCAGCCGCGCCGACCCCGCCGCCCGGCCCCGCATGTTGCAGTGGATCTGCGGGCGCGGGAAGGGGCGGCCGAGACGCGCCTCGGCCTGGGCGAAGCACGCTTCGACGCGTTGATGCAACAGGGATTCAAGCTGGGCAGGGATGGCGGGCATCGGGTTCTCGGCAAATGGCGGACAAGCAAAAGGGGAGCCAGGCTCCCCTTTGATCACGACAGCGTGCCTTACAGGCCGGCGGCGGAACGCAGCAGCTCGGCCTTGTCGGTCTTCTCCCAGGGGAACTCGTCGCGGCCGAAGTGGCCGTAAGCGGCGGTTGCCTGGTAGATCGGGCGCTTCAGATCCAGCATCTCGATGAGGCCGTACGGGCGCAGTTCGAAGAACTCGCGCACCAGCTTGACCAGCAGCTCCTCGGCCACCTTGCCGGTGCCGAAGGTCTCGACGCTGATGGAGGTCGGCTCGGCCACGCCGATGGCGTAGGAGACCTGCACTTCACAGCGATCGGCCAGGCCGGCGGCGACGATGTTCTTGGCCACGTAGCGGGCGGCGTAGGCGGCGGAGCGGTCCACTTTGGAGGGGTCTTTGCCGGAGAAGGCGCCACCACCATGACGGGCCATGCCGCCGTAGGTGTCGACGATGATCTTGCGACCGGTCAGACCGCAGTCACCCATGGGGCCGCCGATGACGAAACGGCCGGTCGGGTTGATGAAGTACTTGGTGTCCTTGTTGATCCACTCTGCCGGCAGCACCGGCTTGATGATCTCTTCGCGCACCGCTTCCACCAGGTCGCTGTGGCTGATGGAGTCACAGTGCTGGGTGGAGAGGACCACGGCGTCCACGCCCAGGATCTTGCCTGCGTCGTCGTAGGCGAAGGTCAGCTGGCTCTTGGCATCCGGACGCAGCCACGGCAGGGTGCCGTTCTTGCGCACTTCGGCCTGACGCTTCACCAGCAGGTGGGAGTAGGTGATGGGCGCGGGCATCAGCACGTCGGTTTCGTTGGTGGCGTAGCCGAACATCAGGCCCTGGTCACCGGCACCTTGCTCCAGCGGGTCGGTACGGTCGACGCCCTGGTTGATGTCCGGGGACTGTTTGCCGATGGCGTTCAGCACGGCGCAGGAGTCGGCGTCGAAGCCCATGTCGGAGTGGGTGTAGCCGATCTCGCGCACGGTGTCGCGCACGATCTGTTCGATGTCGACCCAGGCAGAGGTGGTCACTTCACCGGCGACCATCACCATGCCGGTCTTGACCAGGGTTTCACAGGCGACGCGCGCCTTGGTGTCCTGCTCCAGGATGGCGTCCAGCACCGCATCGGAGATCTGGTCGGCGATTTTATCGGGATGGCCTTCGGAGACCGACTCGGAAGTAAACAGCTTTGCCATGTTTGGTTCTCAATTCGTAAGGGTTATCGCCTTGGCCATAACCGGATAATGACAGGATGACTGTAGAGGTATCTACATCTGGACGTCTATTTTAGTGAGGTCACCCAGTGATTGCCAGCACTATTTGGGATTGGAGCCGACCGGGCCAAGGTTCGGGGTGGATCCACCTCCATGGGGGTAAACGAGGGGGCGGATTGAATCGTTTTCCCGCAGCAGAAAAGCGATTGTGCTCTCAAAGCCACTTTATTCACCCAGATAATATTTGCACGCCGCGCCCCCTGCTGGGACAATAACGCGCCTTAATCTTGGCCATCAAATGAAGCAATCGCAGGAGATACAGATGCCTTCTCGTAAAGAGCTTGCCAATGCCATTCGTGCATTGAGTATGGATGCCGTTCAAAAAGCCAACTCCGGTCACCCGGGCGCCCCCATGGGAATGGCGGATATCGCTGAAGTGCTGTGGCGCAGCCACCTGAAACATAACCCGAACAACCCCAAGTGGGCCGACCGCGACCGTTTCATTCTCTCCAACGGCCACGGCTCCATGCTGCTGTACTCCCTGCTGCACCTCTCCGGTTATGACCTCTCCATCGACGATCTGAAAAACTTCCGCCAACTGCACTCTCGCACCCCGGGTCACCCGGAGTACGGTTATGCGCCGGGCGTCGAGACCACCACGGGTCCGCTGGGTCAGGGCATCACCAACGCCGTGGGCATGGCGATCGCCGAGAAGGCCATGGCCGAGCAGTTCAACCAGCCGGGTCACGACATCGTTGACCACTACACCTACGCCTTCATGGGCGACGGCTGCCTGATGGAAGGTATCTCCCACGAAGCCTGCTCCCTGGCCGGCACTCTGGGCCTGGGCAAGCTGATCGCGTTCTGGGATGACAACGGCATCTCCATCGACGGTCACGTGGAAGGCTGGTTCACCGACGACACTCCCAAGCGCTTCGAAGCCTACGGCTGGCATGTCATCCCGGCCGTCGACGGTCACAACCCGGAAGCGATCAACGCTGCCATCGAAGCTGCCAAGGCCGAGACCGGCAAGCCTACCCTGATCTGCTGCCGCACCATCATCGGTTACGGTTCCCCGAACAAGTCCGGCTCCCACGACTGCCACGGCGCACCGCTGGGCAACGACGAGATCGCTGCCGCCCGTGCCTTCCTGAAGTGGGACCACGCGCCGTTCGTCATCCCGTCCGACATCGCCGCCGAGTGGAACGGTCAGGAGAAGGGCGCCAAGCTCGAATCCGACTGGGCTGCCAAGTTCGCCGCCTATGAAGCCGCTCACCCGGCCCTGGCTGCCGAGTTCAAGCGTCGCACCGCAGGCGAGCTGCCGGCCAACTGGGCTGCTGAATCCGCCAAGATCATCGAAACCCTGCAGGCCAACCCGGCCAAGATCGCGACCCGTAAAGCGTCCCAGAACTCCCTGGAAGCCTTCGGCAAGCTGCTGCCGGAATTCATGGGCGGCTCCGCGGATCTCGCGCCGTCCAACCTGACCATGTGGTCCGGCTCCAAGTCCCTGACTCCCGAGAGCGCCGCAGGCAACTACATCCACTACGGCGTGCGCGAGTTCGGCATGTCCGCCATCATGAACGGCATCGCCCTGCACGGTGGTTTCATCCCCTACGGCGCTACCTTCCTGATGTTCATGGAGTACGCCCGCAACGCCCTGCGCATGGCCGCCCTGATGAAGCAGCGCGCCATCTTCGTCTACACCCACGACTCCATCGGTCTGGGTGAAGAGGGCCCGACTCACCAGCCGGTGGAGCAGATCGCCTCCCTGCGTCTGACCCCGAACATGAGCACCTGGCGTCCCTGTGACCAGGTAGAGTCCGCCATCGCCTGGAAACACGCCATCGAGCGTACCGACGGCCCGACCTCCCTGATCTTCTCCCGTCAGAACCTGGCCCAGATGGACCGCACTGCCCAGCAGCTGGCCGATGCCGCCAAGGGTGGTTATGTGCTGAAAGATTGCGCCGGTACCCCGGAGCTGATCCTGATCGCCACTGGTTCCGAAGTGGAGCTGGCCGTGGCCGCCTATGAGCAGCTGACTGCCAAGGGCCGTGCCGTGCGCGTGGTCTCCATCCCGTCTACCGACGTGTTCGACGCCCAGTCCGCCGAGTACAAGGCCTCCGTCCTGCCGGCCGCCGTCACCAAGCGTGTGGCCATCGAAGCGGGCATCGCCGACTACTGGTACAAGTACGTGGGCTTTGGCGGCAAGATCATCGGCATGCGCACCTTCGGTGAGTCCGCCCCGGCCGAGCTGCTGTTCAAGGAATTCGGCTTTACCGTGGAAAACGTGGTGGCGACCGCCGAGTCCCTGTAACAGCCCCTGTAATGCCTGACCATTGGGCCGCGCAGGCCCAATAGCCGGAAAATAAAACGCCCTCCATCGCAAGATGGGGGCGTTTTTTATCATATTTGAAATGCGTCATCGGAATGTATCGCCAATCTTGGACATATCATCCTACTTCACCAGCGTGCATGCTTGAGCCATCTTTATTTCTCTTTACTGTCAATAATGTATGGTTTCATATGGTGCTGTGTGTAATATGATATGCGTATAAAGGCCGACCACTCTGTATCCAATGCAGCAGCATTATTTTTGTGGCATCTTTATCATATTATGATGGTCAGAAGTTATTAATTATAAATCAGGCTGTATATGGTTTCTTGCAAGGATGGGATGTTAATAATGGCTTGCTCTATAGTGATTGATAGGTCAGAGAGAAAACTGCATATAAATTCTGACTTGTATGATGTGAACCGGATTTCTGATGTGCAGGTGAAGGTACTTACCTGGAAGGATAAAGTGACCAATATGTTATTGCTTGGACTGATCACATCCAGCATTCTCTTCTATTTTATTCCAACGGAAGCGCAGGGTAAGGGAATGACGTTATTTCTCCCCGCAGTCGCGTTTTTGTTAGGGGCTGCGATGGCCTTTATCACCAGTGCAAGGTACGTCTTCAGGCTGGAGTTTAAACACACCGATGAGACCGGTGTGCAATGGATCACTGTCGCCAAGGGCAGAACGGCGCTGGAGTATGAGGCCTTTAAATTGAAGGAGGCTGAGCTTAAACAATTCCTTGGATAAGGAGCGCAGCTCCTTGGTCTTAGGATCAAGGCGGATGCCAGATAAAAAGACACCGGCCTAGGCCGGTGTCTTTTTATGGTTAAAGCAGCGTGTTACGCCTGCGGCGGGGTACTTTCGGCATTGGACATCACCGCATCCATCTGCACCAGGGCACCGGCGGGCAGCTCGCTCACGCCAATCACGGTGCGGGCGGGCAGGTAGCCCGGGAAGAACTTGGTGTAGATGGCATCCATGTCCGCCAGATCCGCGATGTTGGCCAGCTGGATATTGACCTTGACGATATCGTCCATCACGTGGCCGATGCTCTCCACGATGGTTTTGATATGGCCGAGGCACTGGGCGGTCTGCTCCTTGACGCAGCCGGTCAGGATCTTGCCGGTGGCCATGTCGACCGGCAGCTGGCCGGCGATATGGTTGTAGTGGGAGAAGGCGACGGTCTGGGTGTGCAGGGGGCTGCGCGGTGCCTTGTCGGTATTGCGGGCGCGGATCACCAGGTTGTGCCTGTCTTCTACCAGCTGGGGCGGGGTGCCGTCGCCGTGGGAGATGACCACATCCATCTGTACCCGGGCACCGAGCGGCAGGGCAGAGGCCGCGATCACGCTGCGGGCCGGCAGGTAGGCGACGGCGCGGGCGATGGCGGAATCCGGGAAGAAGGTGGTGTAGACCTCGTTGACCGCGTCGAGATCCGCCAGGTTGGCCAAGTAGACGGTGACCTTGACGATGTCGTCAAAGGGTACGTCGATCCCCTCCAGCACCGCCTTGATGTTGTGCAGGCACTGGGCCGCTTGCTCGCGGATACCGCCGCCAATCAGGGTGCCGGAGACGGGGTCGATGGGCAGCTGGGCACCGATATTGTTGTAGTGGGAGAAGGCGACGCTCTGGCTGGAGAGCGGATCCTGCGGGGCGCGATCGCAGCTTCTGGCAAGCTTGAGCAGGGGGCAGGGAGCCTGGGGGAAGGTGCCTTCGCCGTTGGAGAGCAGGGCGTCCATCTGCACCCTGGCACCCAGCGGTAGGGCGGCGACGGCGAGCACGGTGCGGGTCGGCAGATGGTGGGGGAAGAACTCGCGATAGACGGCGTTGACTGCCTCCAGATCGGCGATATCCGTCAGGAACAGGGTCACCTTCACCATGTCCTCCATGCCGTGGCCGATGCTCTGGACGATGGCCTGGATATTGGTAAGGCACTGTCTGGCCTGGGCCTTGATATCCCCCTCGATCACCTTGCCCGTCCTGGGATCGACGGGGAGCTGGGCAGCAATATTGTTGTAGTGGGAGAAGGCCACGCTCTGGGTATAGGGGCCCAGATCCTGCGGGGCGTTGGGGGTATTTCTGGCGGATTTGATGATGGTACCACTCATGGCGATACTCCTTTTTCGTTTTTGATGTAGGGTCAGGCCACGCTTCTCTGCATTGCCGGATACCCGACTGGCGGCGAATTCGACTCGTTATCTTGCGGCAACCGTTGCCCGTACCCGGCGTAACACGACGGGGAAAAGGAAACGTGGAGATCACAATGTCGAGTCTGAATTCGGCGTCACCAGCGCGGGCGGACGGACGATGGGGAAACATTGGCTTGATATTTCAGACAGGGGGATTCTAGGGGGCGATTATCCGGGGATGCAAACCGAGATCCAGTTTCTATGAGGTGGCTCAACAGAGTGAAATATATTCATTTTGCTATTCAATTCATGGCGGGGAACACAATTAAAGGTGACGGAGATCCCGTTTTTATGTCCGTTAGGAGGCAGATAGCCTCTTATTTTTACCGATTACGGTTACAGCGTGTGAATAACAGGTTAACCCCCCTGATGTAAATGCAGGTTATTCACTCTGTTTTGCATAGCTATTTATTTCTAGGTCTGTCGGGGGGCTTTCCATGATGGCAAAAATATGCCTTTTGGGGACTGCCTTGCCTGCATTGAAATAACATTCAGCCCCTCTGCATGGCAGCAAATCGAGATGGCAAGAAGCGGGGCCGTTTATCGCCTGTTGCCGTGGCAAGCCAGTCAGGTTGCCGCCCGGGTTATGCCATATATTTTCAGCGGCGCGAATGCACCCTGACAGCACCGGCAGAGGGCGCCGGAGAATGGCAGGAGTGAGGGATGGCTCCCGGTTGCCAGGCCCCCGACGGTCAATACTGTGTGAACGAGTCAATCCAGGATGGAGAGCAGTCCCATGACCGACAAGCCGAACGACGACAAGCAGCCGACCCCGGATCCGGCTGAACAGAATGCCTTTTTCCCCTCACCCTATTCATTGAGCCAGTTCACCTCGACCAAGTCGGACCTTGAGGGGGCCGACTATCCCGCGCCTTACCGTGGCGGCCGCTGGAAGATCCTGTTGATCGGGGCCGATGAGCGCTACCTGCCCACCGACAACGGCACCCTGTTCTCTACCGGCAACCATCCGGTCGAAACCCTGCTGCCCATGTATCACCTCGACAAGGCCGGTTTTGCCTTTGACATCGCCACCCTGTCGGGTAACCCGGTCAAGTTCGAGTGGTGGGCCATGCCGACGGAGGATGAGGCGGTCGTGGGGCTCTATGGCAAATACCAGGAGCAGTTTCGCCAGCCGGCCAGACTGGCCGATCTACTGGTGCGGGCGCTGGGCCCCGAGTCGGACTATCTCGGCGTGTTTATCCCCGGCGGGCACGGTGCCCTGATGGGACTGCCCGAGAGCCGCGAGATGAAGGCGCTGCTGGAGTGGGCCATGGCCAACGAGCGCTTCATCATCACCCTGTGCCACGGGCCGGCGGCCCTGCTCGCGGTGGCCAACCCGCAGACCTTTGCCGGCTACAAGATCTGCGCCTTCCCCGACGAGCTGGATGCGCAGACCCCGGCGATCGGCTACATGCCGGGCCACCTCACCTGGCGCTTTGGCGAGCGGCTCAAGGCGATGGGGTTCGAGATAGTCAACAGCGGCATCTCGGGGGAGGTGTGTCGGGATCGCAATCTGCTGACCGGCGACAGCCCGCTGGCGGGCAATCCCCTCGGCAAGCTGGCCGCTACCACCCTGCTGGAGGCGGTGGGCAAGGGATAGGTTGCTGGCTCACAGCGAGGCGGCAGCCGCGCAGGCTAAAGAGTGAGAAACAGAAAAACAGGGGAAACAGAAACACAGCGGGGCCGTCGATGGACGGCCCCGCTGTTTGGTATTCAGGCGGAATATGGCCGTCAGTCGGGATAGAGGACACCCAGCACGGCGGGGCGGCTGGCGCCGGCGTATGGGAGGGCAGGATGCCCTCCTTGTTCAGGCGGCGCCTTGTACTAAGCCTGCCTCAGGCGGGATAGAGGGCGCCCAGCACGGCGGGCCGGCTGGCACCGGTGACAGCCGGCAGGTTGCCGGGTTGACGGTGGATAAAGCGCTGTGCCAGCCAGGCAAAGGCCGCCCCTTCCATCCAGTCGGGGGCAATCCCCAGCTCGGCCGTGTTGGCGATGCGCCAGCGGGGCAGCAGGGTGGCGAGCTCCGCCAGCAGCGGCGCGTTATGGGCGCCGCCGCCACAGACATAGAGCTCGGGCCGGCTTTGTGCATCCGCCAGTGCGGGCAGCTGTCGGGCGATGCTGTGGCAGGTGAGCGCCTGCAGGGTGCGCTGCACATCCGCCGGGGCATGAGCGTCACCGGCCAGCTCGCCATCGAGCCAGTCGAGGGTAAACATCTCGCGCCCCGTACTCTTGGGGTGGGGGGCGGCGAAGTAGGGGTGGGCCAGCAGCTGCTCCAGCAGCGCAGGGATCAGCTTGCCGCTGGCGGCCCACTGACCACCGGCATCATAGCCGGCACCCTTGGGGTGGTGGCGGCGATACCAGCCGTCGAGCAGGGTATTGGCCGGGCCGGTATCAAAGCCATAGACGCCGTCCGCCTGGCCCGGCAATACCGAGATATTGGCGATACCGCCGAGGTTCAGCACCACCCGCAGGGCACCGGGACGGGCGAAGAAGGCCTGATGGAAGGCGGGCACCAGCGGCGCCCCCTGGCCGCCGAGGGCCATGTCCATGGTGCGAAAATCGGCCACCACGTCGATGCCGGTCAAGGCCGCCAGCAGAGCCGCGTTGCCGATCTGCAGGGTAAAGCCGAGCTGGGGGCGGTGGCGTATGGTCTGGCCGTGGCTGCCGATGGCACGAATATCGGCAGCCACGAGGCCGGCCTTGGCGAGCAGGGCCTGAGTGGCGGCGGCAAACTCGCGGGCGACCAGGTTGTCGGCCACCCCCATGCGGTCGATCTCGTTGTCCCCCGGGGTGCAGAGGGCGTGCAGCTCGCGGGCGGTCTCCGCTGGCCAGGGGTGGCACAGCGCCGCCTCTACCTGAAGTGCTTCCCCATCCATCGTCACCAGCACGGCGTCTATGCCATCCAGGCTGGTCCCCGACATCAGTCCGATATAGCGCTCGCTCATGGCTTAACCCCTTCAGTGGTGCAGGGAGCCCGGGCGATGCCATGTTCTGTCCCAGTTCTGGTCCCCGACATCAATCCGATATAACGCTCGCTCATCTCATCTCCCCTGTGTCGTCTTCAGCCAGCGGCCCAAGACGCGAGATAACAATCCGGGGGCCTTGCCCCCGGTATCCTGGTTCCAGGCCACCCAGCCTGGGCTCAACTGCCGTTGCTGTCCCGCTTGTTCTGGGCCAGATGCAGCTCTGCGCCGTCGAGCTTGGCGAGCTGGGGCATGGCCTGTGCCTTGAAGCTGGCCAGTTCCCGTCCGCCGAGGGACTCTGCCTGGGGCAGGGTGAGGGTGCGGGGATTCTTGTGCACGCCGCCCACCACGAATTCATAGTGCAGGTGCGGCCCGGTGACCCGGCCGGTGCCGCCGAGCAGGCCTATGGTCTGCCCCTGCTTCACCCGTTGCCCCTTGTTGACGGTGCGTTTGGAGAGGTGCAGGTACTTGGTCACGTAGTTGCCGGCGTGCTTGATGAAGACGTAGTTGCCGTTGAACTGGTTGTAGCCGGCGGCCACCACGCTGCCGCCACCCGCCGCCATGATGGGGGTACCCACCGGCGCCACGTAGTCGATGCCGTTGTGGGGGCGCACCTTGCCGGTGACCGGGTGCAGCCGGCGCGGGTTGAAGTTGGAGCTGATGTATTTGAAGTTGACCGGCGCGCGCAGGAAGCTCTTGCGCATCGCCTTGCCTTCCGGCGTGTAGTAGTTGCCATCCCCGTTCAGCACGGCGCGGTAGGTGGCACCCTGATTGACGAACTCGGCGGCCAGGATATCGCCGGAGGCGACCCGCTCGTCATCCTGGTATTTCTCTTCGTAAACCACCCGGAAGCTGTCCCCCGGCTGCAGGTCCTGGGCGAAGTCGATGTCCCAGCCGAAGATGGCGGCGAGATCCATGATCTGATCCTCGGTCATGCCAGCGTCCACTGCGGCCCCCCAGAAGCTGGAGCGGATTTCCCCCTTGGCCACCTGTTCGCGGGTGTCGAGTTCGAGCCGCACGGGTCTGGCCACGAAGCCCTCGTCCTTGCGGCTCACCTTGAGCGCCTGCTCCAGACTGTGGGGATAGTAGAGGCTGTGCAGCTCGCCACCCTTGGTGAGCTTGAAGGTGAGCTCCTGGCCGGGTTTGAGCATGCGCAGGGTATCGGTGCCGGCGAGCTGATCGATGAGGTGCAGATCCGTGGTGCTGAGGCCAAGGCGTTGGAAGATGACCCCCATGTTGTCGCCGCTGCGCACCTTCACCTGTCTGGTGAGGTAGCTCGGCTTGGGCGGGGTGGCCACGGGCTCGGCGCGGGCCAGCAGCGCCTCTTCGTCGACCTGCTGCTCGACGGCCAGCTCGTTGCCGTTGTCATCGACCCGGGTGGCGACCGCCTGTTCGCTCGGCCAGGCCGCCAGCATCATGATCAGAATGCTCAGGATAAGCACCATCTTGCGGTGCCAGGTGGGAAGAGAGTTGAAGGCGTGCCAAAGGACCATGAGAAGCAGACGACGTTGAATCCATAAGAAGGTCGGAGTTTACCGCCTTTCCAATTGGCCTGCCATTCCAGTAATATGTCTGGCCCTGTGGAATCGTGATTGGAGAGTCAAAAAATGTCCCAGCTCGAGGTGGCGCTAGCCGAGATCAAGCGCGGAGCGGAAGAAATTCTGGTAGAAGAAGAACTTGTCGCCAAGTTGAAGGAAGGGCGCCCGCTGCGCATCAAGCTGGGGATGGACCCGACCGCTCCCGACATCCACCTGGGTCATACCGTGATCCTGAACAAGCTGAAGACCTTCCAGGATCTGGGTCACGAGATCATCCTGCTGATCGGCGACTTCACCGCCATGGTGGGGGATCCCTCCGGCAAGAACGCCACCCGTCCGCCCCTGTCCGAAGAGGCCATCAAGCACAACGCCCTCACCTATGCGGAGCAGGCGTTCAAGATCCTCGACCCGGCCAAGACCCGCATCGAGTACAACTCCACCTGGCTGAGCGAGCTGGGCGCGACCGGCATGATCAAGCTGGCGGCCAAGCAGACCGTGGCCCGCATGATGGAGCGCGACGACTTCAAGAAGCGCTACAGCAACGGCCAGTCCATCGCCATTCACGAATTCCTCTATCCGCTGTTGCAAGGCTATGACTCGGTCGCGCTGAAGGCGGACGTCGAGCTCGGCGGCACCGACCAGAAGTTCAACCTGCTGATGGGCCGCGAGCTGCAAAAAGACGCCGGCATGGCGACCCAGTGTGTGCTGATGATGCCGCTGCTGGTGGGTCTGGACGGCGTCAAGAAGATGTCCAAGTCCGCTGCCAACTACATCGGCGTGCACGACGCCCCGGGGGAGATGTTCGGCAAGATCATGTCCATCACCGACGATCTGATGTGGAACTACTACGAGCTGCTCTCCTTCCGTCCGCTGACTGAAATTGAAGGCTTCAAGGCGGGCATTGCCGCCGGCACCCTCAACCCGCGGGATGTGAAGATCTGGCTGGCCAAAGAGATCATCGCCCGCTACCACGATGAGGCGGCAGCCGAGGCGGCCCACGAAGACTTCACCCAGCGCTTCTCCAAGAACGCCATTCCGGACGAGATGCCGGAGGTCGAGCTGGCCCTGGAAGGGGAAGGGCTGGCCATCGCCAACCTGCTCAAAGACGCAGGTCTCGTGGACACCACCTCCGAAGCGCTGCGCATGATCAAGCAGGGCGCGGTGAAGCGTGATGGCGAGAAGCTGGACGATGGCAAGGCCCTCATCGGTGCCGGTACCGCCGTCTACCAGGTCGGCAAGCGCAAGTTTGCCCGGGTGACCGTCAAGTAAGTCGCCACCTCTGGCGCTGTCATAAGAAAGGCCTCCCTTGCGGAGGCCTTTTTGTTGGCTCATTGCTGCTGATAGGGATCAGCCCTCTGTTTTCAGGAAGTTGCGATAGAGCATGTAGAGGTGGGCCGAGCTCCAGCTGAAGTTGCTGGCCCCCTGCATGGCGCCGGTCTCCGGGTTGTAGTTCTCGCGGATGGGGCCGCTGCCCGCCAGCCCCTCGGCATTGCTAAACAGCTTGTTGACCAGCATCTGGGCATCGCTGCGATAGCCGTAGTTCTCCAGCCCCTTCACTCCGAAGTAGAACTGATCCAGCCAGACCCGGCCGCGCCAGTAGATGTCGGGGTCGTAGGCCGGGTTGGTCAGCGCCGCCGTGCCGAGCGGCACCCTGGTGTTGAACTCCCGGGCATTGAGCATCACCTCGCGCACCCGCGCCGCCTTCTCCTTGTCCGCCACCTCGGCCCAGAGCGGGCTCCACCCTTCCGGGCCACGGCCGCGGGCGGTCAACAGCTTGCCGACGCAGCCGTTGGCGTCGGGCAGATCCCCCTGGGCTATCTGGCGGTCGTAATAGAAGCCGGAGGCCTCGTCGAACAGGCAGCTGTTGATATAGCCCGCCAGCTGGGTCGCTCCTTCGCGGTAGCGGCTCGCCTCGTCCGGCTTGCCGAGCAGCTCGGCCATGTCCGCCAGGATGCGCTTCTCTTTGGCGAGGAAGGCGTTGAGCTCTACCGACTCCTGATCGATGGAGAAGCCGATGAGTTCGCCGTCGTCCCGGTGGTTTTCGAAGAAGAAGACGTTCCAGTCCTGACGCGCACGGGCCAGGTCGCCGCCATAGGTCTTGTCGGCGTAACGCTGCAACTGATCCTGCTCGATAAAGCCGAAGCGGGCGGCGTTGTCCATGCCGGACTCCCATCCGGCGCCGTGCTGGGCACCGATATCCATGTCGGCGTAGCCACCGACACTCAACACCTGCTGGTAGAGCGCCATGCCGGCGCAGCCATACCAGCCATCTCCTTCATTGGTACAGCTCGACAGATCCAGCCCGGCCGGCACGCCCGTCGGGTACTGCACCTTGAAGGTGATGTTGCCGAACTCGTCGTTGTGCTCGACGTGGCGGGTGGCGCCGTATTCGATGATGCCGTTGCGGTTGTTGTCCCGGGCCCGGTACCACCAGTCGTGATAGGCCCGGATCTTCGGGTACATCTCGGCGATGAAGGCCTTGTCCTTGGTAGCGCTGTAGATCTCCCAGATGGCCCAGGCGGAGAGGGGCGGCTTGGTGTCACGCTCGTTCCAGTTGCCGCCGTCACCGCCGCGATCGGCGAGCTTGTTGTAGAAGACGGCGTCGATCACCATGCCGGCGTCCTGGGGGCGCACCGGGTCATCCGCCTGGATCTGGTAGTCATACATGGCGCGCACGTTGTTCTTGGCTACCTCGGGGTTGAAGTGGGCCATGGCGTAGGCGTGCTTCCAGCTGTCCCAGGCCCAGACCCCGTCGAACCAGCGGGCGGTGTTGGAGGGGGTCACCCCGTCGTGCAGGATGGCACCTGCCGGCGAGCGCCAGTTGCCGTTGAGGGTCTCCATCGCCTTGACCGCGATGCGACGCTCGGACTCCGGGATCCCCTGGTTGGAGAGGCCGCGCTCGAGGTAATCCTCCCAGCGGCGGATGGAGTCATCGAAATAGTCGGCTGGCCTGGCCAGGAGCGCCTGGCGGCTCTGCTCGAAGCGGTCGGCCTCCTCGCTGCTGTGGACATAGCTCTGCAGGGTGTAGATGTCCTGCTGCCCCTTGGCGGCCAGGGTGAGGCTGGCCTCGCTCACGTAGCCAAGCCCCTTTTCGTCCAGGGTGGTGCGGCTCGGCAGGGTGCGATCGATGCGGTAGCTGGCGCTGCCGCCTTGCATGATGTTCCAGGTGCTGCGCAGCTCGCCAAACTGGAACACCACACCGCGTTCGCTCTGGCTGATGGTGCGGGTCCAGTCGGGGTACTTGCTGGCGACCGTATTCTTGGCATCCCACTGGTTGAGCAGAGCCCCCTGCCAGTTGAGGGTCAGAGTGAGCGGCGCATCCTGGTGGTTGATGAGGCGGGTGCGGATGATGGCGGTGCGGGCATCGCCGTAGCGCAGCTCCAGCTCCAGGGTGAAGGGCTCGAACTCGAAGCGTTGCACCAGGGCCCCCGGGATGGCATGGATGTCGTGGCTGCTGGCGCTGGTGAGCGGGAAGGCGCGGCCGCTCTCGTCGCTCAGGGTCAGCTTGTCCAGCTCGCTGGCGAAGAACAGGCTGTACTCCTCCGAGATGACCATGGGGCCGGTGAAGCCGCCCCACTCGCTGTCGCCGGCGGGCAGCAGGAAGCCGTGCCAGGCACCGAGGTCCAGCAGCGGGTTGTATTTGAGGTTGGAGTAGCTGTCAAAGTCACGGAACTGGCGCGGGGTGCCGCTGCGGTCGATCACGTCCTTGTACTGGTTCGCCAGGGTGGCGCTGGGGGCGGCCGGGCTGCTGGAGTCATTGCCGTTGCAGGCGGTGAGGCCAAACAGGGCAACGCCCAGGGCGACCGAAAGTAAACTTTTACGAAACATCACTCACTCCAATGATCGTTTGTAGGTTAAGGAAGGTGTTTTTTTAGTTCTGTTTTAGTGAAAACGATTTTCGTGAGCCATTTTAGGGCAATTTCACGGGGTGTTTGGGAGCTGTGTCACGGTATCGGGGGCGGTGATGTGAGCCGGATCACCCGGTTACACGGGGTTACATGGATTTTGTTTTAGTAACTATTTACTTTGGCGGTGAGCGGGGCAGGGGGCCGGTGTGCCGGCATGGAGAAGGGAGCTGGCCGATCCTGGCTTTAAGCGGATAGCTGTGCAGTGAAGGGCTTGGGAGGTCGTCACTGCGATCGAGCGACGGCAAAAAGGCGGGCATAAAAAAACCGGCATCAGGGATGCCGGTCTTGGTGTAGCAGAGAGAGGATCGGGCGGCTTAGCGCAGGATCATCTCGTCACGGCCCGGGCCGACGGAGACCATGGGCACCGGCACGCCCAGCAGGGCTTCGATGCGCAGCACGTAGTCCTGGGCCGCCTTGGGCAGCTCGGCGAAGGTGCGGCAGCCGCTGATGTCTTCGCTCCAGCTCTCCATCTTCTCGTAGACGGGGGTGAGGGCGGCGGTCTGCGGCCAGATCGGGTTCTCGGTGTGAGCGCCTTGGTAGGCCACGCAGATCTTCAGATCCGGCAGACCGGTCAGGCAGTCCAGCTTGGTCAGGGCCACTTCGGTGGCGGCCTGCAGCTCGACGCCATTCTTGGTGGCAACGGCGTCGAAGTAGCCGACGTCACGGGGACGGCCGGTGGTGGCGCCGAACTCGTTGGTGATCTTGCGGAACTCGTCCTGGTTCTCCATGGCGGTCAGCAGGGTGCCGGTACCGACGGAGGAGCTGAATGCCTTGGCCACGGCGATGACGCGCTCCGGGCGCAGGCCCGGCAGACCGCCACCGATGCCGGCGTAGGCGCCAGACACGTGGGAGGAGGTGACCCAGGGGTATTCGCCGTAGATGAGGTCACGGCCGGCGCCCAGCTGGGCTTCGAACAGCAGGGTCTTGCCTTCGGCCTGCAGGGCCTTGAGGGGCATGCTGACGTTGCAGACGGCGTCCAGCCAGGGAGCGGACACTTCCAGCAGCCAGTCGGCCATCTCCTGGGCGGTCTGGGTGAATTCGAAGTCGGGATAGAGAGCCTTCATCTGCGGCAGTTTCCAGTCCAGCATGAACTGGATGCGCTCGACCAGCACGTCCGGCTGTTTCAGCCAGCCTACCAGGATCGCCTTTTTCATGACCCGATCACCGTAAGCCGGGGCAATGCCCTGACGGGTGGAGCCGTAGGCACCGTCGCCCAGGCGTTGCTCTTCCAGGGTGTCTTCCAGTGCGTGCAGCGGCAGGCACAGGGTGGCGCGGTCAGAGATGGCGAGCTTGGGCGTGACGCCGGAGGCCTTGACCTCTTCCAGCTCGACGGTCAGCTTCTCGGGGCTGATCACCATGCCGGGGCCCAGCACGACCAGGCAGTCCGGGTTGAAGACGCCGCTCGGCACCTGGTGCAG
>ENA-OWLM01000242-OWLM01000242.1-metagenome-genome-assembly--contig:-NODE-242-length-20942-cov-3.453679_pt1 | contig 20942 bp, 20 predicted proteins | sample MGYA00245349_ERZ651102 | MGnify/ENA primary metagenome ERZ651102 (study PRJEB26857, sample SAMEA4031759) | metagenome | biome: human; feature: oral; material: saliva | place: Philippines | collected 2014... | reverse complement strand
GCCGCCATCTTCGGCGCCAGCCAGGCCCGGGCCGTGCTCAACCTGGGCGGCATCGCCAACGTGACGCTGCTGCAGCCCGGACAGCCCGCACGCGGTTTCGACACCGGCCCCGCCAACGTTTTCCTGGACGGCTGGTGCCAGCGCCACCTGGGCAAGCCTTATGATGCCGGCGGCCGCTGGGCCGCCACGGGCCAGGTGCTGGCGCCCCTGCTCGAACAACTGATCGCCAGCGAGCCCTGGTTCGGCCTGCCTCCGCCCAAATCCACGGGCCGCGACCTGTTCAACATGCAATGGCTGGACAGCCGCCTGGCCGAGTTCGGCGGCCCCACGCCCGCGCCCCAGGACGTCCAGGCCACCCTGCAGCGGCTGACCGCCAGGACCGTCGCCAACGCGATCGACCGCGCGGCAGCGGGCACGCAGGAAGTCTTCGTATGCGGCGGCGGCGCCCGCAACGCCGGGCTCATGCAGGAATTGGCATATTGCCTGCAGCGCCCCGTTCACGCCACGGACACGCTGGGCGTGCCCGCCCAACAAGTCGAGGCGCTGGCCTTCGCGTGGCTGGCGCAGGCTTTCGTCGAACGCAGGCCGGCGGGACTTCCCGCGGTCACTGGCGCGCGCGGCGCGCGCATTCTGGGCGCGCTGTATCCCGCCTGACGCGGCGGCGGGCCGCCATGCCCGCGCCCCAATGCAAAAAGCCCTTCGGCACGCCGAAGGGCTTTTTTCTTTCCTGCCCGGCGTTTACACCGAGAACGAGGAACCGCAGCCGCAGGTAGTGCTGGCGTTGGGATTGCGGATGACGAACTGCGCGCCTTCAAGGTCTTCCTTGTAGTCGATCTCGGCGCCGACCAGGTATTGGAAGCTCATCGGGTCGACCAGCAGTTGCACGCCGTCCTTGTCCAGCACGGTGTCGTCATCGTTCACGACTTCGTCGAACGTGAAGCCGTACTGGAAGCCGGAACAGCCGCCGCCCTGGACAAACACGCGCAGCTTGAGCTCGGGGTTGCCTTCTTCGGCCAACAGGTCTTTCACTTTGGCGGCAGCCGAGTCGGTAAACACCAGGGGAACAGGCGGGGGAGCCTGAAGGTCGACGGTTTCGGTCACTGCATTCATGGTTCACTCCTGGCCGGTACGGCCATATTTCAGTGAGCGGCCTCGCCGCTCGTATAGCATCACTATAGCTCAGGGCTTGACCAGACTCAAAGTTCAAGCTTGACACTACGCGACGCACGGACGGTTTCGCCCTCGAGGACGCTGACGGTCACGCTTTCGGGGACAAATCCTTCGGGCACGGACAGCATGCCCTGGCTGCGCTGGTATTGATCGAATTGCAGGGCCAGGGACGCCGCGGCAAGGTTGTCGCCCGTGGCGGTGACCGGCCCGGTTTCGGCCTTGACCTGCATGGGGGCAAGGTCCACGGTGACCGTTTCGCCCTTGAGGATGCCGGTGGCCTGGAAGCGCAACGCGCCCGCAAACGGCGCGGCCCCATTGCGGCCGCTGCGCATCAGCAGCACCTTGTAGCGCAGGCCGCCGCCGGCGCGGTCGATCTGCACGCCCCGGATATCCACGGCGCCTTCCGGCCCGGGCGGCAATAGTTGTTCATAGAACGCCAGTTGGTCGCGCACCCGGCCGATTTCGGCCTGCGCGGCGTGGAGCTGGCTTTCGAGTTCCTGGCGCGCCGAACGCTCGATGACCAGTTCGCCGTCAGCGGTGTCCAGCTGACCTTGGGTATAGCGCAACTGGGTGGCCTGCTGCCGCATGGCCTCTTCCTGCGCCTCGGCCTGCTTGGCGCTGATCACGATGGCGTCCTGCGGGCGATAGAGTTGGCGCGCATGAAAGAAGCCCGCCGCGCCGCCGACCAGCACGCCCAGCAGCAGGACGGCGCACAGCCGCGCAAGACCGCCGTGGGCGGCGCGCGGCTGAGGCTGGGAGGGATCTGCGGACATGTAGAACAAGCGCCGCGGCCCGCGCACGCGGGCCGCGATGGCCTTTTAGGGCAGGATGGCGACCTGGTCCAGGCCGACCGTTTCCGGGACACCGAACATCAGGTTCATGTTTTGCACGGCCTGGCCGGCCGCGCCCTTCACGAGGTTGTCCTGGACCACCATGATGATCAGCTGGTCGCCGTTGCCTGGGCGGCTAAGCGCGATGCGCAGGTTATTCGAAGCGCGCACAGACCGGGTTTCAGGCAGGCTGCCGGCGGGCATGACATCCACGAACGGCTCATCCGCATAGCGCTGCTCGAACAGCGCCTGGAAGTCGGTATCGCGCGCTTCCGGCAGGATGCGGGCGTAGATGGTGGAGAACATGCCGCGGATCATCGGCACCAGATGGGGCACGAAGGTCAGGCCGACCTTGCCGCCCGCGATCTTTTCAAGCTGGGCGACGATTTCGGGGTGGTGGCGATGGCCCGCCACGCCGTAGGCCTTGAAGTTGTCAGAGGCTTCAGAGAACAGCGATCCGACTTCCGCCTTGCGGCCGGCGCCGGACACGCCCGACTTGCAGTCGGCAATGAGGGTTTGCGCATCGACCAGCGACTTGCCGCCTTCCAGCAGCGGCGTCAGGCCCAGCAGCACGGTGGTGGGGTAGCAGCCGGGGTTGCCGATCACGCGCGCCTTGGAGATGGCTTCGCGGTTCAGTTCGACCAGGCCGTACTGGGACTCGGCCAGGATGTCCGGGCAGGTATGGGGAATCTTGTACCAGCGTTCGAACGTGGGGATGTCCTGCAGGCGGAAGTCCGCGGCCAGATCAATCACGCGGGTGCCCGCGGCGATCAGTTCCTGGGCTTGCGCCATGGCGACGCCATGGGGCGTGGCGAAGAAGACGACGTCGCAATCCGTCAGCGACGCCTTTTCCGGTGCGGAGAAGGCAAGCTTCACACGGCCGCGCAGGTTGGGGTACATGTCGGCGACGGGCAGGCCGTCTTCCTTGCGGGACGTGATGGCAGTCAATTCCACGTTGGGGTGCTGCGACAGCAAGCGCAGCAGTTCGACGCCGGTGTAACCGGTGCCGCCGACGATACCAACCTTGATGCGGGTGTTCGATGCTTGGGCCATGATGTGTGCTCTTCGGAGAACGAGTACTGATTGTATCGCTCGGGAAACAGGACATTGCGCCAGCGTGCCGGAAACGGCACTGCAATTTTCCTATGTCCGACCGGGTGGTGGGCGCGGAGTTCCGCGCGGGGCCGGCAACGCCGCGGCATTGCGGCCCATAAACAAAAAGCCCGCCGAAGCGGGCTTTTTGCAGGGCATTAACGCTTGCTGAACTGCTTGCGACGACGCGCCTTGCGGAAGCCGACCTTCTTACGTTCGACTTCACGGGCATCGCGCGTGACGAAGCCAGCTTGCGACAGCGAGGGCTTCAGCGTGGCGTCGTAATCAATCAGGGCACGCGTGATGCCGTGACGGATTGCGCCGGCCTGGCCGGTTTCGCCGCCGCCGTGCACGTTGACCTTGATGTCGAACGATTCCAGGTGGCCGGTCAGTTCCAGCGGCTGGCGCACGACCATACGGCCGGTTTCACGAGCGAAGAACTCGTCGACGGGCTTGCCGTTGACGACGATCTTACCCGTGCCCTTTTTGATGAAAACGCGAGCCACCGAAGTTTTGCGACGGCCGGTTCCGTAATTCCAGTTACCGATCATGGCGTTTCCTTAGATATCCAGCGTCTTGGGCTGCTGGGCGGTGTGCGGGTGCTCGGCACCGGCATAGACCTTCAGCTTCTTGATCATGGCGTAGCCCAGAGGACCCTTGGGCAGCATGCCCTTGACGGCCTTCTGAATGGCACGGCCGGGAAAACGCTCTTGCATTTTCTCGAAGTTCGTTTCACGGATACCGCCCGGGTACGTCGTGTGGCGGAAGTACTTCTTGTCCTTCGCCTTGGCGCCGGTAACAACGATATCGGACGCGTTGATGATGACGATGTAGTCACCGGTATCAACGTGAGGCGTGAATTCAGGTTTGTGCTTGCCACGCAGACGACGTGCGACTTCGCTGGCCACACGACCGAGGACTTTGCCCTTGGCGTCGATCACAAACCAGTCACGCTGGACTTCATGCGGCTTGGCCACAAAGGTCTTCATGATGGTTCCTAAGAATAAAAATTTGCTCTGGCCGGAACATCCCTGCCAGCGTTCTTTCCCAGACTAGGCCCAAACCCCAGGCGGTTCTTTCAAACAAACCCAGAATTTTCAAGCCCTTATCGACCCCCGCCTAAGCGTTATGAATCCGCCCGTGCAAAGATCAAAATGAGGGAAAGCCTGAAATTCTAACACGGATGCTCAAAAAATGGGCAAACGGAAAGAATCCAGGCAGTTCGAACCCGCCACGCAAGGGCGGCGGTTGCGGACATTCAAGCGGGGACGCATGGCGTCCCCCTACCCTGTCAGGCGCCCAGGTAGGCTTCCAGGACGCGAGGATGACCCAGCAGTTCGCGGCCGGAGCCAGTCAGCGCCATGGCGCCGTTTTCCAGCACGTAGCCGTGCTGCGCGATCTTCAGCGCCTGGCGGACGTTCTGCTCCACCAGGAACAGCGTGAGGCCGTCTGCGTTGATGGCGCGCAGCGAGCGGAAGATTTCCTGCACCACGATAGGCGCCAGGCCCATCGACGGTTCGTCCAGCAGCAGCAAGCGCGGCTTGGCCATCAGGGCGCGGCCGATGGCCAGCATCTGCTGTTCGCCGCCGGACAGGTTGCCGGCCATGCCGTTGATCCGCTCTTTCAGGCGCGGGAACAGGTTGAACACGTATTCCAGATCGGAGCCGACGTTCTTCAGGCCGCGGCGGTAGGCGCCCAGTTCCAGGTTTTCCAGCACCGTCATGGTGGTGAGGATGGCCCGGCCTTCGGGCACCTGCACGATGCCGCGCGAGACGAGCTGGTTCGGCGCCAGGTTGGTGACGTCTTCGCCCTCGAAGAGGATGCGGCCACGCGCCTTGGGCAGCAGGCCCGACAGGGCCAGCAGCGTGGTCGACTTGCCGGCGCCGTTGGCGCCGACCAGGGCGGTGATTTCTTTGGCGTTCAGGTCCAGGTCGATGCCGCGCACGGCTTCGATGTGGCCGTAGTTGACCTCGAGTCCGCGGACTTCCAGCATGGCGCTCATTGTGCGGCCTCCGCTTGTTCGGTGTCTTCGTCGTCTTCGCGGCCCAGGTAGGCCTCGATGACCTGCTCATTGTTGCGGATCTCTTCGGGACCGCCGCAAGCGATGATCTTGCCGAAGTTCAGCACCGCGATGCGTTCGCACAGGCCCATGACAAAGCGCATGTCGTGCTCGATCATCAGGATCGTGTAGCCGCGGTCGCGGATTGCCAGGATCTCGTGCATGAGTTCGGCGCGCTCGCCGGTGTTCATGCCCGCGACGGGCTCGTCCAGCAGCAGCAGCTTGGGCTCGGTGGCCAGCGCGCGCGCCAGCTCCAGGCGGCGCTGTTCGCCGTAGGAAAGGTTATCGGCCAGATCATTGGCCTTATGGTCCAGGCGCATCCACGTCAGCAGCTCATGCGCGCGCTCGCGGGCGCGCTGCTCGTGTTCGCGGTAGCCGGGCAGGCCCAGCAGCAGGCTGGGGAATCCGTAGTTCATGTGGCGATACGAGCCCACCACCACATTTTCCAGCAGCGTCATCTCTTTGAAGAGACGGATGTTCTGGAACGTGCGGGCAATGCCCATGCGCGTGATGCTGTGCGGCTTCTTGCGCAGCACGCTCTCGCCCTGGAACGTGATCGAGCCGCCGCTGGGCGGCAGCAGGCCGGTGATCAGGTTGAACACCGTGGTCTTGCCGGCGCCATTGGGGCCGATCAGGCCGAAGATGGCGCCTTCGGGCACCGACAGGCTGACGTCATGCAGCACATGCAGGCCGCCAAAGCTCTTGGAGACGGAGGACAGCTCAAGCATGGCGCTTCCCTCCCTGGCGGTCTTGACGCATCCAGCGCTTGAAGCGCGCCGGATCCCAGATGCCTTGCGGCAGGAACAACACAATCACCACCAGAATCACTCCATTCGCGACCAGGCGCAGATCCGCAAATCCGCGCAGCAACTCGGGCAGCACCGTAATGATGAAGCTGCCCAGCACGGGACCGGCCAGGCCGCCGATGCCGCCCAGGATGGCCATGGTCAGGATTTCGACGCCGCGGTCGAACCCGTATTCGTTGGGGCCGATGAAGAACGTCAGGTGCGCGTTCAGGGCGCCGGCCAGGCCGGCGATCATGGCGCCCGCGACGAACGCCAGCATCTTGTTGGCGCGCACGTCGATGCCCATCAGGCCGGCCGCCGTCTCGTCGCCGCGGATGGCGTCGAAGGAGCGTCCGATCTTGGAAGCGCGCACGCGCCACAGCACGAACAGCACGATGACCACGGCCAGGAGCACGTGCCACCACTGCGTCAGTTGCGGAATGCCGTTCAAGCCCAGCGCGCCGCCCGTGATGGACTCGGTGTTCAGGATGGTCACACGGACCACTTCGCCGAAGCCCAGCGTGGCCATCGCCAGATAGACCCCCGACAGCCGCAGGGTCGGCAGCCCGATCAGCGCCGCCACCAGGGCGGGCGCGGCCATGCCGCCGGCCAGCGCGACCGTGAAGGGCGCGTCGTAGTTCATGGTGAGCAGCGCGGCGGTGTACGCCCCGATGCCCATGAAGGCGGCGTTGGCCATGGCCAGCATGCCGCAAGCCAGCGTCAGCCAGATGGAGAGGGCCAGCAGTGCGTTGGTGCCAAGCGTCAGCACCAGGTTGCCATAGATGGCCCAGAAATTTTCGAATCCGCTCATACCTTAAGCCTTGCGTTGAACCACTTTGCCGAACAGACCTTGCGGGCGCACCAGCAGGATCAGGAACAGCAGGCCGAAAGCCACCGCGTCGCGCATGGTGGAGCCGATGTAAGCCACGGACAGCACCTCGGCGAAGCCCAGGAAGAGACCACCCAACATGGCGCCGCGGATGTCTCCCATGCCGCCCAGGATGATGACCGCGATGCCCTTGTGCAGCATCGGCTGGCCCATCAGCGGGAACAGCGCATTCGAGTACAGGCCGATCAGCACGCCAGCCACGCCGCCCAGGGCGGCCGCGGCGAACGAGGTGGTGATGAACAGCTTTTCGACGTTGATGCCAAGCAGCCAGGCGGCCTTGGGCGATTCCGCGATGGCGCGCAGCGCGCGGCCGAACTGCGTGCGGCGCATGACGTACATCAGCACGGCCATCAGCGCGAACGACAGGAAGATGATGCCCAGCTCGATGACGGTCAGGTGCAGGCCGGCGATCTCGATGACTTCCTCGGGCACGGTGCCGTGCGGGAAGCGCAGGTTGCTGGCGCCGAAGATGCCTTGGGCGCCGTTGTTCAGGATGATGCCCACGCCAATCGTGGCGATCATGGGAATCAGGTGGGGCGCGTTGCGCTTGCGCAGCGGCTTGAGCACCAGGTAGTCGATGATGACTCCGGTGAAGCCGGCAACGAAGAACGCGACCATCAGCGCGGCCCACAGGGGCAGGCTGAATTGCTCGACCACGAACAGTGCTGCGTAGGCGCCAACCATGAAGACGGCGCCATGCGCCAGGTTGATCACCCCGAGCACGCCGAAGATCAGCGTGAAGCCCAGCGCGAACAGTGCATACACACAGCCCAGCGACAAGGCATTGACGAATTGTTGTTCGAACATGATGGGACTTTCCAGATCAGAGAGGGCCACCCCGCCGTGCCCACAGCGAGGTCTGATTTGCTTCTTGGGAAGCTTTCTACTTGGTTTGGCCCTGCGACAAAAAGCGCCTTGCGGGCAGCCGGAAGGCCGTCCGCAAGGCGCATCCCCCCGCGCGGGGATGCGTACTGCTTACTTCTCGATGACGTACTTGCCGTCCTTGGTCACGCTGACGATCGGCGCCTGGTCGGCGTCGTAGCCGGCGGGCTTGCCAGCGCGGTCGTTGGCCTGGCGGAACTTGAACGGGCCGGTGGCGCCGTTCCAGGTCACGGCCGGCAGGGCGTCGCGCAGGGCAGCGCGGTCCTTGGCCAGTTCGCCGGTGATCTTGGTGTTCTTCAGCGCCTGGGCCACGATGTACATGGCGTCATACGACTGCGCTGCGAACTGGTCGGGAGCGTTGGTGAACTTGGCCTTGTAGGCGTCGATGAACTTGACGTTTTCCGGCGCCTTGTTTTCGATCGACCACGGGCTGCCGATCCACAGATTGTTCGATGCGCCGCCGGGGGCCAGGTCGAAAATCTTGACCGAGTTCATGCCGTTGCCGCCGATGACGGGCACGTTCAGACCCAGTTGGCGGGCCTGGACCATGATCGGGCCGCCTTCGGCCAGCAGTGCGGACAGCACGATGGCGTCGGGGTTGGTGCCCTTGATCTTGGTCAGCTGGGCCTTGAAGTCCACGTCGCCCTTGGCGAACGTTTCGGTCGTGGTGACCGGGATCTTCTGGTCTTCCAGGGCCTTCTTGAAGTTGTCGTAGCCGCTCTTGGTGAAGACGTCGTCGTTGCCGTAGAGCACCGCGACGTTCTTCAGGCCGGTCTTGGCCTTGACGGTGGCGATGGTGGCCGGCAGCACGTCGGCTTCAGTGACCGAATTGCGGAACACGTAGTTGCCGATGGACGTGATGCCGTCGGCGGTGTTGGAGGTGCCGAAGGCGACCGTCTTGGCGGCCTGGGCGACCGGGTCGGCGGCCTGGGCCGAGTTCGACAGCGTCGGACCGAAGACCATCAGGACGTTGTCCTTGAAGATCAGCTTCTTGAAGACGTTGATGGCCTCTTCTTTCTTGCCTTGCTCGTCCTCGATCACCAGGACGATCTTGTTGCCGTTGATGCCGCCCGCGGCATTGATTTCGTCGGCCGCCAGCTGGAAGCCGTTGCGGATCGACACGCCGTACTGGGCGGCGCCGCCGGACAGGGCTTCCGCCACGCCCAGCTTGATGTCGGCTGCGTGGGCAGCCGGGACGACGCCGGCGGCGATCAGCGCGGCCAGCAGCTTCTTGGTCTTCGATTGCATGGTTCTACCACCTTAAAGTCTGTCTCGGAATATTGGTAATCCGGGCTGTTGTAATCCTGCCGGATTGACGTCGGATGCCGCGTAAAGGCGGCACGATTGCGCGTCAAGACCCGGGATATTACTCCTTTGTATCAGGCCGAAACTCGAATGCCGTTCAACAAAAGCCTCAAAACCGCCCATTTTTTTGTAAAAAACGTGTGGTTACTAGCAAAAACCCTACATCCCGCCGAATGCCATTCGGCAACGGCGCCTCCTTAACTCCTGCCCGACAGCGCCACGCCCAGGTACTGGCCGTAAGCGCTTTCGGTCAGGCGAAACCATGGCATCTCGCTGTCGCGAAAGCCCATGTAACTATCGTGCATCGCCTTGAATTTGGGGTCTTTGGCGCCCAAATCCTTGTAGACCTGCTGCGTGGCCTCGAATGCGAGGTCCATGATCGAACGCGGAAATGTGCGCACTTGCGCGCCGTTCGCTGTCAATTGGGCGAGCGCCTGCGGATTCTGGGCGTCGTAGCGGGCCGTGGCGGCGGCATGGGCGGCCTGCGCGGCTGCCTGCACCAGGGCCTGGTAGTTCTTGGGCAGCGCGTTCCAGGCCTCTTCGTTGATATACAGCGACAACTGCTCGCCGCCAGCCCACCAACCCGGTGCGTAGTAATACTTAGCTACCTTATTCAGGCCCAGCTTGGCGTCTTCATAGGCGCCCGCCCCCGCCACCGCCTGCAGCCCGTCTTTTTCAAAGGCCTCGGCCAGCTTGGCCAGATCCGCCTGCTGCGGCGCCACGCCCAGCTTGGCCAGCACGTCGCCAGCCAGGCCGTCCACCCGCATCTTCAGGTCTTTCAGGTCGCCGATGCGCTTGATTTCCTTGGTGTACCAGCCGCCCATCTGGGCGCCGGTGTTGCCCAGCGGGAAGTTGATGATCTTTTCCGGCTTGAAGAGCTCGCGGGTCAGCCGCAGGCCTTCGCCTTCGCTCATCCAGGCATTCATCTGGCGCGCGTTCAGGCCGAAGGGCGCCACCGCGTCGAAGCAGAACGCCGGATTCTTTGGGTAGTAGAGGCGAGAGGACACGTGACCGCATTCCACCTTCTTGGTGGACACGGCTTCCAGCAGGTCCTGGGCGGCGACGATCTCGCCGTCGGGGAAGTGCCGGATGTTGAATTTTCCGCCCGTGGATTCCGAGACGAACTTGCAGAAGTTTTCAGCAGCGCCAACCCGCAGGTCCAGGGCGCTGGAAAACCCGGAAGAAAGGCGCCAGCTCAGCGACGGCATGTCCTGCGCAAACGCGGGCGCGCTGACCGCGGCTCCCGCAACGGCGCCCAGGCCGGCGCGCTTCAAGAATGAACGTCGTTGCATCTCTTGGCTCCTTTACAGCAACACCCCGGACTTCGAGCAATACCCGCCGGATATTACACGGAGCAGGCTGCTGAAATGGCTAGAGGAATTCCCGAGCAGGTAAGGGATTGCAAGGACGCGGCGGGAATCTCCGGCGGCGCCTGGCGGGCCGCCGGAGCGCGGGATCAGGTCCCGGCGATGGCCATCTGCTCGATCAGGATCGAGCCGGTGGTCTTGGTGCCGCGCGAGATGACATCGGCGCCGACGGCGACGATCTGCTGGAACATGTCGGCCAGGTTGCCGGCAATGGTGATTTCCTGCACAGCGTGCTGGATCTTGCCGTTTTCCACCCAATAGCCGAACGCGCCCCGGGAGTAGTCGCCCGTGACGTAGTTGACGCCCTGCCCGATCAACTCGGTGACCAGAAAGCCCGTGCCCATTTTCTTCAGCATGGCTTCGAAGTCGTCGCCCCGCTTGGTCAGCGTGGAGCTGAACACCAGGTTGTGCGAACCGCCGGCGTTGCCGGTGGTGGCCATGCCCAGCTTGCGGGCGGTATACGAGGACAGGAAATAGCCTTCCAGGACGCCGTCCGACACCACATTGCGGCGGCGCGTGCGCACGCCTTCGTCGTCGAAGGGCGAACTGCCCATGGCGCCGCGGATGTGCGGGTCTTCGGTCAGGTTGATGTGCTTGGGGAAGATGGGCTTGCCCAGCGAGTCCACCAGGAAGCTGGCCTTGCGGTACAGCGCGCCGCCGTTGACGGCCTGGGTCAGGGCGCCGACCAGCCCCAGCGCCAGCGGCGCCTCGAACAGGACGGGGAACTTGCCGGTGCGGATGCGGCGCGCCGACAGGCGGGACAGCGTGCGCTCGGCGGCGTAGCGGCCGATGGCCTCGGGCGAAGCCAGCTTGGCCGGATCGCGCTCCGAGCTGTACCAGTAGTCGCGCTGCATGCCGTTGCCGCGGCCCGCGATGGGCGCCACGGACAGGCTGTGGCGCGAATACGGATAGCCGCCCAGGAAGCCCCGCGTATTGCCCATCACGAACTGGCCTTCGTAGGTGCCTACGCTGGCGCCGTCGGTGTTGGTGATGCGCGGGTCGACGTCGCGGGCGGCGCGTTCGGCGCGTAGCGCCAGCTCGGCAGCCTCTTCGGTGGACACGCCCCAGGCGTGGTGCAGGTCCAGGTCGGGAAATTCGGTGGCCAGCTGGTCGGCGTCGGGCAATCCGGCCGCCGGGTCGGCGGCGGTGTGGCGGGCGATGTGCCAGGCGGCTTCGACCGTCGGGCGCAGCGCCGCCTCGGAGAAGTCGGACGTCGAGGCGGAGCCGCGGCTCTGGCCCGCATAGACCGTCAGGTCCAGCGAACGGTCGCGCGTCTGCTCTACGGTTTCGATGTCGTTCTTGCGTACCGAGACCGACAGGCCCAGGCTTTCCGAGACTTCCGCGGCGGCGTCGGAAGCGCCGATCTGGCGGGCGTAGGCCAGGGTTTGCTCGACGAGTTCGGAAAAACGCGCGTGATTCGCCGCCAGCGGCAAGGAAGATGAGGTTTTAACCATTGCAGTCCAATTTGCAGAGACGGTTATCATAGCCAAGTCTGTCATTGCGCAGTTTTCCATGAATTCCCATCCTGAAGAAGAATCCGTCGACGACGGTTACGACGAGAACGGCTACGACCGTCCCAGCAAGTCCCAGGTCAAGCGCGAAATGCATGCCCTGCTGGACCTGGGCAAGCAATTGATTGCGCTGTCCCCCGATCGTCTCAAGCAGTTGCCGCTCGAAGAGCGCCTGTACGAGGCCATCCGCATGGCGCAGCGCACCACCGGCCGCGAAGGCCTGCGCCGCCAGGTCCATTTCGTGGGCAAACTGATGCGCGACGCGCCCGCCGACGACATCCGCAAGCAGCTCGACATCTGGGAAAACGGGTCGCGCGAGGAAACCGCCGCCATGCACCGGCTGGAGGCTCTGCGCGACCGCCTGCTGGACGACGACGACGCCCTCACCCGCCTGCTGAACAACAATCCGCAGGCCGACGTGCAGCAGCTGCGCACGCTGATTCGCGCCGCCCGCAAGGAAAAGCTCTCCAACGCCGCGCTGCTGCAAGGCCAGGAACCGCAAAAGAAGCATTACCGCGCGCTGTTCCAGGCCCTGAAAACCCTCACTCTCTGATATTTCCGCCACCGGCCCATGAACGCACCGTCCGACCTGCTCGATTGCATCGAGATCGAAACCGCCCCCAATCCCACCCACGCCGTGATCTGGCTGCATGGCCTGGGCGCCGACGGCAACGATTTCGCGCCGATCGTGCCGGAACTGCGGCTTCCGGCCGGCCGCGGGGTGCGCTTCGTGTTCCCGAACGCGCCCGTGCAGCGCGTGACGATCAACAACGGCATGGCGATGCGTTCCTGGTACGACATCCTGGTGATGGACCTGGTGCGCGTTGAAGACGGCCGCGGCATCCGCGCCTCGGAAGCGGCCATCCACAAGCTGATCGCGCGCGAGAACGCCCGCGGCATCCCGACGTCGAACATCGTGCTGGCGGGCTTTTCGCAAGGCAGCGCGATGACGTTGCACACGGGCCTGCGCCTGCCGGAAAAGCTGGCGGGGATGATGGCCCTGTCGGGCTACCTGCCGCTGCTGGACACGGCGCAGGCCGAGCGCAATCACGCCAACGACGCCACGCCGATCTTCATGGCCCATGGCCAATATGATCCGGTCGTTTCGCTGGCCCGCGCCGAAGCGTCGCTGGCCGAACTCAAGCGCCTGGGCTACGACGTGCGCTGGCGCACGTACCCGATGCCGCATTCGGTCTGCGCCGACGAAGTGGCGGACATCTCTGCGTTCCTGAACGAAGTCCTGGTGTGACGGGGCCTGCGGCCTAGGGACGATGGCGGGCTGCGCGCAAGGCGCGGTCCGTGTTCCTGGCCGATGGGCGCGAAGCCATTCCGCGCCTACGATGGACAAGGCCAGCTACCGGCCTAAAAATCCATTTTGTATACCAACTGGTATTCCAGCCTAGAATTTTCTGGCGTTCGGGTGTGCTCGTCCATAGAGAAAAACGCCAATCCTAAAATGCTTGTCGCCTGTTTGTCTTGAATATAGTATTCGATCCAAGCCTTACCGGCCCGGGCCTCATCGTTCGGGCTTCCCTGTTGTTGTAGTCGATCCATTCCATTGGCCGTGTTGCGCCGGACATCGGCGCGGCATTCAAGACGCAGGAGAAAGTCCCGTGAAGACCTTGCCATTGCCCCGCCTGGCAGGCGCGGCGCTGCTCGCGCTGATCGCCCCCCTGGCCGCCCAGGCCGAAGCCCTGAATCCCCCCGTGAAGATCCGCTACGAAGAAGTGGTGCGATCCATCCTCTACGTACCTAAGTATGTTGCGCTGTCGCAGGGCTACTTCAAGGACGCCGGCCTGGACGTGTCCATGAAGACCTCGCAGGGCACCGACAAGGGCATGACGGCCCTGCTGTCGGGCAGCGCCGACATCGTGCTGATCGGGCCCGAGGCCTCCATCTACGTGCAGAACAGCGAATCGCCGGTTAAACCGAAGATCTTCGCCGGGCTGACGGCCACCGACGGCTTCTTCCTGCTGTCGCGCAAGCCGATCGAGAAATTCGACTGGTCGATGCTCAAGGGCAAGGAGGTCATCGGATTTCGCCCCGGCTCCAACCCCATCGTCTTTCTGGAAACGGCGCTGCGCAAGCACGGGCTGGACCCGCAGAAGGACGTGAAGCTGCTGAACAACATCGGCATTCCGGCCCGCGCCGGAGCGTGGATGGCGGGCCAGGGCGAATACGGCATCTTCCTGGAGCCCGAAGCCGGCGAACTGGTGCGCAACGGCAAGGGGCACATCGTCGCCTCGGTGGGACATGAAGTGGGCCAGGTCGACTACACCGTCTTCACCGCCACGGATAAATACATCCGCGACAACCCCAAGGTCATCCAGGCCTGGACCGACGTGGTGGCGCGCGCCGAAAAATACGTGAAGGACACGCCCGCCGCCACGCTGGCCCCGCAGATCATGACCTTCTTCCCCGGCATGGACCAGGCGGCCGTGGCCGAAGCGATCGACCGCTACAAGCAATATCAAATCTGGAAGACGTCCCCGCTGGTGACGCCGCAGGCCATGAACCAGCTGCAGGACATGCTCATCGCCAGCGCGGTCATGAAGGACAGCGCCCGCGTGAAGTACGAGGACGTGGTCGTCGCCGATTTCGCCAAGAAGGCCCAATGATGGGAGCCGCCATCCACAACCTCAAGCCGGCGCCGGCCACGGCGAAGATCGAGCTGCGCGAAGTCTGCCTGTCGTACTTCACGCCAGACGGCGAGACCGAGGCCCTGTCGAACGTATCTTTCTCGCTGGCGCCCGGCGAATTCGTCAGCCTGATCGGCCAGAGCGGCTGTGGCAAGAGCACGCTGCTGTCGCTGATCGCCGGGCTGATCCCGCCCACGTCGGGTTCGGTGCTGGTCGACGGGCACGCGGTGACCAAACCGAATGCGCGCATCGGCTACATGCTGCAGCAGGACTACCTGTTCGAATGGCGCACCATCCTGGACAACGTCATGCTGGGCGCGGAGATCCAGGGCCGGCGCGATGCGCGCAGCGAGGCGCGCGCCGTGCACCTGCTTGAAAAATGCGGCCTGGGCGCCTTCCTTTCGCACACGCCGCGCCAGCTGTCCGGCGGCATGCGCCAGCGGGCGGCCCTGGCGCGCACGCTGGTGACCGAGCCCGACGTGATCCTGCTGGACGAACCGTTCTCGGCGCTGGATTCGCAGACCCGGCTGGCGATCTCCGACGAGGTGGTGGACATCCTGCGCCGCGAAGGCAAGACGGTGGTGCTGGTGACGCACGACATCGGCGAGGCCATCGCCATGACGGACCGCGTGATCGTGCTGTCGCGCCGGCCGGGACGGCTCAAGAGCCAGTACCGCATCAATTACGGCGACGGCCAGGTGCGGCCCACGCCCTTCCAGGCGCGCTCGCGCCCGGAATTCAATACGTACTTCAAACAGCTCTGGGACGAGCTGGACGTCCATGTGGAGGGCTGAACCATGAACCCGCCGATCGCCAACACCGTTCCTCTGCGCGCCGTGCGCGCGCCCAGCGAGAAGTACCTGGACTACCTGCGCCGCGACCGCGCGCGCCGCCGCAACATCCGCGTGGCGCAGGCGCTGCTGCTGGCCGTGTTCCTGTGCGCCTGGGAAATCCTGCCGCGCATGCACATCCTCAACCCGCTCTTGACCAGCTATCCCAGCGCACTGTGGCCCACGTTCATCGAACTGTGGAACAACGGCAACCTGGGCAAGCACATCATGACGACCCTGTCCGCGACGCTGGTCGGCTTTGCGCTGAGCATGCTGATCGGCATCGTGGTCGCGGCGGCGCTGTGGTGGTCCGACTTCCTGTACAAAGTGCTGGACCCGTTCCTGGTGGTGGCGAACGCCATGCCCAAGATCGCCTTCGTGCCGATCTTCTACCTGTGGCTGGGCTCGGACTACGCGGTGTACGGCATGGCCGTGGCCATCGCGGTGTTCGTGACCATCATGGTGGTTTACGCGGGCTTTCGCGGCATCGACCTGAACAAGGTGAAGCTGGCACATACCTTCGGCGCGAGCCGCTGGCAGGTGCTGACCAAGGTGGTGCTGCCCGGCAGCGTCCCCACGCTGATCGCGGCCGTGAAGATGAACATCGGCCTGGCGCTGGTGGGCGTCATCGTGGGCGAATTCCAGTCGGCGGACTCGGGCCTGGGCTTCCTGATCATGAACGGCAGCCAGGTGTTCAAGCTGAACATCGTCATGACCGCCATCGCAATGCTGGCGCTGATTTCCAGCGTCATGTACCTGATCGTCTACCGCATCGAAGCCGCCGTCGCGCGGCGCTACGGCTAAGGAGGCAGCATGGAATTCCCGCAATGGGTGCAGGACCGCGTCATAGCCCGCCAGGGTTGCCTGCACCCCTATGACGAACTTCCCGCCGCCCGCACCGCGGTGGTCGTGATCGACATGCAGCAGTACTTCACGCTGCCAGGCTACCAAGGCGAATGCGCCCCGGCGCGCGAGATCATCGCCCCCATCAACCGCCTGTGCGGCGCCGTGCGCGATGCCGGCGGGGTCGTCGTCTGGGTGCAGACGGCGTCCGACAACGCGGACGTGTTCTGGTCGCACCATCACGGCGTCATGCTGACGCCGGAGCGCAGCGCCCGGCGCCTGGAGACGCTGCGCCGCGATGCTCCGGGATTCGAGCTGCATCCGGACCTGCGCGCGCGGTCGACCGACCTGCGCGTGGTCAAGCGCTACTACAGCGCGATGGCTCCCGGCTCGTCCGAACTGGAGCCGCTGCTGCGCGGGCTGGGCGTGGACACGCTGCTGATCGCCGGCACGGTCACCAACGTGTGCTGCGAATCCACGGCGCGCGATGCGATGATGCGCGATTTCCGGACCATCATGGTGGACGACGCGCTGGCCGCGGTGACGCCGGCCGAGCACGAAAATGCCCTGCACGGCTGGATGCTGTTCTTCGGCGACGTGCTGTCGGTGGACGAAACCGCCGCGCGGCTCAAGCCTGCCCAGGCGCCCCGCAAGACGGCTTGAACCCGCCTGCCGCCGCGGGCGTCAGGACAGGTTCAGCCAGACCCGGCGCATGGTCGGGTCTTCGGGGTCCGCGTCGTTGGTGAAGCCCAGGCTGGTCATCAGCGACAGCATGGGCCGGTTCGTCGACAGCACCAGTCCGTCGATGTATTCCAGGCCCTGCTCGCGCGCGGCGTCGATCAGCGCGGTCATGAGCTGGCGTCCCAGCCCGCGCCGCTGCCAGTCATCGCCGATCACCAGCGCGTATTCGGCGCCGCGGCCGTCGGGGTTGCGCAGGTAGTGGGCAAAGCCCACCAGCACTTCCCGCGGATGGCCGCGATTGGCGGGGTTGGGCACCTGGGTGGCCGCCACCAGCGCCAGTTCGCGGTGGTAGTCCACCTGCGTGTAGCGGGACACCATGCGCGGGGTAAGTTCCCGCATCATCGACACAAAGCGCATGTAGCGGGACCGTTCCGAGAGGCCCCGAATGAACTCTTGCAAGGCTTCCCCGTCCTCGGGGCGGATGGGGCGCAGCACCCACGGGATGCCGTCCGCGAAACGGCGCACCTGCACCAGCCGCGCCGGATACGGGTGGATCGCCATGTGCGGATAGCCCGCCGTCTGGGGCGATTCGCAGCCGGGCTGCTCGGTCAGCGTCATGCGCAGGCCGCCCGCGCGCAGATGGGTTTCGCCCGCGTAGAGGGGGTCGATATCCAGGGATTCGATGTCGGGCAGTTCCGACACCAGCTCGGACACCAGCACCAGCGCCTGCTGCAGGGCCTCGGCCGCCATGTGGCCGACGCGCGGCGCCAGCACCCGGCGCCATAGCCGGCTGCGTTCGATCAGCTGGCGCGCCAGGTAGCCGTTGAGCGGCGGCAGGTCCATGCCCCGGTCCGCCAGCGACAGCACGGCGTCCGGACCGCCCGCGCCAAAGCGGATGACGGGACCGAACTGCGGATCGCGCCGCACGCGGATCGCCATGGGGCGGGATTCGGACTCGATGCGAGGCGCATCCGCCGGCAGGTCGCGGACCGGCACATAGAACAAGGCCAGCAGGACCCGGATTTCGGAAGTGTTCAGTTCGCGCCGGCAATCGGCGCGCACGCGCGCCAGGATCTCGCGGGCAGCCGCCAGGTCCGGCACGTGGCTGGCGGGCTCGGGCGGCTGCGTCTGCAGCAGCAATTGCTGGTTGTAGTGATGCGAGGCCAGCACGCCGAAGGCGTCCGCGGCCGATTCCGGCGTGCGGAAGGCCGACGTCCCCGCGTCGTCCAGCATGCGCCGCAGCGGCCGCATGCCGGCGTCGCCCATGAAACAGGTCACCACGGGCTTCTTGGCGGAAGGCGCGATCTGCGCCAGTTCGCGCGCCACGGCCGGCATGTCGGCCAGCGCATCGGGCGCCAGCAGCACCAGCACGCCGTCCACGCCCGCGTCGTCCAGCACCGCGTCCAGGATGGCGCGGATGCGGTCGGGCGTCATGGGCAAATAGGTGATGACCGGATTGGCGGTGGCGGCGTCGGGTTCGAGCATGTCTGCGAGCGCGCGCCGCGTGGCGGGCGCCAGGTCCGCGCGCAGAACGGCGGCGTCCGGGCCGATCAGGTCCATGGCCAGTTGCGGGGGCCCGCTGCCGTTGGAGATCAGCGCCACTCGCCGGCCCTTGGGACGCCGCGTGTACCCCAGCACCTTCACCGCCGAGAACAGTTGCACGAAGTAGCGCACGCGGACGGCCCCGGCCCGGCGCAGCGCCGCGTCGAAGATGGCGTCGGCGCCGTCGGCATCGGAACGGCCGGCCTTGAGCACGATGACGGGCTTGATGCTGGCAGCGGCCCGCAGCGTGCTCATGAATTCCCGGGCAGGCCCGACGTCTTCGAGGTACAGCACGATGCTGTCGGTGCGGGGGTCGCTGGCCAGGTAGTCCAGCAGTTTGGGCAGGCCCACCACCGCCTCGTCGCCCAGCGACACCGCAGTGGAAAAGCCGATGTGCACATCTTCGGCCCAGTCCATGACGGCGGCCATGATGGACCGGGACTGCGCCACCAGCGCCACGCGGCCGGATCGGGCCAGCACCGGGTGCTGGCTGAAGTTCAGGCCGGCATGGGGCCGCTGCGCGCCGAAGGACCGCGGCCCCAGCAATTCGCAGCGGTTTTCCTCGGCCCAGGCCCGGCACAGCGCCAGCGTGCCGCGCGGATAGGGATCAGGCAGCTCGTGGGGCAGGAGTATCACCGCGCGCGGCGACAGCGGCGACAGGCGGCGCAGCGTTTCCGGCAGGACGGCGGGCGACACGCAAACCAGGGCCAGATCGGGGCGCTCGCCGGCCGCGAGTCCCTGCAGGGTGGCGGGAAGCTCGGGCGCGGCGCCGGTTTCGGCGGCGACGATCGTGGTTTTCGCCTTCAGGGCGGGCGACAGAGAGGTGGCCGCAGGCAGCGGCCGGTCGGCCACGATCACCAGCGATCCGGGTTCGAACATGGGCGCAAGAGCGTGTCGCAGCATAGGAGGGGCGGGCCAGGGCCTGTTCACACTAATCTAAAATACCGTTCATCGTATCAAGACAAGCCCGCTGTCCGCTTGATGAGGACACTGCCCGACGCCGATTTGTGGCGCCGCAGCCGCTAACATAGCCACCTATGACTTCCAACGCCTCCAAACCCATTCGTACCCGTTTCGCGCCTTCGCCCACGGGGTTCCTGCATCTGGGCGGCGCGCGCACCGCGCTGTTCTCCTGGGCCTTCGCGCGCCATCATCAGGGCACGTTCGTGCTGCGCATCGAAGACACGGACGTCGAGCGCTCCACGCCGGAAGCGGTCCAGGCCATCCTGGACAGCATGGACTGGCTGGGCATGCAGCCCGACGAAGGCCCGTTCTATCAAATGCAGCGCATGGACCGCTACCGCGAGGTCGTGGCGCAGATGCTGGCCGCCGGCACCGCCTACCACTGCTACAGCTCGCCCGAGGAAGTCGAAGCCATGCGCGAGGCCGCCCGCGCCCGCGGCGACAAACCGCGCTATGACGGCACCTGGCGCCCCGAGCCCGGCAAAACGCTGCCGGCCATCCCCGAAGGCCGCAAGCCCGTCGTGCGCTTCAAGAACCCGCAAGACGGCGCCACGTCCTGGAACGACATGGTCAAGGGCACGATCAGCTTCGACAACACCGAACTCGACGACCTGATCATCGCGCGTCCCGACGGCACGCCCACCTACAACTTCTGCGTCGTGGTCGACGACTGGGACATGGGCATCACCCACGTCCTGCGCGGCGATGACCACGTCAACAACACGCCCCGCCAGATCAACATCCTGCGCGCGCTCGGCGCCGACCTGCCCGAATACGGCCACGTGCCGATGATCCTGGGCCCGGACGGCGAAAAGCTGTCCAAGCGCCACGGCGCCGTCAATGTCATGGAGTACGACAACGAGGGCTACCTGCCCGAGGCCATGATCAACTACCTGGCGCGCCTGGGCTGGAGCCACGGCGACGACGAACTCTTCACCCGCGAACAGCTGGTGTCCTGGTTCGACACCAAGCACCTGTCCAAGTCGGCCTCGCAGTGGGATCCCAAGAAGCTGAACTGGGTCAACGCCCACTACATCAAGCAGATGGACAACGCGGAACTGGCCGAGCGCGTGGCGACTCGCGTGGCAACGCGCGGCGGCCATCCCGAGAAAATCGACCTGCCGGGCGTCATGGGCCTCCTGAAGGACCGCGCCGAAACGCTGGAGCAACTGGCGGACGGCGCGATGCTCTTCTGCGCCGAATTCAAGGCGGCCCCGGCTGAATTGGCCGAACAGCATCTGACCGCGCCCGCGCGCGAAGCGCTGGCGGACTTCGCGCAGCGCGCCCAGGACGCCGACTGGACCCGCGAGTCCCTGTCCGCCCTGATCAAGGCCGTGCTGGCCGACCGCGGCCTAAAGATGCCGCAACTGGCCATCCCGCTGCGCGTGGCGGTCACGGGCCAGACCCAGACGCCGGCCGTCGATGCGGTGCTGGCGTTGCTGGGCAAGGACACGGTGCTCAAGCGCCTGGCCGCCATCTAAACCCAGACACCAAGACAAGGGCCCTATTCATCTTCGGATGAACAGGGCCCTTGGTGTTTTCAGGCCAGCATCC
>ENA-OWLM01000239-OWLM01000239.1-metagenome-genome-assembly--contig:-NODE-239-length-21068-cov-4.290915_pt1 | contig 21068 bp, 19 predicted proteins | sample MGYA00245349_ERZ651102 | MGnify/ENA primary metagenome ERZ651102 (study PRJEB26857, sample SAMEA4031759) | metagenome | biome: human; feature: oral; material: saliva | place: Philippines | collected 2014... | reverse complement strand
CCTTTAGGAGAAACGAAAAGGATTCGTTTTTTACACCAAATCCTGCTGAATACCTTAGAGCCATGCCGCTGCACCACTCTCAAGTCTTTCTCAAAGATACCCCTGAGGAGATTGTCCTTTCCCTACAAATAAAAATCACCCCTGACTTTGTCAAGGAAATCCTTTCCTATGGGGCACATGTCAGGGTTATAGAACCGGAGCACTTGGCTGAGCAGGTCAAGAGTGAGATAAAAAACGCCTTACAACTGTATGATAATTGAATAAAAATTCGTAACTTTGCGTGCCTTTTTATCAAGACGAGCCTCAAGAGGCTTGTTAAGTATTAACTTTTAATCTGTTTTATAATGAGTACAACCATTAGAGAATTAGAACCAAAAGAGGTATGGAATCGGTTTGCGGACATCAACGCAGTGCCTCGTCCCTCCAAAAAAGAACAAAAAATCACTGCCTTCATGGTGGATTTCGGTAAGAAATTAGGTCTAGAAACTACTTCCGATGCTATAGGAAATGTGATTATCCGAAAACCTGCTACCGCTGGTTTGGAAAACAAAAAAACAATCATTCTACAGTCACACTTGGATATGGTATGTCAGAAGAACAATGACACTGTATTCGACTTCGATACCCAAGGAATAGAAACCTATATAGATGGCGACTGGGTACGTGCCAAAGGTACTACCCTAGGGGCAGACAATGGTATGGGCGTGGCTGCCATTATGGCTATCTTGGAGAGCAAAACCATCGCACACCCTGCCTTAGAGGCGCTCTTCACCACTGATGAGGAAACGGGTATGACAGGTGCTCAGAAGCTTAGCAATGATGCCCTCAAAGGGGAAATTCTTCTAAACTTAGATACAGAACTAGATACCGAAATAGAAATCGGTTGTGCTGGTGGGGTGGATGTCTCCGCTTACCACGACTATAGAGAGGAAGCTACTCCTGCCGATGTAGTAGCTTACCAACTCAGTGTAACAGGCCTCTTGGGCGGACACAGTGGTATGGAAATCCACATTGGCCGAGGTAATGCCAATAAGATCATGAACCGCTTATTGCTCGGTCAGTATGAAAAACATGGTTTGCGCTTAGCTCACTTACACGGTGGCGGTTTGCGCAATGCCATTCCTCGTGAGAGCGAAGCTGTTGTGGTAGTGCCTAAAAAGAATCAAGCTGCTTTTGAAAAAGAGTTCAAAGAAAATGCTACCCACATCTTCAAGGAATTACAACCTGTAGAAGCTCATCTTTCTATTACTTTCAAAGAAACAGCTACTCCTAACAAAGTAATGGAAGCGAAGTCACAACAAGCCTTTGTAAGAGCCATTGCAGCCGCTCCTTGTGGGGTGTATGCCATGAGCCGCAGTGTAGAGGGCTTAGTAGAGGCCAGCAACAACATTGCTAACGTGAAGGTTGAAAATGGCAAAATAGCTATCTTGTGTATGACACGTTCGTCTGTAGAGAGCAGCAAGCATGATTTGGCTACCAGCTTAGCCTCTGCATTCGAATTGGCTGGATACAAGGTAGAGTTTTCCGGACAATATCCAGGCTGGGAACCTAATACAGATTCTCCTATCCTACATGTATTGACAGAAGTATACGAACGTTTGTTCCATGAGAAACCCAATGTAGCGGCTATCCATGCTGGATTGGAATGTGGTCTCTTAGGTGAGCACTTCCCTCACATCGATATGATCAGCTTCGGACCTACTATTCTTGGAGCGCACTCTCCTAACGAAAGAGTAAGTATCAAGTCCGTTCAGAAATTCTGGAAATATCTGTTGGAAATCCTAAAAAATACTCCTAACAAATAATCAATAATCAATGATTAACGGTTAATGATCAATGATTAATGGTTAATGGATTCAGACGTAATAAGTTGCGCCTCTACTCTGACGCTGGCTAAGACAACCTCTTGATTAGCGTAGTTTTCTGTAGAGACGCAATTTATTGCGTTTTATTATTGCACCCTATTAATTAGGAAAATATTGATCATTAATCATTGAAAATTGCTCATTAACAATTGCCGATTAACAATTAACAATTAATCATTGACAATTACAAAAAAATGCGTATCTTTGCCCAATGAATATGAAAGGAAAAGTACTTGCTTTTATAGTGGTTCTTTCGTTTGCTTTTTCGAACTGTGGTGAATACCAAAAGGCTTTAAAATCAGACGATTACGAACTAAAATACAAAGTTGCCAAAGCGCTCTACGATAAGGGAGACTACAATCGTAGTATGCGACTTTGGGAGAAGGTGGTGGGCTATTATATCGGTCGTCCCCAAGGAGAAGACGCTTTGTACATGTATGCCGATAGTTTCTATAAGCGAAAGAAATATCTATTGGCAGGGTATCAGTATGAGCGATTTCTAAAGAATTATCCCCGTAGTGAAAAGGCTGAAGAAGTCTTGTTCCTGCAGGGGAAGTGTAACTTTTTGGAGTCTCCTAAGTACAGTCTGGATCAGGATGCTACCTACAAAGCTCTTGACCAGCTACAAGAGTATATAGATAGATATCCCAATGGCGCCTATCTCAGAGAAGCGAACAACATGGTCTTGGAACTACTGAACAAGCTTCAGCACAAGAGTTTTGAGATTGCCAAAGGATATGACAAGATTCGCGACTATCAGGCCGCAATCAAGTCCTTTGACAACTTCTTGGTAGAGAACCCTGGTTCTACTTTCCGCGAAGAAGCGATGTACTACCGCCTACACTCTGCCTATGAACTGGCCAAAAACAGTATCAAGAGTAAGGAAAAACAACGCTTTGAGGAAGCCAAAAACTATTACGAACTATTCTCACGTACCTACCCTGAGTCCAACTTTATGACAAAGGCAAACAGAATGTATCAAGATATTTTAAAGAAAATAAGTGAATTATGATAAATTTGAAACGCATAGATGCACCACAAAGCACTATTACCTATGACAAAAACAAGATAGATGCTCAGACTGGGAACATCTATGAAGCTATTTCCATCATAGCCAAGCGTGCTTCACAGATCAATGCAGAGATTAAGCACGAATTGGAAGAAAAATTGGAGGAATTCGCCATTAATAATGATAGTTTAGAAGAAGTTTTTGAGAACAAGGAACAGATAGAAGTCTCCAAGTTCTACGAAAAACTTCCTAAGCCACAGGCTATTGCTGTAAAGGAATGGCTCGATGGGGAGATATATTATCGTTATACAGATGAGAAAAACAATCATGAATATTCTTCCCTCGCTTAAGGGAAAAAAAATACTTATAGGAGTCTGTGGCGGTATTGCTGCCTACAAGCTCCCGCACCTCATACGCTTGCTTGTCAAAGAACAGGCAAGCGTTAAGGTTATTATGACTCAGGCTGCCCATGATTTTGTGACACCGCTGACACTTTCGGTAGTCTCGAAAGAGAAGGTATACACCGATTTCAAGACAAGTGACGCGCAGTGGAACAGCCATGTGGAGCTTGCCCAGTGGGCAGATGTAATGCTCATCGCCCCAGCCACTGCCAATACCTTAGCCAAGATGGCTACAGGAGGCTGTGACAACTTGCTTTTGGCCACCTACCTCTCGGCCAAGTGTCCTGTCTTCTTCGCTCCTGCGATGGACTTGGATATGTATGAGCACCCCACCACCCTGCACAATATCGACCTCTTGACCTCTTATGGCAATCATCTGATACCCAGTGAACATGGAGAGTTAGCCAGCGGTCTGGTGGGCAAGGGGCGCATGGCGGAGCCCGAGACGATAGCAAGAGCCCTATCTGAGTTTTTCTGGAAAGAAAAGCACCTTTTCCAAGGGGAAAAAATCCTTATTACCGCCGGACCTACCTACGAAATGATAGACCCCGTGCGCTTTATAGGCAATTTTTCTTCAGGCAAGATGGGAGTAGCTTTGGCGAATGTCGCCGCCAGTATGGGTGCCGAAGTTACCTTGGTCTTAGGCCCTACCCCTCCCCATGAGATAGATCCTCGTGTAAGGGTGGTCTCAGTAGTGAGTGCTGCTCAAATGTATGAGGCTACCACTACTGCCTTTACCCATACCGATATCGCTATATTGGCGGCAGCTGTGGCTGACTATAAGCCTCAAGAGCAGGCCCCCGAGAAGATCAAGAAAAAAACTGATACACTGACCCTAACTCTGGTCAAGACACAAGATATCTTGGCGTCCTTAGGCAAGAGTAAGCAGCAACAGCTCTTGGTGGGATTCGCCCTGGAGACAGAGAATGAACTGGAGAATGCCCGAGGTAAGCTCGTTCGTAAGAACTTAGATGCTATCGTGCTTAATTCGCTTAGAGACAAGGGTGCTGGATTCTCTGGCGATACTAACCAGGTGACCTTTATTACCGCACAAGGTAAAGAAATCCCCTTCCCCCTACAGTCCAAGACCTCTGTCGCTGAGGAGATCCTCAAGGCTATCCATGAGCAACTCTTGAGAGAGATCAAGAAATAATTTCTAAATTTTATCCTTATGAGAAAACTTATCTTACTCTGCTTACTTATATTCACAATGACGGCAAATGCGCAAGAGCTTTCCTGCCGTGTGACTGTCAATACCCAGCGTATCAACCAAACCAACCAGCGGGCTTTTGTAACACTACAGCGTGCCCTACAGGAATTTGTCAATAAAACCCAATGGACGGATATCAAAGCCAGAGAGAATGAGCGTATCAACTGCTCTTTTGTGCTGACTCTTTCCTCCTATGAGAATAATAACTTCAAGGCCGACCTACAGGTACAGGCTTCCCGCCCTGTATATGGCAGCACCTACCCCACCCCGCTGCTGAACTACCAAGAGAAAGATATCACTTTTTCCTATTTGGAAAACGAACCGATCTACTTCAACCCTAATACTTTCACTTCCAATCTCTCCTCTATCATCGCCTATTATGCCCTGATTATCATAGGCTTGGATGCTGATACCTTTGCCCCCAACGGAGGAAACCCCTACTTTGAACAAGCGCTTGCAGTGGTGCTCAATGCCCAAAGCAGTTCCGATAGTGCTTGGCAACAAAATGGTTCCAACAATCGCTGGCAAATGGTCACCGACCTCTTGGCTGAGGACTTTGCCGGTTTCCACAAGGCTTTGTACACCTATCATCGTCAGGGATTAGACCTCATGGCTCAGGATATACAAAAGGGGAAAAACCAAATCGGTGCTGCCCTCTTGGAGCTAAACCAAATCAACAATAGCCGTATCAACCGCTTTGTCTCTCAACTCTTCTTCGATGCCAAGGCTGACGAAATCTCACAACTACTCTCAGGCGGGAAACCCTTGGACAAGAAGGAAGAAGTACGTGCGGTATTGCTCAAGCTCGCCCCTACACGTGCCCAAGAATGGAACCAGATAAAGTAAATGGTCAAGCATGAAAAACATTTTATTTATCTTATCTATATTCCTCTGTGGGGAGGGGTTCTCTCAAGAAGCCTTTGCTTTTTTTACTCAAAATGGCAAGCGAACCTCCTATAGGAAGCTACTGAGAAAAAGTAAGAAAGCGGACATTGTGCTCTTTGGGGAATATCACAACAATCCTATTGCCCATTGGTTAGAGGTAAAACTCACCAAAGACCTCTTAGGCAAGCGTTCGCTGATATTAGGAGCGGAAATATTCGAGAGAGACAACCAAGATGCCCTCGATGGCTACCTTGAGGGAACTATTGACCAAAAAGGATTGGACACCCTGGCTCGCCTATGGAAGAACTATAAGACCGATTACAAGCCGTGGGTGGATTTGGCAAAAAGAGAAAAACTCCCTATTGTAGCGACAAATATCCCTCGGAAATATGCCAATCTCGTGTATAAGAAAGGATTACAAGCTCTTGACACGCTTCCTTCGGCGGAGCGAAAATGGATAGTATCACTCCCCTTTCCCTATGATGGCAACCTCTCCCAGTACGAGAAGATGAAGAAGATGGCGCGCCACAACCCCGAGAATCTTCCTATGGCACAGGCTATTAAGGACGCTACTATGGCCGAATCCATAGAGACACACTACAAGAAAGGGAGTCTGTTCCTACACCTGAATGGGAGCTATCATTCGGACTTCTTTCAGGGTATCTATTGGTATCTGCGTAAGCAAAACCCTAATCTCAAGATACTCACTATCAGCACTCTAACACAATCCAGCCTAAAAAAACTATCCTCAGAGGCTTATGGACAAGCCGACTTTATTTTAGTGGTAGATGAGGATATGACAGGCAGTTATTAATCATTACATTATCCATACTTTACATATTTTTACAACGAATCAAGAATGTTCTCATGAAAAGACTTTTACTCATGTCATTCCTTTCTTTGGCTGCTATAGCCTGCCAAGAGAAGAAAGCCCCCAGTACAGCAGCGGCAGAAACGCCACAAGAGACTCAAGAAAAAGCCGCACCAACGCTGACCTACTCTAACTTAGTAGATACACCTACTCAAGAAAAAGTGCAGCAAGCCCTTATCGCTGCAGGGATATCTGAGGCTCACGCAGCTGCTTTCTTAGAGAGTGTTGCCCTCTTCAACCAGACAGCAGGAGCGAAGGCAAACCTTGTTCCAGAGGGTTTTGCTACTATCGATAGCCTACTGCCCAAATATGACGAGGTGGCTATACAAACGGACTGGATGAGCAAATACCCAGCCTTTCAGGGGTATAACTGTCGCTTGACCTCCTTTACCCTTTTGCGTGACTTGATCTCCTTCCCTACTGGAAAAAAATTCGACAAAAAAGCAGAAGACGAGGTACTCTTTATAGATCGTGAGTCCTTGCGCAACGCCCCTAAAAAGCTCTTTACTCCAGCCGAGGAAAACGACTTCTTCGCGCTCTTCACCGAAGTGCCTACTACCAATACCAAGGATATAAACCTCCATTTGCAAGCGATGCAAAAAGCATGGCAAGCGCGTGGTATTGCCTTCCGCTATGCTAATGATCCTACAAAAGCATCCCTTATCTCAGTTGTTTTCCACTCTCAGCTCACCCCTGAGGAAAATATGATCTTTGTAGGCCATGTGGGAGTACTCCTCCCCTTCGAAGGGAAACTTCTTTTTATCGAAAAACTCGCCTTCCAAGAACCTTACCAAGCTATCCTCTTTGCCAACCGCACCGAGCTAAGCGATTACCTGATGAACCGCTACGATGTAGAATGGGAACAACCCAATGCAATTCCTTTTATCATGGAGAATGACCAGCTGATGGATGGCTATCGTCCCAACCCCTATAAAGTAGGGGCGAATAGCAATTCGCCCTCTCTTTAAAAGGCAATTCGCCCTCGCTTTAAGAGGCCATTCACTCTTACGTAGAACCCTTATGAAAAGATTATCTCTTATCCTTTTTGCCTTGTGCCTTTTTGCCTGCAAGCAAGCTCCCCCTATCACTGAGCAGCCTATGAGCCCAGAGATAGAGGCAAAGCTCTATGAGCTACTCAAGAGGGTCTCCTATACCTCGCATGAGCTCCCCGATTATGAATTTTTCTATAGCAATGTCGCAGATATACCCTCTCATTTAGATCCTGTCTTTGGGAAAGTAGATATTTCTCTACTGCCCAAAACAGCAGCGTTCAATCCCTACATTTTGGAAAATTTTTCCGATGATCTGCTACTAAGTGAGAACCTTACCCAAGCCATACATAAGCTCTCCCCCAAGGAGATCGCTCGCTATTTTGATGTATATATCTCAGCTATCGACAACCAATATTTTTCAGGAGAAAAAGAGAATAAGACAAGTGATGAGCAAGGGGCTATCTATGTTCCTTTCAAGCAGGTAACCTATCTGCTCAAGGATGGCGTATGGAGCAAAGGAGCTTCTTTCTCCGCCTCTACCAGAGAAGAAATCAGCACTCTTGAGGATAACCAAATAAGCTATTGGCGGGGGATCATCGCCCCTTACAAGGACATATGCCAAGTGGAGAAACCTACTGACCTATCTGAAAGCATTGTCCGTATGGGGAAATATGACTTAGAGCAACAGCTCTCAAGCTGTGACCTTAATGAGGATGGACAGGGGGATTACCTCTTTGTCTTCTCAGAAAAGAGAAACGACCCTAATGCACACCAAAGAGTGGTAATCCTGCTCAGCGGAGAGGGAGTACATAAGTATAGGCTCTTGATAGCACCCGATTTTTGCGACAAGGAGTGGCCGCTCCACCAAATAGTGTGCAAAGGCAATTACTTTACCATAGAGTTCAAGGATGACAAATTTGTCGCAGAGCTATATATCACCTTCAAGTACGATAAGCATACCAATAATTTCCTACTCCATCGCTACGGATATATAGACCTCAGTGGAGGCACACAAGAACCCAAAAGAGAAGTACAACTTACCACCAAGGACTTTGGAGAAATCTTCTTTGAGGACTTTTATGCAGAACAGCTCGATTACCTCATTGATGACAGATTTTCAAAGATGGAAGAGTGATGATTAATAAAAAGAGTGAACAGTCACACAGAATCAGCTGTGCCCGTTCGCTGACCTTATCCCTACACAGATCCTTATGAAAAGATTATCCCTTATCCTCTTAGCCTTGTGGCTTTTTGCCTGCAAACAAGCCCCTCCTCCTATCACGGAGCAGCCTATGAGCCCAGAGATAGAGGCAAAGCTTTATGAACTCCTCAAGAGAGTGCCCTATACCTCCAACGAATATCCCGGTTTAGAGTTTTTCTATAGTAATGTAGCAGATATACCCACACATTTGGACCCTGTCTTCGGAAAGGTAGATATTTCTCTACTCCCCAAAACAGCAGCGTTCAACTCCTATATACTACAATATTTTTCCGATGACCTGCTACTGAGTGAGAACCTTACCCAAGCCATACACAAGCTCTCTCCTGAGGAGATAGCTCGCTATTTTGATGTATATATATCGGCTATAGATAACCAATACTTTACAGGAGAAAAGGGAGAAAAGACGAGCAATGAAGAAGGGGCTGTCTGCGTTCCCTTCAAGCAGGTAACCTATTTGCTCAAGGACGGGGTATGGAGCAAAGGCGCGACTTTCTCTGCCTCTAAGGAAGAAGAAGCTGCCACTCTTATGGATAACCAAATAAGCTATCGGAAGGGAATCATCGCTCCTTATGAAAATGTTTGTCAAGTGGATAACCCCAATGAACTTTCTGAGAGAATCGTTAGCTTAGGAGCATATGACTTAGAGCAGCTCCACAGTTGCGACCTCAATGAGGATGGACAGGAAGATCACCTCTTTTCCTTTGCCGAACGGGAAGGAGTCGCTCAGGCCCACCGAAGAGTGGTAATCCTACTCAGTGGAGAGGAAATGCACAAATATAGACTCTTGATAGCGCCTAATTTCTCTCGTATGGTTTATCCACTCCACCAGATAGTCTGCAAAGGAGGGTATTTTACCTTTGAGTTCAAAAAAGACAAATTTGTTGTTGAGGAATATATTACTTTCAAGTACAACAAATATGCGAATAATTTCCTACTACATCGGATCGGTTGCATTAACCTCAGTATGGATAAGGAAAATCCCTATAGGGAAGTACAGCTTACCACCAAGGACTTTGGAGAGGTTTTCTTTGAGTATTTTGGTGAAGAAGCATTTGATGAAATAATTGATCGTCGATGGTCAGGAGAAGAGGAATAAGAAACATTTCAATGATTGGATAGAAAGATTGAGGAAATAATTATGATTTAACTTTTTTGTTTAAAACTTTCTTTGTAACTTTGCTCTTTAAAATAAGAAATTATGGCGACAACAACGATACAAGCAACGATTAACGATGTGGATATTCCCCTATTTCAAGCTCTTTTTGAGAAGTTTAGGGTTAAAATGACTATAGTGGATCTCAAAAAAACTTATCCCATAGAAAAGGCTATACCTAATAAAAAAACTATAGAGGCTATAGAAGAGGGGAAAAAATTGATTGAAAAACACAAAAGGGGTCTTATAAAGGGACATAAAAGTGCTGAAGAATTGTTCAATGAAATATTGTCAGAAGATGAATGATATAGAAGAACAAGAAGAGCTTTTATATGAATTATATTATGCCACAATATTTAAAAAAAGAACTCAAGAAGTTTAAAAAACAACCTGATAAAATTCAGAAGATATTAGCCGTTGTAAAACTATTAGAAAAGGGAGGGGTCTCTCAGATTCCTAAAAAGATAAAACCACACAGGTTAATAGGACAATATCAGGGATGCTTGGAGTGTCATATAGAGGGAGATTTTACTCCTTATATGGCAACAAGATGATCTAGAAATGATAATTGTATTGGAACGATTAGGTTCACATTCAGAACTTTTTAGTTAATAGAAAACTCAAAATTCAAAACTAGCAACTCAAAACTTAATAGCATATGAACAAAATTCACTTATATTCTTGCCTCGCCCTAATGGTGGCTTGTGGCAATCCTGCTAAAAAAGACAACATGAAAGAAGAAACAACTGACAAAGGTCTTGACCTCTCGGCTATGGATACTTCCGTACGTCCGCAAGATGATTTCTACAACTATGTCAATGGAGGGTGGATGAAAACTGCCAAAATCCCTGCGGATAAACCTTCTTGGGGTACCTTCTATATGCTCCGTGAGGAAACTGACCAGCAGTGCCTTTCCCTCTTGGACAACCTACTGAAGGAATCCTATGCTGATGGCTCTGAAGGACAAAAAATCCAAGCTATTTACAAAACCTATATGGACATGGATGCCCGTAACAAGGCAGGTTTGGAGCCACTCCAACCTTATCTAAGAAAGATAGAGGCCATCAAAACCCTTGCTGACTTGCAGGCTTACCTCGAAGAGGCTACCCCGCTGGGAGAGAACCCTGTATGTGGCTGGGGGGTCTATGCCGACATGAAGGATTCCAACCAGAATGCGGTATATCTAAGCAACTTTGGTTTAGGCCTTGGTCGTGACTACTACCAAAAACAAAGCCAAAGCAATACGGAAGCCATAAACAAATATCAGATCTTTGTTGCCGATATCTTCAAGCTCCTTGGCGATGCTGCCGCTGATGAAAAGGCTCAAAAACAAGTAGCTTTCGAGAAAGACTTGGCCAAACTTATGCTTACCAATGAGGAAGACCGCGACCCGAACCTTAGCTACAATCCTCAAACCATGGAGGAACTCTCCAAGCTGGTAAAGAACCTCAATATCCCTGCCTTACTCAAGAAAGTAGGGGTAAATACCGATAAGGTAATCGTAGGGGAAATACGCTTGTACAAAGAATACGATAAGTTTGTCAATGAGAAGAACTTACCCCTACTTAAGGATTACCTCCGTTATAACTTAGTAGCAAGCAATGCGGGATATCTCAATGGGGCTTTGGACGAACTTTCATTCAACTTCTATAGCAAATACCTCAATGGACAGCAGGAACAACGCCCTATGAACAAGCGTGCGCTTTCTCTTATCAATGGGGTAGTAGGAGAGGCTTTCGGAAAACTCTATGTAGAGAAATATTTCCCTGCTAAAGCCAAAGAAGAAATGGTTACTTTGGTGGATTACCTTAAGAAAAGTTTCGCAGAGCATATCAAGAATGTTACTTGGATGAGCGATGCTACCAAGGAAAAAGCTCTCCATAAGCTCAGTACTTTCAAGGTAAAAGTAGGTTATCCAGACAAGTGGAAGGACTATTCTAAGATGTCTCTCTCTGCCGATGCTTCACTCTTTGATAACTTGCTCAAAGTTGCCCAGTGGGCTTACCAAGAAGAGTTGGATAAGGTAGGTAAGCCTGTAGATAAAACCGAATGGGGCATGACTCCACAGACTGTGAACGCTTATTACAACCCATTGTATAACGAAATCGTATTCCCTGCGGCTATTTTGCAAGCACCTTTCTTTAGCTTTGAAGCGGATCCTGCTGTGAACTTCGGAGGTATAGGTGCTGTCATTGGTCACGAAATCACTCACGGATTCGATGATAGTGGTGCCCAATTCGATGCCGATGGTAACCTACAAAACTGGTGGACTCCTGCTGACAAAGAAAATTTTGAAAAGGTAACCAAAGCATTGGCGGCTCAGTTCGACAAATATGAACCTGTAAAAGGTGTCTTCGTGAATGGTACCTTTACCAATGGAGAAAATATCGCTGACCTTGGTGGGGTGAATATCGCCTTCGATGCACTCCAAATGTACCTCAAAGACCATGGAGCGGTAGCCGATATCAGCGGTTTCAACCAAGACCAACGCTTCTTCCTCTCTTGGGCAACTGTATGGCGTACCCTCTCCACCGACCAGTATATGACCAATCAGGTGAAGACTGACCCCCATACCCCAGGATACTTCCGCGCCTTCGCTCCTCTGACCAACGTAGATAGCTGGTACAAAGCTTTCGATGTAAAAGAAGGAGATAAGCTCTACCGCAAACCAGAAGACCGCGTGAAAATATGGTAATCCTTTTTTAAGGTAAAAGATAAAAAGTAAAAGGTAATAATGTTTTACCTTTTACTTTTTTATTTCCTTGTGATGGTCACCTGCCTTATGGGAGTATACCTCATCCCCAAATGGGCAAAAAAAGTCATCAGAGGGTAAGGAAGCGTATATTAAGAAATAATAAATTAAGACACAATAAATCACATCTGTACAATAAAAAATGCCAATAATAATTCATATTTGTAGAATTATTATTGGCATTGACGATTACTCATAATTATTCGATCATTTTTTCAAACTCTTCTTCCGATAGGATAGGGATGCCCAATTGGGTCGCTTTTTCGAGCTTACTCGGCCCCATATTCTCTCCAGCTACCACATAGTTTGTCTTGGAAGAGATGGAAGAGCCTACCTTACCTCCGTGACTCTCTATCAGTGCCTTGATTTCATCACGCGAATGGCGTGCAAAGACTCCTGAGACTACGAGTGTTTTCCCCTTCAGCGCCTCGGAAAGAGATGTTTGCGCTGTTTCCTTAAGGGCGAACTGTAGGCCATAGCCCTGTAAGCGTTCGAGGATTTCCTTATTTCTGTCATCGGCAAAGAACTCAATGACACTCTGTGCGATACGATCTCCGATTTCATCTACCTGGATAAGCTGCTCATAAGGAGCTGTGCGGAAGGCATCGAGGGTCTTATAGATACGGGCAAACTTCTTGGCGACGCTCTCCCCTACCATACGAATCCCCAAGGCAAAGAGCACTCTCTCGAAGGGCACTTCCTTGGATTTTTCTATTCCTGTAATTATATTCTGTGCACTGCGGGTGCCCATACGCTCGAGGTTTTGTATCTGCTCGGCTTTGAGCTCATAGAGGTCGGCATAGTTGTGTATAAGTCCTGCTCGGAATATCAGCTCTACCGTCTCGGAACCCAAGCCCTCTATATTCATCGCCTTGCGGGAGATGAAGTGCTGGATACGCCCTGTGATCTGTGGGGGGCAGCCATAGGCATTGGGGCAATAGTGTTGTGCCTCGCCCTCATTGCGTACCAGCTCACTGCCACACTCAGGACAATGGGTGATAAAGGTCACAGGAGTAGCTTGCTCGTGGCGTGCTTCGAGCTTTACTCCCGTAATCTTAGGGATGATCTCTCCTCCCTTTTCGACAAATACTTGATCGCCGATATGGAGTCCGAGCTTGGCTATCTGGTCTGCATTGTGCAGAGAAGCGCGCTTTACAATAGTCCCCGCCAAGAGCACCGGAGAGAGATTGGCTACGGGGGTAATAGCGCCTGTACGCCCTACCTGATAGGAGATACTCTCCAGAGAGGTAGTTACCTCTTCGGCCTTGAACTTATAAGCTATCGCCCAGCGAGGAGACTTGGAAGTGTAGCCCAATTCCTGTTGTGCTTGGTAGTCATTGACCTTGATCACCACCCCATCGGTTTCATAGGGGAGGTCATGGCGGCGGGTATCCCAATAGTTGATGAACTCCATCACCTCGTCGGTAGAGTGGCATAGTTTGGACTGAGAAGGTACCTTGAACCCCCAGTCACGTGCTTTCTGGAGACTGTCGAACTGGTTGTCCACAGGGAGATTGTCGCCCACTACATAGTAAAGCAAGCAGTCGAGAGGGCGCTTGGCGACCTCGGCGGTATCCTGTAGTTTCAAGCTTCCACTGGCGGTATTACGCGGGTTCATATAGGGGTCTTCGCCCTCGGCGATACGTTGCTCATTCATCTTCTTGAATCCTTCCTTGAGGATGATAATCTCCCCGCGGATATGGAAATGGTCAGGGTAGTCCCCCTTGAGTGTCAAGGGCACACTGCGAATGGTACGTACATTGGCGGTAATCTCATCACCCTGCACCCCATCGCCACGAGTGGTAGCCTGTACCAGCTGCCCATGGTCATAGGTGAGATCTATCGAAGCCCCGTCGTACTTCAGCTCACAAACGAAAGAGACCTTGTCCGTGCCTAAGCCCTTAAGAACACGCTTCTCCCACTCCTCCACCTCTTCTTTGGAATAGGAGTTGTCCAAGGAGTACATGCGGAACTCGTGGGTTACGGTAGGGAAATTCTTGGTAATCTCCCCCCCTACTCTCACAGTAGGCGAATTGGGGTCTTTGTACTGGGGGTATTGTGCTTCCAAATCCTGTAAAGCCTTGAGCTTTTGGTCGAACTCATAGTCGGAAATAGAAGGGGTGTCGAGCACATAATAGTTGTAGTTATGCTCATTGAGCTCCTTGCGGAGCGCTTCGATTTGTTGTAAAATAGAATCCATTTCTTTTAGGGGTTAGGGATTAGTGACTGACCACTGATTTCTGATAAAGTGCAAAAATACAAAAAATATCTTGTTCCCCTAAAGATAAATACGTAAATTTGCAGCTAGAGAATTATCTATAAAATCCTTTGTACTATGGGACATTCATTATCCAATGCAACTGCAAAGAAACAAACTGTAACACAAGCGGTTATCTTTGGTTTAGGACTATTTGCTTTGCTCTTTTTAGTCCTTAAGTTTGTCAATGGCTACTCAGCTATGGGCGCTCTCTTTATCTCTGGAGTAACAGCCATATTGGCGGCTATCACTTGGGGAATAGTAAGCCACTATCTGAAGAAATAGTGGTTAGTGGTTTCAAGAGTAGAACTACAAATTCAACTCTTGATTGGCATTAGTAACTCAAAATAAAAACTCAGAACTTGAAAAGTATTGCATTCATATTAGGTCTTTATCTTGTGGCATTGTTGGTATTGCCATGTAGTGATATGCCTATATATGAGGGCAATGATACGGCTGAGATGAGTGCATCTCACTCTCATTCTTCTGGTGATATAGACCTATGCAACCCGCTATGTATCTGCAATTGCTGCCAAATGGTACTTTCTCTTCCTGTCTCTGAAGAGACGCCCTTGGAAACACTTTCTCCTATTATAGAAACCAAACACTTGATTTCCTACCCCTATATTATTATAGATTCCTCCTACTTGCGAAATATCTGGGTTCCTCCTAAAATAGCTTAATTCTTCAACATAAGGGTGAATTGCCATTCGCCCCTACTTTACTTTGACTGGTGCGTTTTTGTAATTCGTGCCAACATTATCTATTTATTACATACAAAATTCCATGAAAAATATCATTATACTGCTCTTTGTTCTCTTTGGCGGTAGTATCCTCTATGGGCAGGAGCAAAAAATAAGCGGACATATTACCTCCGCAACGGATAAAACACCTCTTTTGGGCGTTTCCATACGCATCAAAGATACTCCAAGAGGCACTACTACCAATGAACAAGGAGATTTCTCTATCAAAGCAGCCTCTGGAGAGGTACTGGTATTCTCCTTTATTGGATTTAGAAGCCTTGAATACACTATTACCCAGACTAATATTCCTCTTATCCTTGAATTAGAGGAAGAAGAGACCGAGCTGGAGGGGCTGACTATCACCTCCACACGTAGTAGCCGTACCATAGAGAAAGTGCCTACTCGTATTGAGCTTATTGCAGCTGAAGAGCTAGATGAAAAAGGCAACATGCGCCCCAGTGATTTGCGAGTACTACTGAGTGAAAGCACTGGTATACAAGTACAGACAACCTCTCCAATCAGTGCCAATGCAGGTATTCGTATCCAAGGATTGGATGGGCGCTATACCCAGATACTCAAGGACGGATTCCCTGCTTACTCTGGAGCTGCCAGTGGCTTGGGTTTGCTGCAAACGCCCCCCTTGGACCTCAAGCAGGTGGAAGTCATCAAGGGTGCCAGCTCCACCCTCTATGGAGGAGGTGCCATAGCAGGATTGGTCAATCTGATCTCTAAGACCCCTACCCCAGCGAGAGAGCTACTTTTTCATATAGACGGCACATCGGCTAAGGGATTAAACTTGAATGCATTCTATGGACAAAAATTCAATCATGTAGGTACCACTCTTTTTGCTTCTCATAGCAGAAACCAAGCCTATGCACCAAGTGACACTCCCTTTTCTGCCATTCCTCGCTTTGAACGCTGGGTAGTGAATCCCAAGCTATTCCTCTATTTTGACGAAGACACCTCGCTGAACATAGGGATAAATGCCATGGTGGAGCAGCGGTTAGGAGGACATATAGAGTACTTAAGGGGCAATACCGACCCTGCCTATCACTATTTTGAGGAAAACAATACCCATCGCTATGGTAGCCAACTAACATTTGACCACCATATAAGTGAGGATTCCCGATTCCAGCTAAAGAGTAGTATTAACTACTTCCAAAGAGAAATTGCCCTGCCTGATTATCGTTTTTCAGGAACACAGCTAAGCAGCTTTACAGAAGGGTTCTATGGTTTGGAAAGAGAAAAAACAGACTGGATTATAGGAGTAACCCTTTTAGATCATCGTTTTAAGGAACAGCCTCTTACTACCTTCCCTTTGAGAGATGAGCAGGAGATGATTGTAGGAGGATTTGCCCAAAATACTTGGAAAACCGCCCCATGGTTGGAGATAGAAAGTGGTTTGCGCACCGATTTTGTCAAAGACTATGGATGGGTAGTACTTCCTAAGCTAGCCAGCCTCTTTCTCCTATCAGAGAAACTCACTTTCCGCATATCAGGCGGATTGGGGTATAAAACACCTACCTTATTCACAGAGGAAAGCGAACGATTTCATTATCAAAACATCTTGCCTGTGAGTAGCCAAAAGAATCGGTTGGAGAAGAGTTATGGCGCCAACTTTGATATTAATTACCAGACCCTTTTAGGAGAGGAATGGACTCTGAGTATCAATCAACTCTTTTTCTATACTTACTTAGACCATCCGCTATTGCTGGAAAACCTATCACCCAAGAAGTATCACCTAACCAATATAGAAGGGCATATCCTCACCAAAGGATTGGAAACCAATGTAAAAATAGGTTACAAGGACTTCAAACTTTTCTTGGGTTACACCCTAACCGACACTCAATTCCATGAGGGAGATGTCTTTACGGACAATCTGCTTACTGCTAAGCACCGTACCAACTCTATTTTGTTTTACGAAGTGGAAGATAAGTGGAAAATCGGGTTAGAAGCCTATTATTTCAGTTCACAGCTGCTGAGTGATGGAGAGCGTGGGCATCCTTACTGGATGACAGGTTTTATAGTAGAGAAATTATGGAAACATTGTTCTGTTTATATCAATTTTGAAAACTTCTTGGATGTACGTCAGACCCGTTTTGGAAGTATCTATACAGGTAGTGAGCGTGCTCCCGTATTCAAAGATATCTATGCTCCCTTGGACGGTTTTGTGTTCAACGGAGGTATTAAGCTCAAGCTATAAGAAAAAGGCTGTCCTGCTTTCGCGGGACAGCCTCTCTTTTTTGAAGACAACTATATTCAATTATTAAATCACTCCTTGGTCGAGCATCGCATGGGCTACTTTCATGAATCCAGCGATATTAGCTCCTTTTACATAGTTGATATATCCTTCTTCTTGTCCGTACTTGAGGCAAGCGTTGTGGATAGACTCCATGATCTGGTGAAGCTTAGCATCTACCTCTTCGGAAGTCCAAGAAAGGTGAGCGGCGTTCTGAGTCATTTCCAAACCAGAAGTAGCTACCCCACCAGCATTGACAGCCTTACCTGGAGCAAAAGGCAACTTAGCATCTTGGAAGGCTTTGATAGCCTCTGGAGTACAACCCATGTTGGACACCTCTGCTACGAGTTTCACTCCATTAGCGATGAGTGTCTTGGCATCGTCTCCATCCAATTCGTTTTGGAAAGCACAAGGCAAGGCAATATCACAAGGGATTACCCATGCTTTTTTACCTGCGGTGAACTTACTTTCTTTCGCAAATTTTTCAGCGAAAGGTGCTACGATATTGCGGTTAGAAGCGCGAAGCTCAAGTAGGTAGTCGATCATCTCTTGAGTCATACCTCCAGGTACTTCTACACAACCATCAGGTCCAGAGAGACCGATTACTTTAGCTCCAAGTTGGGTTGCTTTTTCTGAAGCTCCCCAAGCCACATTTCCGAAACCAGAAACTACTACACGCTGTCCCTTGATATCGCGACCGAGCTTTTTGAGCATATGATCTACAAAATAAAGAGCTCCATACCCTGTCGCTTCTGGACGGATAAGGGAGCCACCCCAGTTGATACCCTTACCGGTGAGTACCCCTGTATTGTATTCGTGTGCCAATTTTTTGTACATACCGTACATATAGCCTATTTCGCGTCCGCCTACACCCACGTCGCCAGCAGGCACGTCGGTATCAGGACCTATGTATTTCCACAATTCGAGCATGAAGGCCTGGCAGAAGCGCATGATTTCCGCATCAGACTTGCCAGTAGGATCGAAGTCTGATCCTCCCTTAGCTCCTCCCATAGGTAGGGTAGTAAGCGCATTCTTGAAGGTTTGTTCGAACCCTAAGAACTTAAGCATAGAAGGATTCACTGCCTTGTGGAAGCGGATACCTCCTTTGTAAGGACCTATGGCAGCATTGAACTGCACACGGTAGCCAAGGTTGGATTGTACCTCTCCTTTGTCATCTACCCAATCCACACGGAAGGTATGGATACGATCAGGCTCTACAATACGTTCGATGATTTTTGCCTTAGCAAATTCTGGGTGCTGGTTGTACACATCGTGTACTGATTCCAACACTTCATGTACTGCTTGTAAGTACTCTTTTTCTCCTGGGTGCTTTGCCTCCAATGAGGCCATAATCTTTTGTACGTCCATTATTATTTTTTTATTTAGGTAACTTTTTTAGGTAAACTCGCATGAGCGAGTATGTTAAGTGTCAACTGCCAACTGACAAGCAAAGGTACGTATTTTTATGAGAATAGACAAGCAAAAAGACAACTATTTTCACTTTCCCTTTATTCCTGCAAGGTTGCGACATAGAAAGAGTGAGAGACCTGTTGCTTTCCTTGTCCTTCTCAAAGGGAGACTCTTAGAAATAAGAGAGTATCAAAATAGTAACAAATGCAAAAGGAGAGGCATAGATAAGGCTGTCAAGCCTATCGAGCAACCCTCCATGACCAGGGAGGATGGTGCCACTGTCCTTCTTGCCGGCTACACGCTTGAACTTGGATTCGACCAAATCGCCCAAAGTGCCCGCCACGACCAGTACTGCCGCAATAACCAACCACTTCCACAGCTCTTTGTTGCTATAAAGGGAAAGCCATGCTGCCACCAATAGCGCCCCTACAAAGCCTCCTACGAAACCCTCTACGGTCTTCTTAGGCGAGACAGAAGGAAAGAGCTTGGTGCGTCCCAAAAACCTCCCTGATACATAGGCAAAGCTATCACTCGCCCAGATAATCGCCAAAAGGGCTATCATAGTGTGTTGCGCCTCTGAAAAAGCCTCAGAGAACTGCCATTGGGAAAACTCCCAAAAAGCAAAAGACGTGGCTGTAATCTCTTGTTCGTTCTTGTATATCTCCACCTTATAGAGTAGGGAGATAAAAAGACATCCTCCCCCTACATAGAGCAAGGCTAAGAGGAATTTCTGCCATTGGGTATAGCTCACCGCCTCATGCCTGTAGAGGTAGAAGCCTAAGTATACATCGGTGGAAATCACTGCCAAAAGTAGCAGGTATACGACAAAATTATTACTGAAACCCTCCATTGGGATCAGATAATTGAAGCACCACCACAAGCACAGAAAAGCCAAGTAGACGGCACTACTGGAGAGGCGTACCAACCTCTTGAATTCGTAAAGACAAATAAGTCCAAAGACAAGGAAGAGAAAGCCAAAAGCCTCAGCATTGGAGAGCATAATGGCAGTAAGGAGAAGGAATACATACAGGATTCCGGTGATACTACGCTTTAATAGTTCGTTCATTCGTTAGTATTTAGATCTTCTAAGAGAAGTAAGTAAGTGGTTCGATAACAATTCTCATAGAGAATGGAATCTTTTTCCTTAGGAGGCAAAAAAGCCCTAAGAGTACGGATATTGTTGGGGCGGTTCTGCTGTGTCTGCCTATTGAGTCCTCCCATAGCATCGAAGAGCGTGGCGACAATCTGGCTTATTTTGGCCACTACCACAAGATTCTGAGGAAGTTCGTCCAAGTGCTTCTGCCCCAGCTGTCGGGAAGAAAATAACAGAGAGCCTTCCTCGGCCACTAAGTACTCACAATCGGTGAGAAAGTGGGTAGCTTCTTGGTCATCATCGGTAAAAAAAGTATGAGGCACAGCCGAAAACAAGGCTTCTACCCGCTCATTGTGCGAGAAGACAAGGCTGTCAGCGCCCTTGTCCAAGAGTATCGTTTGTAATATATTAGGGAGTTCTATTGGATTCTCTATGTAGATAAAGACACCTCCTTTATTCTTGAAGTTGTTTACAAACGCTTCGTCAATAGGGAGATCGCTATTCTTTCCTTCGTATACTTCAGAAGGGGCTTCAGAAAAAGCTCCTTTGAATAATTTTTCAAGCCATTTCATCTACTTTAATGATTAATGATCAATGATTAATAATTAATGATTTATTGTTGAATGGTCATTTACCTAATAGTTGGTGCATTTTTTATAGCTTGTGCTTATTATTTAGGTAAAGTTGTGTGAGCAATAACATTTTTCACTTTTCATCCCTCACTCAAATGAGGGGGTAAAGGTAAGGAAAATAATAGAAAGAAAGAAATGTTTTATGCTTTTATTTTATTTTTCATCCTTTATGACTCCTTCCGCTCTGAATCTTTTTTTAATCTCTCCTTATATGCCCTCAGGCCAAGGGATATTGCCTTACGTGCTACACAAACTATGTTCTGAATAGCAACTCAAAACACTCCTCTTATACAGGAAAACGCTCTCGCACGTTAAAAAAGTTAATTTATAGCCA
>ENA-OWLM01000238-OWLM01000238.1-metagenome-genome-assembly--contig:-NODE-238-length-21071-cov-3.466549_pt1 | contig 21071 bp, 13 predicted proteins | sample MGYA00245349_ERZ651102 | MGnify/ENA primary metagenome ERZ651102 (study PRJEB26857, sample SAMEA4031759) | metagenome | biome: human; feature: oral; material: saliva | place: Philippines | collected 2014... | reverse complement strand
GGGATTGTCGACCACCAGGGCAAGGCGATATGTGAGGGATGTCGTGTTCATGTGCGCAGGGACACTCTGACGGGTGGCGGATAGGCCAGGGCAGGCTGCTCCAGGAAACTTGTCCATCCAAGCTGGGTGCCTTCGGCATCGCGCAGATTGAAGGACGGAACTTCGTCTTGACGCAGCCCCAGTTCAAGATCGCAGGGGATCGGGTCGCGCAGCAGGAACACCACCAATTGGCGCAGCCGCTCGAAGTTCTCGCCCTGCGGCAGAAACTCGCGGAAGCGCTCCTGGCTCAAGCGCGATATCACGATGGTGAAACTGCAGTGCCGGGTTCGGACGCTGTCCCCGATCTGAAAGCTCTCGCTGAGCTGGCCGTTGCTGCGACCCAGCCGGATCCGATCGGCGTCGTCGATCAGGGTGTAGCGCAGCTCGAAGTCGCGGATCTGTACGTCCTCCAGGTCGAAGCAATGCGCGATCAGCCCGGCCAGCATGGCCGGGGAGCGGCTGCGCAGCACCACCGTTCCGGCAAAGCTGAGCAGCCGGCTCCAGGCGATCGGGGTGTCGCCGCGCGTGGCGTCGTGCTTGAGCCCGATGAGCGCAAAGATTCTTCTGGAGAACTGGTCGTCGGCGCCAGGCCGAAAGCGGATGTAATAGCGATACTTGCGCCACGCCTGGTGCAGCAGCGTCAGCAGGCGGTGATTGAAGAAGTCGAGGAAAGCCGGGCGGATTCCCACCCCCTGGCCCGCTTCGTAGGCCAGGCGGTCGAGATAGTGGCTGGGCAAGGGGGAGTCCGTGCCATGCATGCCGAAAAACGTGGCCTGCACCCGATACTGGTGCGGAACATGGTCGTCCAGGCGTTCGGCCAGCGCGATGTCCGCGGCGGGGAATCCCAGCCCCGCATGATTGCCCAGCAGCACGCGCTGCTTGTCGGCGTCGAAGCTGTCCGGCGACTCCAGGTCGTCCTCATGCAGCGCATGCAAGCGCTCCAGCAGGCGAAAAAAGTCATGCCCTCTGGCCTCGGACAGCAGAACGTCGCTCAGATCAGGGGCTGTGTGCCGCTGCGCATCGGCCATGCGTAGTGCTCCTGATTGGTGGTGTTGATCGCCTCCAGGACGTGGAACGACGAAAGGCTGGCGTACAACGCCAGGAAATGGCTGAGCACGGCGCCGAAAAGGTAGAGATCGCCCTCACAGGCGAAACCGTCCTGGTCCAGCTTCACGATGGTTCGGGTGCCTCGAATGGGCAAGCCCTTGTACATCCGGTCGATCGGCGTGCTGACGACTTCCCGCAGGCCGTCCAGGCGTCTTTGCGTGGCCCTGGCGCGCTGAATGTCGTGATGGGCGGAAAAGTCGTAGTTGCCGATGATCGCCTTCAGGGGTTCGGCCGACAGCAACGACAGGTACGTTGGAGACAAGTTTGAGATCAGGCTCCAATGCAGGTCGCCATCCAGGATCGGCCGGTACGGCGGCGTCGGCGTCGTCAGGTTCGTGAAGCGAACGAATGCCGGTGTGTGTCGCAGCCCCTCGCAGATATCTCCGACGCCCAGTCCCAACGGATAGTCCCGGTTGGTGCAGGTCAGTGCGAGCGAAACCGTCTCTTCCCGTCCGATGTAGTGATGATCGTCTCCTCGTACAAACGCGACGCGGTGTTCGACCCCCGAATCGAAGAGCGAGGGGGAAAGACGCGTCCGGTAATACAGCGTGGTGCGGCCGCGCTCATGTTCGATCTGATGACGCAGCGACTCGAAGGGCTGGTAGGTGCGCAGCCATTCACCGGGCTGCCCGCCGTCCCCGTTCTTCCAGCCGTCGACTTTGTCGACGCTGAAGATTTCGTAAGCATCGGGACGTTGCCCTCCGGGCGCGAGGCGGTGTTCCGCGGCCTTGCCGGTCAGGCGGATTGGCTCGGCGTCATGCTCGAAAAGATTCACCGCCGGCGTACAGTACAGCGCCATGTCGCCCTTGCGCATGCGCACGTCCACAGGCATCGGGCGGGTGAAGTGGAATTCGATGCGAACGTTCGCTGTCGCCTGGCTTGGCCAGAAGCTGCGCAGATTGTCCAGTGCAAAGAAGTAGAAGCGCCTGGGAAAGAGAAAATACTCCTGGAGGATGCGGTACCCGTCCAGCGCGTTCTTCGGGTAAGGCAGCAACGCGGATTCGGCGTGGAAGCCGGGAAAGTCGATCTGGTTGATCGGAATATGGCGGACCACGCCGTCGGACTCCATGCGGATCTCGCCCAGATACCTGGCCAGCCAAAGGTATAGCGTCTGCGCGGAGTAATCGCTGCCGCTGAGGTAGAAGTCGAGCCTGTCGCAGTCGAAGGTGCTGGGCGGGTTCTGGCTCAGAGTGGCCAGATCGACCCGGACAATTGATTTCTCCAGGGAATGACCATCGCTGACATCGGCGATATCAAAAGGAAAGACCGACACGTCCTGACAGGTGCGGAATTGGCACCGGACACCGTCGACCGGGCGCGACTGGATTGCCGTTCCCCTGGGCACCGTCTGACGAACGGTAATCGAATGATCGGCCGGCGCGAACTGCATGATGGTGGCGCTGGGCAAGGGCCGCAGATAGTTGGGCCACAACAGCTGCAACAGCGAGTGCGTCAGTTCCGGAAAGTCGTCCTCGATCTTGAGGCGCAACTTGGCCGTGAGGAAAGCGAAGCCTTCCAGCAAACGCTCCACATCCGGGTCGGTCGCTTCTTCGCCCAGAAACGGAACCAACTGCGGGTTGTTGCGAGCGAAAACGCGCCGCAAGCGGCGTAGGTAATCCAGCTCCTCGCGGAACTTTCCCTTCAACGGCATCCCGTCAGCCTCCCCTGGCTACTTGCTAAGTCACTCTGACCTGCCGGCCTTGATGGTGAAAGAGCAGGTCGATCTCCACCTGCTCTGCCTGGTTGTTCAGCGGAACGCTGCAGACCAGCCTGAAACCCAGATCCGGCGACGAATCGGCTCCGGCCAGTGGCCTGACGTCGATCACGCGTGCCCGGGGTTCGTATGCGGCGACCGCGGCGCGGATGTCCAGACAGACCTGCCGGCGCAGGTCCACGGCGCCGACCGCGGCGTCGTTCAGGTCGCGCAACCCCAAGCCAGGGCTGCTCTGCGAGCTGCCCTGGCGAGCGTTGAGGATCCATTCCAATTGCCGCTTGATGGCTCGGATGCGCTCGCTGGCCACTTCCTGCCGCGTGCGGTTGCGCCGCGGCGGCAGGCCGGGATCCAGACGTTCGAACAGGCTTCCTTGTCCAGGCGACCGAGGCATGAATGAGCTCCTGGTCAGTCCTTGTCCAGCCGCCCCACGAGCGACAGTTCGAAGCTGGCGCCCATGTACTTGAAATGCGGACGCACCGACAGGGCGACCTGATACCAGCCGGGATTGCCGGCGACATCCTGCACGACGACACGGGCAGCCCGCAGGGGACGACGGCTGCGCACATCGCTGGTGGGGCTTTCCTGGTCGGCGACGTACTGGCGCAGCCAGTTGTTGAGTTCGCGCTCCAGGTCCTGGCGTTCCTTCCAGCTGCCGATCTGCTCGCGTTGCAGCACCTTGATGTAGTGCGCCAGGCGATTGATGATGAACATGTAAGGCAACTGGGTGCCCAGCATGTAGTTGGTCTGCGCCGCCTGGCCTTCGGGCGTCTTCTGGAACAACTTGGGCTTTTGCACCGAGTTGGCGGAAAAGAACGCGGCGTTGTCGCTGTCCTTGCGCATGGTCAGCGGGATGAAGCCTTCGCTGGACAGTTCGAATTCCTTGCGGTCGGAGATCAGCACTTCCGTGGGAATCTTGGCCTGCAACTGCCCCAGGGATTCGTACAGGTGCACCGGCAAATCTTCCACGGAGCCGCCGGACTGCGGACCGATTATGTTCGGGCACCAGCGGAACTTGGCGAAACTGTCGGTGACTCGGCTGCCCATCAGGAACGCCGTGTTGCCCCACAGATAGTTGCGGTGGTCGCCGTCGATGGTCTCTTGGTAGGCAAAGCTGCGCGCCGGGTTTTCCAGCGGATCATAGGGCTGGCGCAGGAGGTAGCGGGGCATGGTCAGGCCGAGGTAGCGCGCATCCTCGGACTCGCGCAGGCTGCGCCACTTGGCGAAGCGCGGGCCTTCGAAGATGTCCTTGACTTCCTTCAGGTTGGGCAGTTCCTCGAAGGTTTCCAGGTTGAGCATTTCCGGGCCAGCCGCGCCAAGGAAAGGCGCGTGCGACATGGCGCCGACAGAGGCGAGATAACCCAAGAGTTTGACGTCCGGCGCGGAGGGGCCGAAGGTGTAGTTTCCGATCATGCAGCCTACCGGCTGACCGCCGAATTGGCCGTAACCCGCGGTGTACACATGCTTGTACAGGCCGCTGCGGGTGATGTCGGCAGCGCTCTCGAAGTCTTCCAGCAGTTCTTCCTTGGTGACCGGCACGAATACGACCTGGATGTTCTCGCGGAAGTCGGTGCGCTGGACGAAGTCGTACAGCGCCCGCCAGATGGATTCGATCTGCTGGACTTCGGGGTGGTGAAGAATGGCGTCCATCTGCTTGCCGAGCTTGCGGTCGATCTCGGTAAGCATCTGGTCCACGAGCTGCTTATTGATCGGCTGCTCGCGCGTTTCGGATTTGAGCATCTCCGAAATGAAGGCGGCAACGCCGCGCTCCGCGATGGCGTAGCCTTCCTGGCTGGGCTCCAGACGGGTCTGGGCCATGATTTGCGCCAGCAGGCCGCCTTGAGGCTGGCTGTCGGCGTGCTTCTGGACTTCGGCGGTTTGGGCTTTGGGCATCAGTGCGTCCTTGAAAACCTGAAAGTTGAGGATGAGGCTGGGTCCGCGAGGTCAGGCCTCGGGAGCCGCCAGAAGCTGGTCCAATTCCTTGGCCAATTTGCCGCGCGCGCTGTCGTCGCCCAGCAGCGCCTGGATCTGCTTGCGGAACGCAGGGATATTGCCCATGGGCCCTTTGAGCGCCACGAGCGCTTCGCGCAGCTCCATCAGCCTCTTCATTTCAGGAACCTGGCGGACGATCGAGTCCGGGGAAAAGTCCTTGATGTTCTTGAACTGCAGGTCGACGCTGAGGGAATCGCCCTCGCTACCCTCTTCCAGCATGGCGGGCACATCCACCTTGACGTTCAGGCCCGCCTCGGCCATCACATCGTTGAACGTGTCTTTATTGATCTGCACGGCCGCTCGATCTTCCAGCGGCGTTGCATCGGCATGCCCCTTGAAATCGCCGAGCACCAACATTTTCAATGGCAGTTCCACTTCCTGCTGCTCATCTCCCGTTGCTGGGACGTAGCGAATATTGATGCGTTCCTTCGGTGCAACTGAGTCTTTCTTAGATGCCATGGGCTACTCCTTGTTGTTACCTGAGTCGTTACCTGAGATTTCACAATCCGAGCACAGGGACACGAGCCTATGGGAAAGAGCGGCGCTTTGTATATCGGACCAATCCGAAAATTGCAGTCGGATAGCACTTATTCAAATATGGAACCTAAATTTCGTCGGGCATTCACCTCTGTTTCAGACAAGTCCGATTGACGCGGCCTTGCTGGCCGTGTTCTCTTCGCTTCACCCGATTTGTAGCAATGCGAAAGCAAACTTTCGCAAGCGTGAAACTTCTTACCGACGGCGTTTGGCTTGTGTGCGTTCTAGACGCAACACGAGTGAATCGAATGCGGCGCAATGCCAAAACACAACAGGAAGTCCCAATGATGACGAGGAAGTCGAAGCATGGTCACCGTTGATCTGGCTGCACTGCTGCAGCGTCTGCATCCGGTAGGCCGGCATGCGCTGGAAGAGGCGGGCAGCCTTTGCATTGGCCAGCGCGGCGCAGAGGTGACGGTCGCGCACCTCCTGTACAAGCTGCTGGATCAGCCCATGTGCGACGTACGCTGCGTTGTGGCGGACGTTGGACTGGATCTGGACGAGCTGCGCCAGGCGCTTGCCACTACATTTCCTGAAGGCGATGGAGGATACGGACATGCGTATCCGTCGTTTTCGCCGTTGCTGCTGGAGTTGGTTCAGGACGCCTGGTTGCTGAGCTCAGTCGAACTGGAACAACCGACAATCCGCAGCGGCGCCCTGCTTTTGGCCGCACTGCTGAATTCCGGACGCTATCTGCCGCTGGCGGCCATACGCCTATTCGAGCGCGTCAATCGGGAAACCCTGCGCAAAAGGTTTGCCGAGATGCTCGCCCGCTCTTCCGAGGCCCCGGTGTCGACTGAGACGGCAACGGGGAACGCCGCCTCCGCCGCGGCGGACAGCGCCCTGCAAAAGTACGGGCACGATTTCACCGCCCAGGCGCGCGCGGGCGGTGTCGATCCGGTGCTTTGCCGCGATGGCGAGATCGACCTGATGATCGACATCCTCTGCCGCCGGCGCAAGAACAACCCGATTGTGGTGGGCGATGCTGGCGTCGGAAAGAGCGCGGTCGTGGAAGGCCTGGCCCAACGCATCATCGAGCAGCGCGTGCCAGCGCCTTTGCGCGACGTCAACCTGTGGGGGCTGGATCTGGGCGCCCTGCAAGCGGGGGCTTCGGTCAAGGGCGAATTTGAAAAGCGCCTGAAGGCCGTCATCGACGAGGTCAAGAATTCGGCACAGCCCATCGTCCTCTTCATCGACGAGGCGCACACGCTGATCGGCGCGGGCAATGCCGCGGGCGGCAGCGACGCGGCCAACCTCCTGAAACCCGCGCTGGCCCGCGGTGAAATCCGCACGATTGCCGCCACGACCTGGTCGGAATACAAGAAGTACTTCGAGAAAGATCCCGCGCTGACGCGGCGCTTTCAACTGGTGCAACTGGACGAGCCCACTGTCGAACAAGCGGTGCACATCCTGCGCGGCCTGCGGCCCGTGTACGAGCAGGCGCACCAGGTCTACATCGGCGACGACGCCCTCAAGGCGGCAGCAGCGTTGTCGGCGCGCTATCTCTCGGGGCGGCAGCTTCCGGACAAGGCCATCGACGTATTGGATACCGCGTGCTCCCGCGTCGCAACCGCCTTGGCCATGCCGCCGCGGCGCCTGGCGTCGCTGGAAAATGAACTGCGGCAAATCGACGCTGAATCGGACCAGCTTTGGCGCGATGCCCGTGCCGGACGCAAGGCCGAGCCCGCCAGGCTCCACAGCCTGGATGGCTTGAGGAAAGAGATCCAACAGACCGCCGACAGCCTGCAGGAAGCATGGAATCAGCAAAAGGCCTTGATCGACGAGATCATCGCCCTGCGTTCGGAAGACTGCCAGGACGATACCTCGCTGCGTCTTGCGCAAAAGGTCGCGGAACTCAATGCGCTGCAACGCGACGGCGCCCTCCTTCATGCGGACGTAGGCGCCGAGCAGATCGCCCAGGTCATAGCCGACTGGACTGCGATTCCGGCCGCCACCATCAGCAGCGACCAGTTCCAGCGGCTCAGCACTTTGCCCGACATCTTGCGCGAGCGGGTCAAGGGTCAGAACAGCGCCATCGAGGCGGTTCACCGGCGGCTATTGACGGCCATGGCTGACCTGCGCAGACCCGGCACGCCGCTGGGCGCATTCCTGCTGGTGGGTCCGAGCGGCGTGGGCAAGACCGAAACCGCGCTCGCCATCGCGGATGCGCTGTTCGGAGGCGAGCAGTTCCTGACTGTGATCAATATGTCGGAATACCAGGAGAAGCACACGGTATCGCGTTTGCTGGGTGCGCCGCCGGGTTACGTCGGCTACGGCGAAGGCGGAGTGCTGACCGAAGCTATCCGCAGAAAGCCCTATTCCGTGGTGCTGCTGGACGAGGTCGAAAAGGCGCACCCTGAAGTGCTGAACGTCTTCTACCAGGCCTTTGACAAGGGTGAGCTCGCCGACGGCGAGGGACGGCGCATAGATTGCCAGAACGTGCTGTTCTTCCTTACCTCGAACCTGGGTTTCGATCAGGATGGCGAGCCGTTGACCGACCTGGACGCCGAGTCCCTGCGCCAGCGCCTCGCAAAGTTCTTCAAGGCGGCTCTGTTGGCGCGCATGCAGGTCGTGCCTTACCGCTACCTGGATGAATCGACCCTGGAGGAAATCGTCGATGGCCGCCTGCAACGCCTGCAGACGCAATTCGCCACTCGCTACGAGGCCCTTCTGACCATCGAGCCGTCGGCGCGCGCCGAACTCCGGGCGCGCTGCCAGCGCCATCAGAACGGCGCCAGGCTGCTGGACGCCAGCATTGATGGCGAGATGCTGCCGCCATTGTCATTGGCGGTTCTGCAGCACCTTGCCAGCGCCCAGGCGTTCCAGACTTCCCGGGTGAGCTGGAACGGCACAACCTTTGAGGCCTTACTGGAGTGAGCGCTATGTCCTTGAGCGCCAAGGATGCCGCTACGCTCTCCCGCGCGCTGGTCCAGGCGAAGGGCGTCGGCGCCCTGACCGAGCGATTTCTGCAAGCCGCCTGCTCGATGGGCGGCATCCGCTACGGCGTGTGCTACTGGCGCGAGACGGCGGGAGAATGCATGCGGCCCATCGCCAGCCATGCCACGACGCTAGAGCATCTGCCTGCGCTGACGCTGCTGGAACTCGACAACCCGCTCGTCTACTGCATGATGAGCGGACAAGCACGCCTCGTCGACCGTCTCGATGCCCTGCTGGGCGTGGGGAGCGGATTCGAAGATCTGCGCGAGCGGCTGGCCGGCAGCTCGGCATGGCTGATCCTGCCGCTGTTCGATGCACGGCGCGTGCCTGCCGCGGTACTGCTGCTGGCAGGCGCAACCGACGCGCTGCAAGCGTGGAAATCAGACCCAGCCTGGCGTGAACTTTGCCAGTTGCATGATCTGATCTTGGCCGAACTGCTGGAACGTCTTGGGACCGAAGCGCTGGCGCAGACTCGCCAGGCGGCGCAGCACCAGGAGGACGAAGCGCGCGGGCGCAGGCGGCTGTTGTCGGCCGGATTCGTCGGTACGGGCCAAACCGCTCGACGCCTGCGCGAAGAAATGATCCGGCTGGCGGACTCTTCACTGTCGCTGCTGGTGACCGGCGAAACAGGATCGGGCAAGGATCATGCGGCCTGGCTGATCCATCAGGCTTCGACGCGCAAGGGAAAATTCGTGCCGGTGAACTGCGCGGCCATACCCAAAGAGCTTATCGAGGCCGAGCTGTTCGGCGCCACCCGTGGCGCCTATACCGGCGCAACCCAATCCCGCACCGGCCTGGTGGCCGAGGCCGATGGCGGAACCTTGTTCCTGGACGAAATCGGCGACATGCCCCTGGGACTGCAAGGCACCCTGCTGCGCCTGCTCAACGAGAAAAAATTCCGGCCGGTTGGCGCAACACGGGAGCTGCCGTCGGATTTCCGGCTGATCTGCGCCACCCATCGCCAATTGCCGGAACTGGTTCGCGACGGCATGTTCCGCGAAGACCTGTACTTCCGCATCCGCCAACTGGTACTGCACATTCCCCCCCTGCGCGAGCGCATCGAGGATGTACCGGCGTTGGTATCGCACATCCTGCTGGAGCATAACCGGGCGTATCCCGGCCGCATCTGCGGCATCTCGGAAAACGCAATTGCTCAACTGCAGCGTCATCCTTTTCCAGGCAACGTCCGCGAACTGCGCAGCCTAGTGCTCGCAGCCGCGGAGCGTACCCCGCACGGCAAACGCATCCAGACCAATCGCCTGGTGGAGCTTGCCGACGCGGGCTTGACTGCGGCAAGCAATCTCAATGGCGAATCCGCGCTGTACGAGCTGTGGAGTACCGACAACCTCCCAGCCGCTCTGGCGGCCTTCGAGCGCTTGCTGCTGGACGATCGGTTGCGCCAGGCGGCCGGATCCCGGCGGCGCGCGGCGGAGAGCCTGGGGATTCCGAAACGCACCATGGCGCGCAAATGCCTGGACCTGAACTTGAATCAAGAGGAAGCAAGATGAAGTCATTTTCGGGGTCGCTGCTGGCAGCGACGATACTGACAGGTTGCTTTGCCGGAAGTGCGGCGCTGGCCGCCGGCCGTGAATGCACGACCATTATCTCTGCGCTCGAGCGCCTGGCGTGCTTCGACGCTGCGGCAGGCACGCCCGCCACGCCCGCCGTGGCGCCGGCAATCGCGCCTGCACAAGCGGCCCGTGTGCCGGACATCGTCTTGCTGGCTCGACGCAATGAGTCGCGCCGCAAGGACGAGCAGAACGGCATGCTGCTGCTGCGTGTGGCGGATGCGCTTCCCGGAAGCTCCAGCGTGGTGATTACCGCCCCGGCGCAGTCAGGCGCGGCACCCCGTCCACTGCTGGCAATCAGTTGTCTGCAGAACATTTCACGCCTGCAGCTTCTCACTGAGCAAGCTCTCGATGTGAATCGCTTGAACATCCGCATCCTGCTGGATGGCCGGCCGATTTCTCCCAGCCGGCCCTGGCAGGTGCTTGAAGACGGCACGGTGACCGATGCCGGGCGCGGCCTGGTCGCCATCGAGCAACTACGACACCTGACTCGTCCCGCCCAGCAATTGCAGCTGGAAAGCGACCATGCACCCTTCGACGGCATGTCGTTCGACGTCGCCGCCCTGCACGCGCTGATGAGCCAACAGCGCGAGGCCTGCCATTGGTGAACACCTTGCCTACGCTGAACCTGGACAGCATTCTGTCTCCCCTGTCTGCGCAAAACCCTGCAGGCGTTTTCGATGAGGAAGACAACGCCTACCAGGGCATCGACAGTGAAATGATGAAGCTTGGCGGTCTGCAGGAAGCGACCATCGACTGGGGCTACGTGGACTCGGCCTCCCGCCAGTATCTCCAAAGCCAGTGCAAGCACTTGAGAATCGCCGCTCACCTGGCGATGGCGCGCATGCGCTCAGGCGGCTGGAGGGGCTGGTCCGAGGCCGCAGGAGTGCTGGCCGGCATGACGACCCAATACTGGACCACGAGCTACCCCAAGCCCGGCGCCGCGGGACTGGCGGCCAAGCGGCGCCTGATGTCCCAACAGCTGGAGCGTCTGGGCGAATCGCTTGCCAAGCTCGACGGTGCTGGATACGCCGAGGAATACTACAAAGCTGGCCAGCAGGCCCTGGACACATTGCAGCGCTTCACCGGCGAATCCCTTCTTGACGTGGCGACCCTGACGCGCCTGGAGGGACAACTGCGGCAGAAGGCCGAAGCGACCCGCGCACCGGAGCTTGCCGAGGCGCGGCACGAGCTTTCGGCGCGCCCCTCGGGCATCTCCGAGGCCTTCTTCACGCCCGTCGCCATGGATCCGGGCAATGAACGCGAGACACGCCGCTCTTTGTTGACCGTGGCCGACATCATCAACCAACAGGACGCCTACGACCCGACGGGCTACTTACTGCGCCGCTTCGCGCTGTGGGCGCACCTGGGCGTAGCGCCGTCGACCCGCAAGGACACCTCCCGCACCGAATTGATGGCTGTCTCCGCCGAAACCGCGGCGGCCTACTGGGACGCCCTGAAAGCGAACGCCGTCGATCCCATCCTCCTGCAGCGGGTCGAGAAAAGCGTCACGTCCTCGCCATACTGGCTGCGGGGCAGCTTCCTGGCGGCCGGCATCGCACGACGCCTGGAAATGCAGAACGTCGCCGAAGCCATCCGCCAGGCCACCGAGCGCTTTGTCGCAAAGTTGCCAGCGCTGGCAAGACTGCAGTTTGCCGACGGCCGCGCATTCGTCGACAGCGAAACCCAGTCATGGATCAGCGGCGCCGACGAGGACAGCGCGAAGCTCGGCGGCGGGCTGGAGTACTCCGCGTTGCGCGAAGACATGCGCGAAGCGCTGGAATCCTCTGGCGTGGAATCCCTGCTCAAGCGCCTGGAAGCCATTCAATTGGCGTCGGCCGATCCCCGCCATGGTTGCCACGTCATGACCGTCGCCGCCGAACTGCTCGCCGCGCGCGGCTTGGCCTGGCTGGCGGACGGCCTTTACGCCCGCGCGCATCAGATCATGCAAGGCGCGTCGGCAGCGCAGTGGGAGCCGAGTCTTTTCGACCTGCTTGAGCAGCACGCGCCTCCCGCAACGGAACGCAAGAACTAGGAGCAATAACCTCATGTTTAAGATCTGGTCGAACCTGAAGCGCTATGGCCGGCCCATCCTGGGCTGGGCCAGGCAAGGCGCGCCGCTGGCGCTCGTGCTGGTGCTGATACTGGCCCTGGCGGCCATCTGGTGGCTGGGCCCTCAATGGGCCTGGGGCGAATATCGGCCGCTGGCCAGCCTGGCTGCGCGCGTCCTGGCGACCCTAGTTCTCCTCGTGCTGCCGTTGCTGGTCTGGGCCATCCGGCTACGAAAGCGCAATCGCGCGCTGGAAGCCGAGCGCGGCCAGGAGCAACAGCGCCAGCTTGATCCCTGCCTGCGCTTCGTGGAGGCGCAGGAGCGCGACCTGGACCGGAGCCTGGAACTTCTTCAGGCCAACCTCAAGGGGCGCAACGCGCTGTACCAACTGCCCTGGTACCTGGTAATGGGGCAGGAAAACGCCGGCAAGACCAGCTTCGTCAACCGTTCCAGCCAGAGCTTTTCGCTGACCGCGGAGGCCAAGGCGGGCAACCAGCGCACGGATGAGGATCCCGACAGGATCTATCGCATCGACTGGTGGATGGGTGACCAGGCAGTACTGATAGATCCGCCCGGCGAACTCATCAGCCAGCCGCGGATGCCGATGCATGCCGCGCACGGCGAATCCCCGGAAGGCGGCGAGTCCTCGGACCAGCCCTTGCCCGCCACACGCCCCACGTTGCCCGAGGACCTTCATCCGCGCCTGTGGAACAGCTTCGTCGACTGGCTGGGGCGCAATCGCAGCCGGCGGCCCCTGAACGGCGTGGTCCTGGTCGTCAGCCTGGTGACCTTGCTCAACCAGCAGCCCAGCGACCGCAAGGCGCTTGCCTTGCTGTTGCGGGCGCGGCTCGCCGAACTCAGCCGCCAGCTTGGCACTCGGCCGCCGCTTTATGTCGTCCTGAGCAAGTTCGACCTGCTTGAAGGCTTCGAGCTGCTCTTCGCGCGCCTGCCGAAGTCGGCGCGCGAAGACATTTTCGGCTTTACCTTTTCGCTGGATTCGCTGCAGCGCTACGACGCCTGGCGCGATGAGCTGGGCGAGCGCTACGACGAGTTCCTCAAGCGTTTGAACGAACAGGTTTTCGACGCGCTGGCCGATGTCGGCGAACTGCCCCAGCGCGAAGCACTCTACTCCCTGGCGCGCCAGTTGACCGGCGTGCGGCCGCTGCTGCTGGAGTTCCTGAGCGACATTCTGGGCAGCGACCGTTATGTGACCCCCGCCCTGCCGCGCGGCGTGTTTCTATCTTCGGTCTACCAGCAAGGCGTTTTGACCAACGCCTATGTGGCCTCGGCCTCGCAGAACTATGACATCCGCGAACCCGTGCCGACCATGCACCCCAGCGGCCGGGCGATGGTCTACTTCGCCCAACAACTGTTCCAGCGCGTGATCTATCCCGAATCCGGCCTGGCGGGCGACAACCCGCGGGTTCTCGCGGAGAAGAAGCGGGCGCTAGCCTTACGCTTCGGCGTCGCCACGCTGGGCAGCGCCTTGCTGATCGGCGGCTGGTACCACTACTACGCACTGAATCGCGACAAGGCCATGAGCGTGCTTGAGCGCAGCCGCGCCTACAGCGCCCATGCCATCGACGGCAAGCTCGACCCCACTGGCCGCAATCTGCTGCAGCCGCTGGACCAGATCAGCAGCGCGGTTGCTGTATATGGAGACTACCGGGATGCCTGGCCTGTCCTGGCCGACATGGGGCTGTATCAGGGGTTGCGGATCGGTCCTAAGGTCGACCAGGCCTATCTCACGCTGCTGTCGCAGCGCTTTTTGCCTGCGCTGGCCAGCGGCGTCATGGACGAACTGGATGGGCCCACCGTGGATGGGGATGCCCAACTGGCGGCGCTGCGCGTCTATCGCATGATCGAAGACCGGCCGAACCGCCGCTCCCCGGTCGTGGAACGCTGGATGGGTGAGCAATGGGCGCGGGCCTTTCCCGGTGAAGACCGGGTACAGCGCGCGCTGATGCGTCACCTGGACTATGCCATGAAGTACGCCGATACCCAGCTGCCCCAATACCAGCCACGCGTTTCGGTAGTGCAGCGTGAGCTGCGGCAAATCCCGCTGCCGCAACGCGTCTACATGACCATGCGCCGCCAGGCGGGAGAGTCCCTGCGAGCGCCTTTGGACCTGCGCAACGAGATCGGTCCGGCCTTCGACGTCGTGTACCAGCCCGATACCATCGACAGGGGCGAGGACGGTCAACGCGCCGCCGATGGCCGCATCGACGCCTTGCTCACGGCCAAGGGCTATCGCGGCTACTTCGCTCCGCACAGCCAGGATCTGACCGAACTGGCGATGATCGACCAATGGGCCTTGGGCGAACGCCGCAACATCGACTATTCCGAGACCGATAAGCGCGCCTTGGCGGACCGCATTCGGGCCATCTATAGCCGCGACTACATTGATACCTGGCAACGCAACCTGAGCCAGCTCGAAGTGCGCGACTTCCATGATCTGGCCGAGGCTGTGAACGTGCTCGGCAGCGTGACCAGCCCGGCGGCGCCTTTGCGCCGGCTGGTGGAAACCGTGCGCGACAACAGCGAACTGAACGCCAAGCCGGACACCCTGGCCGCCATCGCCGCAGGCAAGGACGCCGCGGCCGCCACGGCCCCGGCGGTATTGCCGCAGGCCGCCGGCGAGCAGTTGCCATCGGAGGCGACGCCTATTCTGACCATTGCCCGCGTATTTGCGCCGATGAGCCAGTTGCTCGAGGCCAAGGGAGAGCGCCCGCCCTACCTTGACGAAACCATGCTGGCCATCGACAACGTGCAGGACAAAGTGCGCACCGTGCACGACAGCCCTGAGCGCGGCAAAGCCGCCCTCGGTGTGGTGCTCGAGCGCTTCGGGCTGAAAGGCCCGGACCCGATCAGCAACCTGCAGCGGATCGCCGCCGGCCTGCCCGAGCCGCTGAACCGCCAAGTAGGCAAGCTGGCAGAAGAATCGTCACGCGTGATCCTGGTGGAAGCCCTGCGCGAACTCGAACGGCGTTGGGATACCGACGTGTATCGCTTCTATCGCGAACGCCTGGCCAACCGGTATCCGTTCAACCCGGCCAGCCGCGAGGAAGTCGCGCTGGACGACTTCACCGCGTTCTTCGGCCCGCAGGGACGCCTGCAATCATTCCGCGAGAAGTATCTCAACCTGTTCATCGAGGACAACCTGGAGGCCCTGTACTCCGAACGCCTGGGCGGTTACCTGGTGCGCAGCGACGTTCTGACCCAGTTGGAGGCCGCCGAGAAAATCCGCGACGCCTTCTTCAACAGCCGCGGCATGCTGGGCGTGCAGTTCTACGTCGAGCCGTTGGGCATGGCGCCGAACAAGCGCAGCAGCTCTCTCAGCGTGGAAGGCCAGTTGGTCACCTACAACCACGGGCCTACCACCAGCACAGCGCTGATCTGGCCGAATACCCTTGCGCCCAGCAACGAAAGCCGGATGACCCTGGTCCATGCCGGCGGCAGCACCAGCGGCCTGGTGTACCGCGGCCCATGGTCGCTGTATCGCCTGCTGAGCCAGGCGCGGCTGAACGGCGCCACCAGCACCAGCGTCGACATCAGCTTCGCGGCGCCAGACGGCGGCATGCGCTACCGCGTCAGTACCGAGAAGGCCAACAACCCCTTTACCCAACCGCTATTCAAGGGCTTTGCCTTGCCGCAGACGCTGTTGCAGGATGGGGTGCAGGGCCAGGCGGCGAGAAAAGTTGCCGCCGCTCCTGGTGAGAGGCGGATGGCGTTGGCACACTAGCGATGGCGACCTGGACTTGCGGCCAGATAAAGATCTGGCCGCAAGTCCTCGCTGACGATGATCTAGCTGATGGGCGGCATGGACTGGTTGGAATCGTCCCAGTTCAGGTGGCTCTGATGGCTGAGATCAAGTACCGCCATGCCCATCAGGGTGAGCCTCACGGCGCAGTCCGAGATTCACGGTCCATATCCGCTGGCCATTGAACCTTGGGCGCCAGGCGCAGCGCGATGTTGTACCAAGGCACGTCGTTGTGATTGCGCGGTATCCCGGGTGGCGGCAGTGCCTTCGGGCCATTTTGCATATAGGTACAGATGTAGGCCCAAGCGAACTCGTCGGCGTCCATCGTGCTGAGCGGGAAGCGGTCGATGACCTTGTTGGTGCCTGGCTCGACTATCGACAACACCACGCCCCATTTGAAAATAATTCCGCCGTTTGGCAACACCCCGCGCTTTGACCAACGTTCGGCGCGGACTTGCGACCAGTCATAGGCCACGGGGGCGACGGCCCAACGCTCGAATGGATTCCACAACCTGTAATTGAAGTTGTACGCGTACATGCGCTGGCGGGCGCGATTGAACCTTAGCGGGAGATCGCGAGGTGGGGAAATGTCAAATTTGATCAAAAATGCTATACCCCACAGGAAAACTAATGTGCAGATAACGCCTGATATGATGATTGATAATTCTGAGAGGTAAAAAAATGACCACGGCCCGATCGTTATAAAAGTGGTGTATGCCGCCATGAATAGTCCCGCCCCAAAAAATATCCCTCTTGCCCGTGAATTGGGTCGACATACCTCTAGATAGTTGTCGTCCATGTGGTTGGGACTGTTGTCCCACAACGATGCAGGAACAGTGGGGGGGGAAGTCGGCTCGGGCAGATCCGAAACCCATCCCGAGCAGGGCGGGTAAAGTTTGGGTCTTTTCACCATGACCCACCTTTCTCGTCGGTGTCGATCTTATCCTCTCTCAGTAGAAGACGAGCGCATCCTGAAACATCGTTCTTGTCAGGCCAGAAAGAGACTTCGAGTTCTACTGCATGAATACCGTTTGTCATATGCAAAGCGATGGCGCCGTTGATGACCATAGTTCCTGAAGTTTCATCTACAGAGACAGTCGGCATCGTCGTTTTTGGAAAGTAATCAATCTTTCTGGGATCTTCCGGCGGACTAGCTATTGCTGGCGGACTGCCGCTTTGGCCTGACGCAAGAATTTGACCATCCACTTCATGTGGGCGATAGACCGTCAGACCCCATTCATAGCGAGATGCAAGTGCATCATATCCAGGCAGAGATATTCGGTAGACAATGTAATTTTTACTCGGTGTCGACCTCTCGTCCCAGTCCAAAAGGCCCTCTTGGCTATCGTCAAACGTATCCCCATGTTTGTAGAATCGGCTTTCGAGAGAGAGATCTGCGGTCATCCCCACTACTGCGGCATTCAGAGCCCCTACGGCCGTGTCAAAGTCCGATTCGTTGACCCACTTCCTGTGCTGGGCGGGTATACCCCAACAACTACGGCGCGCCCACAGCTCAAGGGCCGAGGATTCTGCTTTTTTCGCCGCAACCGCGAAAACATATGCGGCTAATCCAAAGGCCAAAGCGATACCAATCGGACCGAGTAATGATGTCTTGACAGCAAACGCGCCCACGATGCCAGCAGTTGCGGAGAAAATTGCAAGACCACCTGCAAACGCATATAAAGTTCGCGCAGCGTTGTCCCCCTGGTTACCAGTCCGCATAACAGCAAACGCATACTGAACACCATCCATCACTCCTGAAACGGCAGCAATAGCCCCCCCATACTGGGCAACACGAGTACCTAGACTCACAGTCGTCATCCGTCCTGCGACCTGAATCTCAACCTTTGAATTGGGACGCAGAATCTGTATGCCGGCTCCGGCAATTTCTACGCTCGCACCCATTACGCCAATGGAAGACGACCACACCGCAGCCAACGCCTCGGCGCTACCGCTGCCTGGCGTATTCAGTGACGTCGCATAGTTCCTGCGCAGACTATCCTGCTGAAACCACAGGCTTCCGAGCGCAAGCAGCAGTTCACCGCCCGCGGGCGCGGCGGAGATCGCGGCATTGCGCATCCGTTGCATGGCTCCTCTGGCGAGCGCGCGCGCGTCTTCTACGTTGATCGCAAGGTTCTGCGCCATTTGAGCAGCGCCGCTATGGAGCGTCGCCGCACCGATGCTGACGGTGCGTACTGCCTCTGATACTCCTTCACCGGCGGAGGCGCGCAGCTTCTCCAGCCTTTCCTGCAGTGCGTCGGCACTTTCAAGCGACCAGATCATCACATCGACCATCTTGCCGTGATTGCTCGCGACCGCAACGGTGATGGCGCCGCTTAAAACCATCGCGCGAATCTTGCGTTCAGCAGGTTTGCGAAACTTTTGGTCGAGTTGAGCGATGAACTGGTCAGTTCGCTCTTGCAGGACTTCATTGAGCAAGGCCAGGTATTCTCCGAGCTTCAGCGAGACGATTACCTGGGTTACATGCTGGCCGGCATAGCGCAATAAGGCTGCGCTATGCACGTGGCCCACTAGCATTTGTGTCTGCACCGAGATCTGTTGCCCGAGGGCGTTGCTGGCATTGGCCGCTGCGGCCAGGAGCTGTCCAATGGCCTGCTTGACGGGAGACACCATAAGATCCTTGCCTTCCTCGGTGCCTGTAATGCTCTTGATGGTGTCGTACACCTTGCCCAGTTGATTGCCCGCCAGGGCCGTCTGTAGCTGCTCCAGCAATAATCTGTCTTTTGACAGCAAAGCCTGATAGAGCAGGCTCTTTCGATCTTCCAGCAGGCTTTTCCAGAGCCGCTGCGTTGTGCCCAGCTTTTCCTTGTCTATCTGGATGACATCGGTAGGACCGCCAAAGAGGCAGAGGGCCAGCATGCGAATGAAATCTTCCACCGAGCGCCAGGAAGTAGCGCTGTAGTCGTATTCGGCGGCAAGCTGAAAGGGCGCGGCCAGGTATTCCCTGACATACAGTTCCGCGACCCCGTCAACGGTCTTTTGCCTAATCTCCTGCTCTGCCAGGTAAGCCTTTTCGAAGGAGGCGCGCGCCGCCTCGTCGTAACGCGCCTCGAGGCGTTCGCTGGCATCGGCCTGCTTGGATTTGGCTCTGCGCTGGGTGTCGGCCTCGATATCCAAAGGCGGAAAGGTCACCTTGTCGCCCATGGGGCTGTTGTTATGCCGGCGACGGTACGCATCTGCGGCCTTCGCCTCGTCCGCTGCTTCCGCAGCGGCCCAAGCGGTTTGCAGCTCTTTAATGCCGAGCAGCGCTTGAGATGTGAAGAGCTCGAACCGTCGCTGAGGTTCCGAGCGCCATTCCTGCATGGCTCGAAACCTGCCGACGCGTTGCGCATTGCATTCCTGCACAAAGCCTATCGGATCGGGCAGCACCAGCGCCAGTACGCCATTCGGCAGCTTTTCACGCTGCACCAGGGTACGGATATGGCCTTCCAGCGCATCTAGCCGATGATTTCGAGTGTAGAACCCGTGCACGCTGATAAAGTCGCCCGCATTGACCTCTGCGTACTCGAGTACTTGATGCACCCCGAGTTGCGCTTCCGTCATCGCAATCCCGACGCTTGCAGGATCGTTCCGTGCGGCTTTCAGGTCGAGTTTGTGGAAGCGGGCTTCCAGCGCAGTTCCATCATCCGCAGTGCCGCGCAGGTACTGGTCAAGAACCGTCTTGGGCCATGGATCGTTGGCGATGGCGATCCATGCAGTCGAGTACCTGTCCACGTCGATATTGATGAACGACGACGTCACGTCGTGGTTTGCGTCGACACACCACTGGCTCAGCGGGCTAGGCTCGTCTCTAGGCGGTTGGAAAGGACGGAACTGGCGTAATGCGCCTTCAGGCGTGACCTGATAGGCCTGCCATTCCTTTTTATCCAGCAGCACGTAGAGGTAGCCACTGCGAAGAGCGCGGGGCTGGTCCTGCCGCATCGGCACAGACTCCAGGTCTGAGCCTGGCGAAGCGCGCCGCTTATGGGTCGATCCAGGCTCCGGTGCGTACGCCGCTCGTAGCGGGAGGATGGGAAAGCCCGTTCGCTCGCAAGCGTTGCAGGATCCAGTCGGATTAGGGACGGCGTGGTTGATGGTCTGATCGACGACGGTACTGATATTCATGAGTAGTTTTCTGCTCGAGGCAAGGCGGCGGCTATGCGCTTCCAGTTGGCGTCGTCATAGGTTGCGAAGCGATCTCGCAAGGACTCAATGCCATTGGCTGCGTCACGAATGTCCCGTTGAATATCCGGGTGCTTTATCAAGTGCGGATGAATGCACACCCGATGCCTACTCAGGAGCAAGATATCCCGAGTGTTTCTTAGTCCGAGCTGCTGGGCGTCACGGACAAGCCGGAAGGCATGGACGCCGGCTTGCGGGGGGAAAAGCCCCGCTCCGGTCCATCGCCAGGGCGCGAACGAATGCCGATCTTGCTGCGCAAGCCGCCAAACGTCTAAAAAGTCGCTCACCAGCTGCGCCGCGTGCTGCGTATGACGGACCAGGTCGGCATCTTCTCTTTCGGCGCTTGATGGGCCGCCACGCAGTATGGAATAGCTGCCCCAAGTGGTCGGAAGCAGCCAGGCGCTGATGGGGGCAAGCCCCCCTGCAAGCCCAGTTCCCAGGGCGGCCGCAAGCAGTTCCAGGCGCAGCGGTTCGTACCAGGGCGTCATGGATTTGCTTGGGCTGGAAGAGGAAATTCGGCATTGCTCGGCCACGTGGCGGGCGACAGCGCCCAGCGGAGCCGGACTCAGCAGCCATCCGCAGACGTACCGCTTGTTGTAGGCGAGGTCTTCCTGTGCGTAGCGGGCGCTGAGTTCAAGATATTGCTTTGGGCATTCCTGTCCCGGCGCACCAAGCTCCACCAACGCCGGACACGCTTCGGACACATAGGCAAGGTCAGGCCGCAAGATCCGTTCGACCGCGGCCTCGCCGAGATCCTGGATCAGCGACGAGACGCTCAGGGGATGGGATGGTTTGCACCCGGCCAATGGATCGACGAGCAAGTACAGGTGATCATGCGAGCCACGATGCCGTTCGGCGAAGGTTAAGACGTGTTCCGCTGTCATCGGTTGCGTTCCGCGCAGTCAGCATCGGACCCGATGTTCAATTGACTGAGCTGGGTCAAGCTGTTTCCGCTGCCGCCGCCGGACGCGTTGAACGGCCCCTTTATCTGAATCGCAATTCCATCCAGAACGATGCCGGAGTCGTCGATGCGGATGGTGCCGCCTGGCCCCTTGATGATCAACTCGTCGCCGGCCTGCAGTTCGTAGTCCTTGGTGCGATGCTGAATCGACTGGCCAGCCTGCAGTTTGGAGTGCCCTTCCACCGTGTGCTCCTGGTGCCCGCCAACACTCACCCAATGATTCGCCA
>ENA-OWLM01000236-OWLM01000236.1-metagenome-genome-assembly--contig:-NODE-236-length-21136-cov-4.358664_pt1 | contig 21136 bp, 29 predicted proteins | sample MGYA00245349_ERZ651102 | MGnify/ENA primary metagenome ERZ651102 (study PRJEB26857, sample SAMEA4031759) | metagenome | biome: human; feature: oral; material: saliva | place: Philippines | collected 2014... | reverse complement strand
ATTTTGTTATCATAATGCCATCACCCCTACCGTGAGGTACTGGTTATGAGCCAATTCTCTAGCCGCAGTGCGGCCCGTTCACGTCATTTACAGCAGCAGGCCAGCAACCCGGCCGGGGCCGCCATCAACACCAGCGCCGAGTTGTTCCGTTCCATTGACACCGCCTGCCCGGGCCTGACCGCCGCCGAGGCCGCCCGCCGTGTCATTGCCTCTGAGTCTCTCGCCGTGCGCCGCACCGCCAGCTATCAGTTGCTGGCCCGCCTGGGCCCGCTGCTCGACAAGCTGGAGATGGTGGAGAAGCTGGGATGATGCCGACCCATCCGGTCTTTGTGCCAGAGATGGGGATGGTGCTGCTGAAGGTGGGTGAGGGGCTGGCTGCACTGCGCACCTCCCTGGCCAACCGCCCGGCCGTGCTGGTTCCTGCCCCAGACGGTGGCGACCTGCTGACCCAGTTCCCGGAGCTGGCCAGTGCCCTGCTCAATCCTGCCATCGTCAACGCCGCCGGCGGCGAGCTGGCCTTGCGCAGCCTGGGTCAGTGCCTGATCGGCCATGGCTGTATCGGGGAGTCGGTCACCACCGAGATGGGGGGCCTGCCGCTCCCCCTGTGCTGGCACCATGACAACGCATACCGGGATGGCCAATTGCCATTCAACCTGGGTGAGCACGCCGCGGCGATCGCCCGGGCACTGCTGACCCGGGTGGCGGGCTGGTGTGGGGTTGCCCTTGCCCAGTTGCAGGCACGGGATCTCTGCTGGTGGGCCAGCGTGTTCAAGGTGCAGCAGCATCTGCCGATCGCCGTGGTGCGCCACGCCTGCCGTTTGCCGCCGCTGGAGCCGGAGCGGTTGCTGGTGCCAGGACGCGGCTATCGCGAGACGGATGCCCGCTATCGGGTGAATCGCACCGAGCTGCTGGAGCAGGATCCGCTGGCCGAGCTGCGCGGCCGGCTGCGTATCAAGCCAGCGGTGAAGGCCATCGATCCGGAGCCGCCGATGCTGCATATCCCCCGCCCCAAGATGCAGCGCTGGGAGTCGGCCAACTATCTGGCGTTCGTCCGCCAGTTGCCGTGCGTGGTGACCGGCCAGACCGATGGCATTGAGGCGCACCACGTGGTGGGGCACGGGCTCAGCGTGATGGGCAGCAAGACCCATGACCTGATGACCTTTCCGCTCTGCCACCAGGCACACATGGAATTACACAACTGGGGCTGGCAGCAGTGGGAGCAGACCCACGGCAGCCAGCTGGATCACGTCGTGATGACGTTGAACAAGGCCGCCGGCCTGGGAGTGTTTGGATGACGCCATATAGTGGGAAGCCAGCAGGAGAACGGAGGGTGAAGGCGCGGGCCCGTCCGCAGCCGGTACCGGGATCCATGAACAAGACCGAGGAGGCCTATGCCGGTCACCTGCGCACGCTGATGCTGGCGGGCGAGGTGCTGCACTACGAGTTTGAACCGCTCAAGCTGCGGCTGGCCGACAAAACCTTCTACACCCCGGACTTCATGGTGGTGCGCCGGGATGGGCTGATCGAGCTGCACGAGGTGAAGGGGTTCTGGGAGGACGATGCCAGGGTGAAGATCAAGGTGGCCGCCAAGCAGCACTGGATGTTCACCTTCGTTGGGGTCCAGCGCAAAGGCGCCCACTGGTCACTGGAGGCATTCTGATGCGACTCGAATATGCGCTGTCGATAGGGGAACCCCGCTCGGCGATGATCCAGGCCATCCAGTCCCGCTCCACCGGACCCTCTCACCTGACGCAGGCCGATGTGCTGGGGGCGCTGGGGCTGGTGCAGAAATATGAAGGGGTGGGCCTGGCGCTGATGATGGCCCGCTACACCAAGGACAAAGCCAGCCACCACAAGGCGGTGATCGGGGTGATGGCCCAGTGCAGCAAGCTGGCGCCCAAGTATGTGGGGGCCATCAAGGAGCGCGGCCAGGGGATGGCACTGAAGGCGATCGCCGCGCTGGCAGTGCAGCACTATTGCCGCACGGTGGACACACCCGGGGCGTCCTGTCACCCGCAGTTCTGCCATGGGCGAGGGGTGATCCGCGATCTGGAGCTGAGCCGCCTGCACGGCAAGGCCGTCGACAAGGTATGCCCGCGCTGTGGCGGTACCGGGCTGCGCCCCATCCCCGGCACCCAGGTGCGTCGTGCTATCGAACCCCTGCTGGGGACGCTTAGCCGCGGGGAGTGGGAGCGGCAGTGGTACCCGCTCTATCAAGCGGTGTTGGCCTGGTGCCATGTGCAGGAGAGCGAGGTGGCGGCGTTCTACAAACGGGTGACGGCGGCGTGATGGCTATGAAAAACGGATGGCAGAGCAAGAACGTAAGTTGGTAGAGTTGTTCGAGCCCCTGAATAATGGAGGAAGGATCCTCATGAAATTTCACGTCATTGGCCTTGGTCTAGCAGCCGTTCTTGTTTCTTCAGCTGCAATGTCGGACGTTTATCTCTGCACGGTGAATGGCAAGAAAACCTACACGGATGTGCCCTGTTCTGCCGAGGTCGGGCGTAGTGACAACGAGTTGGTTGTTGCCACAGCGCCGAAAGATTCGAAAATCGTTGCTACCAGCAACAATGAGTTGGGTTATCAGCGAAGAGTGCTGTCGTCAGATGTATCTGAGCAGTTGAAGGCCTCATGCCTGGATAAATGGCGTCCCCAGTTAAAAGATCCTCGCAGTCCCTATATCGTCGCCGCACAACTCGATGAGGTGGAAAACTTGGAGCGGCCAGGCTCCCCCTTGTGGCAAGAGGTCGTGATGGATGTACGGGCTAAAAATAGCTTTGGCGGGTATATCCCGGATGTCTTTGTGTGCGGGGTGGGGGATGACGGCCTCGCAGATCAGAAGGTAACCAAGCTAAAAATCGCACTGCATACTCTGGGGGTGGCACTTGTCGACCGCGACGAGTATGTAAAGTGACGCTGTGCTGGGCTCTGTCATGTATCTTGATCCTCAATGGGGAGAACCAGGTGGGGCTATATGGATAGCAAATTGAAAGCTCCCGCCCTGAAGATGGCGGGCTGGGGGCTACTGCACGGCGATTTCTTCGACCTCTATGATGTCGCCGAAGTGCTTGAGATCCCCAGTGGCCTGGCGGGTCAGCTTATGATCTACCTGCGCACGATGCACAGTGTGGAGCTGGTGGCCGAGGTCCGTGTTGGGCTGAAGGAGCCGGGAAGGGCCAACAAACGGATTTTTATCAAGGTGCTCTGCATTCATCCAGAACCCCCCAGTAAAGCCCCCGCTGCAAAACAAGACGTCCTGCGCTCTAAGTTGGTTCAGCTATCCAAGGTCATGCCTTCACCGCGGGGAGCTCGCTGATGCAGGTGGTGTGGCGGGGGCTTAGCTGCTCACGCTTCATCATCCATTCCGTAGAGTCCCGGCCGCGGGCCGCGAAGTGGACCTTCCCCAGTCTTCCCTGGTTGATCTGGTCAATCACCTTCATCAGCGCCTCACTGCGGGGATCCTGCTGGCCGGGGTGAAGTTAGCCAGCATCACACCCTTCATATCACGAACACCATCACACCAAATGCGTCACCCCGAGTGGCCCGTACTGCTCCTTATAGGATAAGCGGCGCCTGGATGACGCCCCTTGTTTTCCCTCATGCACTTCGAGAGACTGCTCGTTAGGCCAGTGCTGGAGTGGGCTTGCAATCGACCCGAGTCATGCTGCCCGCTTCGATGATGAAAAACGCGTCTTGTGGGAGATCCTGTTGCCAAGTGGCCTCATCATCCAGCCCAAGCAACATCCCCCGCAATACTATGCCAGTCAGACCGTGGCTTACGACGACCACGTCCTGTTCCTCAGGCAAACTAGCCAGCCAGTTGTGCAAACGGGTGCGCACAGCATCACACGACTCACTGCCGGGGGCTTGTAAGTACCAATCGCGGCGCTCGAGTAGATCTGGTTGTGCCGCCAGCAGCTCAGGGATGGTGCACTGTTCCCACCTCCCAAGGGAGAACTCCCGGACTCTGGGTTCCGGCACTATTTCATCAGCCGGATAGTTCAACTCTGCGCAGACAATGGCAGCCGTCTGCATGGCTCGCCCCAGATCGCTGGCATAGACACGGTAAGGGCGCCCCGTCAGGTGTTGTGCCAAGCGCAGACCGACGCTCTTAGCCTGCGCTATCCCCCGGTCGGTCAATGCTGAGTTGCAATGCCCCTGCAGCTTCTGTTGTGCATTGAACAGGGTTTCGCCGTGCCTCAGCACCATGATTCTTCTCGCCATTCTGTCCTCCGGGAGTGTCATTGAGGACGGAGAAAATATCCCAGGAGTCTTGCAATAGCAAAACAGGGCATATGGGTCAAACATGACCCTTTTTGTCGATAGAACTCCATAACTTGGAGGAAGTTGGTGTGTTTCTGCCTGGTGCCAATGACCGGCTTCTTCGAGCCCTGCTACGAGAGCGGAGCCTGGCCATCGTGTCGCCGGATGACTACGACGCCTGGCTGGGGTGCAAGGACCCTGAACTGGCACGAACCTACCTGGTACAGCAGCATGCGGAGTAGTTAATAGGGGAGGTGACAGAGATTTAAGCTCAGGATAAATTGCTCAGAGTGACTATGGGTGTAGATCAGTCGAAATTCATCAAACCGCTGAGAACGGCAAGCTCTATACTGTGTGTTCTACATAGGGGTTCATACGCAGATGGATAGGTATCGCTAAACTGCTGGTCTCATAACAAAGGATTGTTAGGGGGAGGAAGGGAGGGCCATGCTTAATGTTCAGAAAGATACAAGGACAGGATACGGATCTGCATCGAAAGTAGGGGGGGCATCAAAAGCCTTTAGATGTTCCGTACCTGTGGGTGGTTTTACGTTGGTCGAAGTGCTGATCGTGATGGTCGTCGTCGCGATTCTGGCTGCGATTGCGGTTCCCTCATATCATTCTTTCATCCTCAAGAGTCATCGCGATGATGCCAAGGTTGCGCTTGCAGCACTTCAAATGGCACAAGAAAAATACCGAGGAAACAATCTCGCTTATGCGACGACCCTGTCTGATCTAGGTATGACGGACACCTCACCGGAGGGCTATTACGACATTGCTATCCAGAGTGCAGCCACGTCAGTGTATGAAGCGAATGCAACGGCGACCGGCCAGCAGGCCGCTGATACGGATTGCCAGACACTCACTGTCACACAGGCGGGTTTTTCGACAGATAGTACTAAGACCTCTAATCCAACTGCGTGTTGGGGGTTGTAATGAGTAATAGGGGATTTACTCTCATAGAGCTGATCGTAGTCATATTAATTCTAGTAGTTCTAGTTACTGTTGGTGTACCCAGCTTTATTTCCACCTTTGACAATATACGTGTCCAGAAAGCTGCAGAATTTCTGGAGCAACTGATGAACACGGCTCGCTCAGAAGCCTTACGACGCAATACAAATGTTTATCTTGATGTGTCAGGAAACTCATTTTGCCTTGGTACCACGACCCCTTGTACTGGGGATATTCGTACTGACAATGTAGCGAGCAGTGTCACCATTACTCCTTCAGTGGCATCATTACGTTTTGACAATATCAGAGGACTCCCTCCTTCAACCGGGGCTGACTACACCATTGTTGGTGGTGGCACAACAAGCACGGTATCGATCAATATGCTTGGCCTGGTTAAAATATCGGGGGGATGACTTTGAATAAACAAAATGGTTTTACCCTAGTAGAGCTTATGGTGGGTCTTACAATTGGACTCATTATTATGGCTGGTGCACTGAATTTTTATTCATCCATTCTTCGGGCAAATGCCGAGTCGGTAAAGCAGCAGAAGTTCGAGCAAACTTTGCATGCTCTCGTCGGTACGATTACCGCAGATATTCGACGGGCAGGTTACACCCCACTGGGGCAGGCGGTACCTACACTGACGGTTGGTGGAATTAATGTTGGATCATTTTATGCGAGTGATAATTGCCTGTTGTTGACCTATCGAAATCCGGACAACAGTGAGGCTTATCGGGGTTATCTACGTGACCCAAATACCAAGGCAATTTATGTGCTCAAAAGCGTTTTGACCGCGCCTCCATCATCCTGTTCGCTGTCTGATCCGGCATGGAATCCCACCTCAGTAACTGACCCTGTACTATTGACAGTCGAGTCTCCCACGGCTGCTCCTCCATCGTCGTCAGCAGGTACATCGGCAACGTCGGTCTTTCAATCTGATGCTGGCTTCGACAAGCTTAAATGGATTCACTTTACTCTGAAATCATCAAATCTGAAAACTCAAAGTGGTAATTATGTAAGCCGCGATGTCGTAGCCGCAGTTACGTTGAGAAATTAAGGAGGGGGTTATGAAAAAACAAAAAGGGATGGTGACACTGCTGTCCTCACTCATACTCATAATCCTTATTACTCTGCTGGTTTTCTGGGGCGCAAGAGGTTCTATTATTGAACAACAGTCAGCGAATAATAGCTATTTGACCCAAGTTGCATTTCAAAATGCGGAGCAAGGGCGGGTACTCTTTTTCTCTAATATGAACAACTACCTGACGGCCAACCCTACAACTGAGTTTGATGCAGCATTGTCATCAGCTCAGCAAACGACCAACAATGCCGCCGGTGGAAAATTTACCGTTGCGTATCAAATCGCAGCCGATAACGTGACAGCGACTTTAACCAGTACGGGCACCAGTATTGGCGGGACAACCCGCAAGGTTTCGCAACGTCTCACCTTTACGGCAGGAAGTGGGATTGGTCCAGCCGCGCTGGTATCCCTTGGCAATATTACTTTGGGCGGCAGCACTACTGCTTCAAGCGCAACCGCTGGTGGAACCATTGTCGGTAGTGTCGGTACCAGTGGTTCGCCATCCACAGCCACCTCGAACAGCAACGAATTCAAAGTCCAATTGCTTGATCATGCAGGGAATGTACTGAGAGATTCTGCAGGAAATCCGGTAACAAGAGGCATGACAACAGATGAATATTTTATATATTACTTTGGTGGATTTTGTCCGGTTGCCAAGGCCGCATACGCCACCGACATCACCAGGGCGGTAGATTGTAAACCAGAAGCTAAAGCGTCAGTTGCGGCAAATCCAAAGGGATATATCTGCGCAAGTAACTGTGGTTCGAAGACAGAAGACGATAAAATAAAGACGGCTTATGATGCTGGTAAACGTATATTTTGGCTCTCAAGTGGCGGAATTGATCATAAATATGATATGGGGACTGAGGTAGACCCAGTTTTGATTTTTGTTATGGGAATGGCAAGTGGTTCTAATGGGGTCAAAATAAATGCTAATTCGACGATATTTGGCGTGCTTTATGTTGATATTGCAGATACCAGGCTAAATATTGGCTGTAGTTGCAATGCTCAAGATACAGTTACTGCAGTGACTAGTTCGCCTCGTTATGTGCAGGTCGACGATACTACCAAGCCCATCTACGGTGACGACACGAGCAAACCCATCTTCACCGCGGTGTCAACGGGGGGGATCAAGTGCAATACAAACGGTGGATGTACTGACTCTCAAGGTCATACAATTCCGAAAAATGGTCGTTACACCGTGACTTACCAGCAAAAGATCACGGGGTATCAGCAAATGACGATACAGCAGGGCACTTATACATCGGCGGCTACATGGAGCAGTATTGTCTACGGTCTCAACGCCAGCCAACCCGCTGCGTGTACTGTCGCTGCATGCTCGGCTTCATCAAGTAAGTGCACGCCACCGAATACACTATTGCCCACAACCGCAGTGGGAGACCAATCGATCTGTTCTTACTCTGTGCCGGCGGTCTCTGGTACGAGTGACGTACCGGTAGAAGTCGAAGTGCTTGGTGATTGGAATGCGGGGGGCTCTGGCAACGCTACTTTCCAGGGATCTGTGATTTCCTCTGGCAATATCAACGTCACGGGGAATGCCACATATCTGCAAAACTCAACTGTCGTGACCAATCAGATCTTCGGTCAAGGTGGGGGAACCGGATTTACGCCGAAGCCACCGACATTGGCTGTAGCTCAGAATAGCTGGTCAGACATGTTGAACTAGGGGCATTTGTTAATGAGACATCAAGCAGGGTTTTCCATTATTGAAGCAATCATTGCTATCGTCATACTTGGCTTTGGGATTCTTGCTGCGACGAAAATGCAACTTAACATGTCGATTGCATCTCAATTGTCTAGACAGAGAGCCGAGGCAACGCTGATTGCGACGAATGAGATCGAGAGGGCTAGCGCCATGGGTTGCACGGCATTGTCTGAAACGCAGCTAGATGCAGCTGCACAGGCGAGCGCACAATACAAAATGCAAATTGATTGCTCATCAGGAATGACGGTGACTGTTCGCTGGAAAGATGTTCAGACAAAGGCAGGTGATGATGAAAATCAAGTTGTTTTGGTTTCACAGTTCTGAACTTCTTATGTTCACAGCCTGAATCAATTTCTTGGCCACTTGTGGGGGGGCTCGACTGCCAGTCACTAGGGTACATTGGTGAGATGCACAGGCGGTTATTGATTCAGAACTGAAGGGCTATTTACTCGTGCTGCAATTTTGTGTAGGCTGACTCTCAATGATGGAGGACTGCACCCAAAAGGGTTCAGTCCTTTTTTATTTCCCCTTCCAAACCTCGGCCTTGCCGGGGTTTTTTCATTTCTGAGTCCCTGCGGGGGTGGTGGGTATGCAGATGCCTGATAAAGACCTTGGTCTGTTGGCCTGGCTGCTGGCGTGGGCCGACACTCACTGGCCCGCGCTGTATGGCTTCATTCTGTCTGTGGTGATCTCCTGGTTGCGGGTCACTTACTCCGGCGGCGGTGTTCGTCAGCGGCTGCTCGAGTCGCTGTTGTGTGGTGCCATATCCCTCTCGGTGATGTCTGGGATGGAGCTGTTTGGAATTGCGGCCACCGCATCTGGGTTTGTCGGCGGTTCGATCGGGTTCCTCGGGGTCGAGAAGATCCGTGATTTTGCCGGTCGCGTGCTGGATAGGAGGTTTGGCAATGGTCCGAGTTGAGCGCACATCACCGCACGGCATCAGCCTCATGCACTTCTTCGAGACCTGCAAGTTAAGGGCCTACCCAGACCCAGGCAGCAAGAATGGGGAGCCGTGGACTATCGGGTGGGGGCACACAGGGCCAGAGGTGAGGCCCGGGCTGGAGTGGTCGCAGCAACAGGCTGACAGCGCGTTCGTTGATGACCTCCGCCGCTTTGAGCGTGATGTGTTGTCGCTGGTCAAGGTGTCACTGACTCAAGGCCAGTTCGATGCGCTGGTGTCATTCGCCTACAACGTTGGTTCTGACATCGATGCTGACACCATTCCGGAAGGGCTGGGGGACTCGACGTTGCTGCGCAAGCTGAACGCCGGTGATTACGATGGCGCAGCCCGTGAGTTTCGGAAGTGGAACAAGAACGATGGCAAGGTGATGCGCGGGCTGACCCGCCGGCGTGTCGCAGAGGAATGCCTGTTCAGGGGTATGGATGCTGCTGCGGCCATCAAAAATGGGGTGGCTGCAGCATGAACCCCGTCAGGCAGTTCCTCGATGCGCATCCCGTGGTGTGGTTCTTCGCTCGCCTGACCGCGGTAGCGCTGCTGGTGTGGTGGATTCACCACTCAGGCTACAGCTCCGGAGCTCATGACAAGGGGCTTGAGTGGTCAGAGAAGTGGCACAAACAGGCGGCCGAACTGGCCACGGCACGAGCTGATGCGGTAACCGCTGCGCGAGAGGTTGAGCAGCGTCGCCAAGCGGACATAGAGAAGGTGAGACAGGATGCAGAACAAGAGATTGCCCGGGCTGAGAGTGACGCTGCTGCTGCCAGTGCTGTTGCTGCTGGGTTGCACGAGCAAGCCCGCCGCTTGGCAGCACGAGCAAATCAGTGTGCCAGCCATACCGGCGCTGCCCAGCCAGGCGAAACAGCCAGACAGCCCGCCGTGGTGCTCGCCGACCTGCTCATCCGGGCTGATGCGCGAGCGGGAGAGTTGGCAAGAGCGTATGACCGAGCTCGAGCATCCGGTCTGGCCTGTGAAAGAGCCTACCGCTCCCTGATTTCCCTGCAGTAACCGAATCGCCGCACCGAGTCACTCTCCAAACTGACGGGTCGTCCCGTGTAACTTTGTCCCGGTGCGGCACCAACCAGGTAGCAGCCATGCCTCTACGAGTTCCCAAGGTGTGCAGAGAGCGCACCTGTCATCAGTTGACCACCGAGCGGCATGGCTACTGCCCAGCCCATATACATCTGCTCGATGGGTGGAAAACGGTGGTCAAGGTCAGCGCCGATGATCGCGGCTATGACTGGGCGTGGCGCAAGCGACGCAAGCGGATACTGGAAAGGGACAAGTACCTGTGCCAGGTGTGTCTTGCCTTGGGCATCGTGACACCAGCGACTCAGGTCGATCACATCGTCAACAAGGCCGCTGGCGGCACCGATGATGACGATAACTTACAGAGCATCTGCGACCCTTGCCACGCCACCAAGACGCGGGCAGAGGCGCTGGCAGCCCGCCGGGCGGGGCTGGGGAGGGGGTAGGGGGGATCAAATCCTCCAAGCTTTTCGACCTCACCACTGCTCCGCCCCGCGAAATTTTTATACCCGCGAAATTAAAAATTTAAATGGAGGGCGCGATGGCCGGTGCAGCTGCCGTGCCCGGGCGCGGCAGAAAGCCCAAGCCGACCGCACTGAAGCGCCTGGGGGGCAATGCCGGCAAGCGGGCACTGAATAAAGACGAACCCACCTTCACCCCTTTGATCGGGGTCGCCTGCCCTGAGTGGCTGGCAGAGGATCCATGGGCCCCCACGCTGTGGGATATGGTCATCAAAGAACTGTGCGCCGCCGAGGTGCTGTGCATCACCGATCTGCACAACCTGGAGGCGTTCTGCGCCGCTTACTCCCGCTGGCGCCGCGCCGAGATTGAGATCACCAGGCACGGCCTGGTGGTTGAAGGGGCCACCGGTGGTCCAGTCAAGAATCCTGCCTGTACCGTCGCCAACGAATCACTCAAGCAAATGACCACATACGGGGCCATGCTCGGGCTGGACCCTTCCAGCCGCTCGCGCTTGATCGGCGGCAACAAGAAGAAGGGAGGAGGCAACCCGTTCGCTGCTTTGTAGGGATAGACCATGGCCGCACGCAAAAGCTATCCCTACGTCAACGTGGCCAATGGCTACGCCCGCGACATAGTGCGCGGCAAGATCCCTACCTGCCGCTATGTGATCCAGGCATGCCAGCGTCATCTCGATGATCTGGCCAAGGAGAAGTCGGCCAAGTTTCGCTACCGCTTCGACAAGGACAAAGCCGAGCGGGCCGCCAAGTTCGTCCAGCTCATGCCCCACACCAAGGGGGAGTGGGCCTTCAAGCGCCAGACCCTGAACCTTGAGCCGTGGCAGCTGTTCATCATCTGCTGCGTGTTCGGCTGGGTGCGCAAAGGAAGCGGCCTGCGGCGCTTTCGCGAGGTTTACAACGAGATCCCCCGCAAGAACGGCAAGTCGGCGCTCTCAGCCCCGGTTGGCCTCTACTGCTTCGCGGCGGATAACGAATTTGGCGCCGAGGTTTACTCCGGCGCCACGACAGAGAAACAGGCGTGGGAGGTATTCCGCCCGGCCCGCCTGATGGCCAAGCGTACCCCGGCGCTGCTCGATCATTACGGCATCGAGGTCAACGCCAACAACATGAACATCCCTGCTGACGGCGCCCGCTTCGAGCCGCTGATCGGCAACCCTGGTGACGGCCAGTCGCCATCCTGCGCCATCGTGGACGAATACCACGAGCACGACAGCGACGATCTCTATACCACCATGATCACCGGTATGGGGGCCCGCAAGCAGCCCCTGATGTGGATCATTAGCACCGCGGGCTACAACATCGACGGGCCCTGTTACGACAAGCGGCGGGAGGTGATCGAGATGCTGGCCGGCACGGTGCCGGACGATGAGCTGTTCGGGATCATCTACACCATCGACGAAGGCGATGACTGGGCAGATCCTGCGGTGCTGGCCAAGGCCAACCCCAATATGGGGATCTCGGTCTACTCAGATCACCTGCTGGCGCAGCAGGCCAAGGCAATCAAGTCGGCCCGCTTTGCCAACATCTTCAAGACCAAACACCTCAACGTCTGGGTCTCGGCCAAGACGGCGTTCTACAACATGCAGCGCTGGGCGGCCTGCGAGGACAAGAGCCTCACCCTGGAGCAGTTCGCCGGTGACGAGTGCATTCTCGGTTTCGACCTGGCCCGCAAGCTCGACATGAACTCCATGGCCCGCCTGTTCTGGCGCGATATCGACGGCAAGCGCCACTACTACTCCGTGGCCCCCCGATTCTGGGTGCCGGAAGATACCGTGTTCGATAACGACAACCGGCGTCTGGCGGAGCGATACCAGAAGTGGGTCAACCTGGGTGAGCTCAGTACCACCGATGGCGCGGAGATCGACTACCGAGAGATCTTCGAGGAGGCCAAAGAGGCCAACCTCGACAACAAGGTGCTGGAAACCCCACTCGACCCGGCGGGCGCCATCGCTCTCTCGCATTCATTGGCAGACGAAGGGATGACCCCCATTACCATCACCCAGAACTATCAGAACATGTCCGGCGCCATGAAGGAGCTGGAGGCGGCCATCACGGCAGGCCGCTTCCACCACGACGGCAACAGCTTGATGACCTGGTGCATTGGCAACGTGATTGGCAAGTATCTGCCCGGTAACGATGACATGGTGCGCCCGGTCAAGGAGAGCGCCGATCAGAAGATAGACGGTGCGGTCGCGCTGATGATGGCCATCGGTCGGGCCATGGTGCCGGGCCGTGAAGATGAGCGCTCCATCTACGAAACCTCGGACGTTTTATGCTGAAACAACTTTCAATTTTCATCGTGGGTCTGCTGGGGGCTGCGGCACTGGCCTATGGCGCCAGTCTCTACTCACCGCCCCTTGGCTGGGTCATCGGTGGCCTGCTCTGCCTCGCCTGGTCATTTCTGATGAGCCGGGCAGTGGCGGCCGCCGAGTTTGCCAAACGCAACAAGGGGGATAGCTGATGTTCCTGCCAATGATGTTCGTCAGCGGGCGCAAGGGCGGCAACTTCAGTCAGTGGATCAGCAGCATGGCCGGGAAGACGACCAAGGCTGGGGTGCTGGTGACGCCGGAGACTGCCTTGGCACAAGGAGTAGTGCGTGCCTGTGTCACCCTGCTGGCGGAGTCGGTGGCTCAGCTCCCTTGCGAGCTCTACCGCCGTGACGATGACAAGCGGCTTCGTGCCACCGACCACCCCCTTTACGACCTGATCCACAACCAGCCGAACCAGAAAGACACGGCGTTCGAGTATAACGAACAACGCATGGGCCACCTGGGCCTGCGGGGTAACAGCTACAGCCTGATCGACCGGGATGGGCGGGGTTTCATCACCGAACTCATTCCCATCAACCCGGACAAGGTAGCTGTGCTTAAAGGGCCGGATGGGTTGCCCTACTACCAGTTGTTGGATGGCAGCAACCAGATCCTGCCGATGCGGATGGTGCACCACGTCAAGGCGTTCAGTCTTGACGGCTACCTGGGGTTGTCACCGATCCAGACCAACCCGGACACCATCGGACTTGCGATGGCGGTGGATGAGCATGCGGGACGGGTGTTTGCCAACGGCACGACTCTCTCGGGCGTCATCGAGAGCCCGAAGGATGGCGCCAAGTTCGACTCACAGGCCAAGGTGGATGCGTTCCTCGGCAAGTTTGTAGAGCGCCACTCTGGGCTGCGCAACGCCTTTTCGGTCGCATTACTGCAGGAGGGAATGCAGTACAAGCAGCTCGCCATGAATAACGAGCAGGCGCAGCTGCTGGAGTCCCGCAAGTATGGCGCCAACGAGATCTGCCGGCTCTACAAGGTGCCGCCGCACATGATCGGCGAACTGGAGCGGGCAACTAACAACAACATCGAGCACCAGGGGCTGCAGTTTGTCATCTACACCCTGCTGGCATGGGTCAAGCGGATCGAAGGCGCCATGATGCGCGACCTGCTGTTGCCAGCGGAGCGCAAGAACCTCTACATCGAGTTCAACGTCTCCGGGTTGCTACGGGCAGATCAGAAGTCCCGCTACGAGGCGTATGCCCTCGGTCGTCAATGGGGCTGGCTCAGCGTCAACGATATCCGCCGGTTGGAGAACCTGCCGCCGGTAGCAGGTGGAGATATCTACCTGACCCCGCTCAACATGGTGAGCACCGGCTCCCTTCCGCCAGGCATTACCAAAGCCAGTGCCGAACAACTCAACGAGATCGAGGCCATCCTATGCCGAAGCTGATCAATTACCCCCATCTGGCCAGCATGGCGTTTGGCCAACCCCTCTATGCCACCCAGGATGTTCTGGCCGGGGTGAAGAGCCTGCTGCTGCCACGGATGCTGGGCAACCAGCGAGACATCATGGCTGCCGATGAGTTGCCGGACGGGTTCGAGCCTGCGCCGCTGGAGGCCATGGGCGAGTTCAAGAACCGCATCGGCGGGTTGGCTGTGATCCCAGTGCACGGCATCCTGATGGCGCGGCGTGGTCACATCGATGCCACCTGCACCGAGCTGACCAGTTACGAGTGGGTGAGGATGCAGATCGCCACTGCGCAGGCCGACGAGCGGGTCAAGGAAATCGTGCTCGACATCAACTCCGGCGGTGGCATGGCGGTGGGCTGCAAGGAGCTGGCGGAGTACATCTATTCCAAGCGCAGCGTCAAACCGATTACCGCCCTGGTCAACTTCGCCGCCTACTCGGCCGCCTACTTCATCGCGGCCGCTTGCACCAGGGTGGTGGTGAGCGAGACCGGTGGCTGCGGCTCGGTGGGCGTCATCATGGAGCACATGGAGGTGAGCAAGTGGGAGCAGGAGGTGGGCCTCACCTTCACCACCTTCTACCGCGGCGAGCGCAAGAAAGACGGCACCCCGCACGAGCCACTCTCCGATGGAGCGATGGCCGCCATCGACCACCGGATGGATCAGGCCTACGAGCTGTTCGTGAGCTCCGTCGCCCGCTATCGCGGCCTGCCGGCAGAGCAAGTGCAGGCCACTGAAGCGGCTCTCTTCAGCGGCAGTGAAGCCGTGGCCAATGGCCTGGCCGACGAACTGGCCAATCCCCAGGACTACCTCAACGCCCTCGCCGCCAGCGTGGCCAGCCAGGGCAAGCCCCAACAGACCATCGGCCTGCGGGCCAAGGCCATCGAATTGCAGAACCAGCTCTAGCCCTGCGGCGGAGCCCATCCCAATAAGCCCCATCAGGGGCTTTTTTTATACCCAAAGGAAACCACTCGATGAAAACTATCGAAACCCTCCGCCGCGAGCGTGGCGAAATCGTCGCCCAGATCAAAGCCCTTGCCGACCTGGAAGCGAGCGGCACTGCCTTGAGTGACGAGCAACTGGCTCAGTTTGCCAATCTGGAGGCGCAAGCTAACCAGATCAGTGCCGCCATTGCTCGCCAAGAAAGCACCGAGCGACTGATGGCGCAGCAGGCTGTGCCGGTCAATGCTCACGGATCCCAGGCCCCCCCGGCAGTACATGTGAAACAAGAACTCAAGCAGTACCCCGGCGCCGGCATGGCTCGCCTCGTCATGGCGGTTGCTGCCGGTCAAGGGGACATGAAGCTGGCAGAGCAGTTTGCCGCCAACGAGATTGGTGATGCCGGGATCGCCATGGTGATCAGCACGGCTGCCGGCTCCGGTGGTGCGCTTATTCCCGAGAACCTGCACTCCGAGGTGATCGAGTTGCTGCGCCCTCGCACCATCGTGCGCAAACTCGGGGCTCGCCCGGTACCGCTCCCCAACGGTAACCTGAGCATGCCGCGCATGTCCGGCGGGGCCACCTCCAGCTACGTGGGGGAAGGCGTTGATGCCAAGGCCACCGGTGGCAGCTTCGATGATGTGAAGCTGGCGGCGAAGACCATGATCACCCTGGTGCCGATGAGCAACCAGCTGATCGGGAGCGCCGGGTACAACGTTGAACAGCTGGTGCTGGGTGACATGCTCGCCGCCATGGGCGGTCGTGAAGACAAGGCGTTCCTGCGCGATGACGGCAGCAACAATACCCCAGTCGGCTTCAAGAAAGTGGCCACCGACGCGGGTCGCACTGTCGCCTGGACCGGCACGGCGGACCTGGCCACCATCGATGCCTACCTCGACTCGCTCATCCTGAAGCTGATGAGCTCCGACTCCCTGATGATCAACCCGGGTTGGGGCATGAGCCCGCGCTCCTGGATGAAGCTGTTTGGCCTGCGCGATGGCAACGGCAACAAGGTCTATCCGGAGATGGCCCAAGGTCTGCTGAAGGGCTACCCGGTCGCCCATACCAACACCATTCCGGTGAATCTGGGTGTCGGCACCAACCAGACCGAGATCTACTTCGCGGACTGGAACGATGTGGTGATCGGCGAGCAGGACAACATGACCATCGATTTCAGCCGCGAGGCCACCTATGTGGATGCCGCCGGCGAGCTGGTCAGCTCCTTCGCCCGCAACCAGTCCCTGATCCGTCTGGTCGGTAACCACGACGTGGGCTTCCGTCACGTAGAAGGGCTGGTGCTGGGCACCGAAGTGACCTGGTAATCCAGGGCCGGGGGCTACTGCGTGGCCCCTTCCATTTCATTATCCAGACCGTTCAGGAGAGCCATCATGGCCAAACCAGACAAGGTGGGGAGCGAACCCACCGTAATGCTTATCAAGGTCATCCGCCCCTTCAAGAACTACAGCCCCGGCGACATCACCGGTTTTGACGATGCCAGGGCGCAGGCCCTGATCGACGGAGGCGTAGCCGTGCTCTATTCCCCAACCGAAGGTGGCGAGTCGGTTGAAGGTAAGGAGTAAACATGTTGCTGATCACCGTGGTAGAGGCCAAGGCACAGTGCCGAATCGAACCGGAGATGACCGACGAAGATGCGTTGCTGACCGGTTTGATTGAAGCGGCGATCAGCCACATCCAGTCCGACATCAACAAGCCGCTGGTGGCAGCAGGGGAGGAGGGGCAGCCCCTCACTCCTGCGCTCAAGCTGGCGGCCTTGCTACTGATCGGCCATTGGTACACCAACCGGGAGGCCGTGGTGACGGGCACCATTGCCACGACTCTGCCGCTGGCGTATGACTCGCTGATCCACCCCTACCGTGACATCGTGGTGGGCTAGGGGGACGCATGCTTAAAAGTGGAGAACTCGACACCCGGCTGACGCGCTTTGGCGCCGCAACCGGCACGCCCCCAGAATGGCCGCTGCTTGGCAAACTGTGGGCGAAGATCATTGACCCGAAGGCGGCAGGTCGCGAGGCCCAGGCCAGTATCTATGCAACCGGTTCGACTTTGATCACGGTGCGGGCTCGGGGCGATATCCTGCCCGGGCAGTTGCTGAAGGGAAATGCCTGCTGGTACTTGATCGAAGACACCGCCAGCGAGCCTGGCGCCTTGCAGATCTCGGCCCGCAAGCTCTCCGGCGAGCCAGCGACCTACACCCCGAAGCAGGGGGATCCTTATCCGGTCACCGCCTTCTTGGCGGCTGAGAACGTGATGGTGGGGGCCCGCAGCGAACCGCGACACCAGATAGACCTGATCCTGCCTGAACTCGTCCCCCCCTTTGCACGACAAGGTGACCAGATCACCTTGCGGGGACGGCAATATCGTATCGATGGGCTGATTGAGGGCAGTGACAACGGCACCACGCTCCGAGTGATGGTGGTCTGATGCCGGGCGGACTTAGCCGCAAGCGCAGGGCCAGGGCGATCAACGTCACCGGCCTGAGCGAGAGTGTTGATGCATTCAAGGCGCTCCCTGCCACGATCCGCAAGCAGTTGGTGGCCGTGGTCAATGAAGTGGCCACCGCCACTCGGAGTGGCATGGTCAACCGGATTGCCGCCGATGGATTCAACACCGCCTCGGTGAGAGCGAGGATCCGACTCGACAAGGCAACCGCGACCAGCGACGTCGCCACCATCAGACTGGACCTGAAGAAGATCCCGTTCAGCCGAGTTAAGTTTGCCAGTCAGCGCACCGATGGCACCGGCACCCGGGCCAGCGTCTGGGTGCTGCGGGGCGGCAAGCGCGTGCAGGTCTACGGCTTTATCAACCCCTACGGCAAGAAACGTCGACCGATGATCCGCTATGCGAAAGCCGGCAAGCAACGATTGGTGATGGCGGGCGGGGTGGGCCTGCGGGGTTGGTGGAACGACATCATCACCGAGCAGTTCCTCGATGAGCTGCAAGCCAACCTTGCCAGCACCTTCAGCAGGAGAGTGACATGACCGAAGCGACCGTCATCATCGATGCGCTGCTGGCCAAGTTGCGCAGCGTGCCTTCACTGTCACCAGAAGACCGGGTGTGCGATAGCGACCCGCAGATCGACCAGCATACCCCACTGCCGCTGGCCCATTTTCGGGAACTGACCGAGGGCAAACCGGAGCGGCGGGGGCGGGAGTGGAAGAGAACCAGAAGTATTCAGGTGGATCTCTATCAGCCCGCGAGTGCCGGGCGTGCCGGGCGTGACCAGTTGCTGTCAGAGGTGCTGGCGGCGCTGGTGCCCTCGACGGCGGGGATCCCCCTGCCGGGTACAACGCTGCTCGCTATCTCTGTTGGCACCATCAATCTGGAACCCGAAGAAATCGGCAGCGACACCCTGCTGACCTCCATCCAATTCAGCCTCACCTATACCGCCAGCCTCTAGGTTGGCACCACCATCTGGATACCATAGGAGCATCCAAGCATGTCATTTACCGACAAAGGCCTGCTGCTGGCCGGTGATGTCTACATCGCCGAAATCACCAATGGCGTGAAAGGGCCCCTGATTGGCCCCATCAACGTCAACGAGATCACCGTCACCCCGCCGACCACCGAGGAGAAGTCGCGTATCTCCAAGAAGCGCAGCACCTTCGGGCAGGCGCTGGATTCGGTCCAACTGCCGAAGGACCCGGCCAAGCTCTCCCTGAAGTGGGATTCCATGACCAAGCAGCTGTTGGCCGATGCCATCGCCGGCAAGCAGGTGGACTTCACCCAAGCCGAGGCCCCGGTGGTGGATGAACCTGTGACCCTCAGTAAAGAGGGATGGGTCGAGTTGGGCAACGCCTACATCAAGCCCGGCACCATCGTCGTGAAACTCGCCAGTGGCAGCACCACGCTGGTGCTCGATACCGACTACAAGGCGAATGGCAACATGGTGATGGCGCTGAACGACACGGCGGCTGTCGCTTGTAAGGTGAGCTACACCAAGGCGGCCGTGACCGGCACCACCTACACCGGCACCACCGAGACCCTCAAGCCGCGCTACTTCCTGATCGACGGCGAGAACCTGGCCAACCCCGGCCAGCGGGTGCGCGTCACCATCGACCAGGCCATGCTGGCTGCCCAGGGCGCCTTGGCGCTGATGAGTGGCGAGTTTATGGAAGGGGAGCTGGAAGGCTCACTGGTGACCCAGCCCGGTAAGTCCGAGCCGTATCGGATGGAAATCCTTAACTGAAATATTGTCGGCTGAGTCTCAGTTAAACAGGGACTCAGCTTAAAAAATAAAATATAATTTAAGAGTGTATTATCTAAGGGAATAGTAAAATGATTGAGAATGAGGGCTTTAAGTTAGCTGATAGGATTCCGTTAATAATATCATCCCTGAGTATATATATATTGGTGGCGGGTACATCTTATACGCTTGGATATTGGGCGCTATTCCCAATAAATATTTTTGATTTTATAGGTGTCGTGGATATAGCCAAGTCATCAATACCTGGCTTGATGATATCTGTACTAGTTGTCTCAAGTCAGCTCGTCTCAAGAATTTTTTTTCATGGCTTTTCTAATGAGCTTGCTCCAGTTGAAGAGTCTAAGTTTACAATCTTGCTAATAAAATACAAAAAAATTATTTTGATATTATTTGTATTTATACCGACTTGTTTGTATGCATTCATGGATCCTTGGCCATCATACGTTATTAAGTATCATGACATAGTATTGTCAGTTATATGGTTCTTTGCGTTTCTCAGTGCTCTTACAGTATATGTTTATTTTGTGTCCAATGGGTACGTTAAGGTAATGAACACAAGAAAATATATAATGGGTGTGATTATTGTAAGCTTGGTTTTTGTTCCTTTTGCAAGCTTCGCAGTTGGATTTGGGAAAGCTGCGAATATAATCAAAGGGGTGAGATATAGCTATGTTCTCCCAGCAGTGATAACCGACGAAATCAAATCAGGTGAACTGGATCGATATCTCGGTTTTTATGGTGGAAAATACTTCCTGTGGGCGCCAAGTGGAAGGCTTGTGCGGATCGTATCTGGAGAAAAAGAGCTAAGTATTAAAACATTCGACTTTGAGTCTGTGAAAATAAAGTAATGTTTTAATTCGGTAATAATTAAGCAACCCGCCTCGGCGGGTTTTTTCATTTCTGAGGACTCCCCATGGCCAGCAATGACACCGATATCCAGCTGCGGATCCGTGCCGCCGTTGAGGGGCTGGCCGAGATCAGCAAGCTCATCGCCGAGGTGGATACCTTGGGTGGGGAGACCGAGTCGAGCAGCGAGCAGGTCGGCTCCCTAGGGGAGGAGCTGCAGCGCCTGGGTGAGCAGAACGCCACCCTGACCCAGTTCGCCAACCTCAAGCGCAGCACCGCCGATCTGGGTGAGGGGCTGGAGGCTGCCCGCACCCGGGCCACCGGCATGGGCAAGGCACTGGCGAATGCCAAGAAAGAGTTGACGGCGTCCAATGCTGCCTACAGCACCAGTCGGCAGGAGACCGAGCGGCTGGCGAGCGCTCATGCGGAAGCCAAGGCCAAGGTGGATCTGCTGCGCCAGGCCAACAGTGAGGCGACCAGCGTCACCAAGGAGCAGCGTCAGGCGCTCAAGGATGCGCGGGATCAGGTTCGTCTGCTGGGGGACCAGTACAAAGAGAGCGCGGGGCAAACCAATGCCCTCAAGAACGGACTGGATGCTAGCGAGAAGGCGCTGCGTCAGCAAGCACGGGAGTTCAACGCAGCTCGCCGGGAAGTGCAATCCCTCGATAGCCAGTATCAACGGCAGAACAGCACGCTCAACGGGCTGCGCCGTGCCCTGACCGAAGCAGGAGTCGACACCCGCAAGCTGGCCAGCGAGCAGAAGCGGATTGAAGTGGCGAGCCAACAAGCTGGGGCTCAGGTGGCTTATCTGAAGAGCCAGCTTGCTGGGCAGGCCACGCAGTTGCGCACGTCTGCCGCCGGGATGGAGACCTACAGCAAGAAGGCCAAGCAGGCCGAGCAGAACACTGACA
>ENA-OWLM01000233-OWLM01000233.1-metagenome-genome-assembly--contig:-NODE-233-length-21239-cov-4.580957_pt1 | contig 21239 bp, 10 predicted proteins | sample MGYA00245349_ERZ651102 | MGnify/ENA primary metagenome ERZ651102 (study PRJEB26857, sample SAMEA4031759) | metagenome | biome: human; feature: oral; material: saliva | place: Philippines | collected 2014... | reverse complement strand
CTGCGCCCGCCGCAGGCCAGCGCGCGTCCGGCACCGCTGCTGGTCAACCCGGAGGACTACGCCGAACCGGTGGAAGCGCAGCAGCTCGGACTGAACCTGCTGCTGGTGGAAGACAACAGCGTCAACCTGCTGGTGGCGCAGCGCCTGCTGCAGGTGCTGGGCTGCACGGTCACCACCGCCACCGACGGAGAACAGGCGCTGCAGCTGCTGCAGACGCAGTCGTTCGACCTGGTGCTGATGGATGTGCAGATGCCGGTCATGGACGGGCTGGCGGCCACCACCCATATCCGGGCCTCACAGCAGCCCTGGGCCGACATTCCCATCATCGCCCTGACCGCCGATGCCATGCCCGAATCGAAGCAATACTATCTGTCCCACGGGATGAACGGCTATATCACCAAGCCCATCAACAAGGAGACGCTGCTTGGCGAGATCAACCGGCACGTGATACGGGAACAGTTCAAGCGCAACCTCACCCGCACCACGCCAACCTGAGCAATGCGTCGGAGCTGGACGCCAGGCCTGATAGCGATATCGACCATACTGCCGCATTGACTCCCCTGATTGGAGTGAAGCAGCACGCCTGACAGATTCCCCCGCTGCTGATACGCCATCACGAGCACTTTCACTACCAAGTCAGCCTCAGGTCTGTCAGACATTGACCAGCCCACGACCCGCCGGGTATGGAGGTCAAGCACCGCCGCCAAGTCATGCCACCGACCCACACGTAAATGATATTGCCACACCTGATTGGGCTGCGGGGGAGCAAATTCACGCACCAGAAGATTCGGACTACCCGGTCATACTGCCCTGGCGACCTTTAGGCATGAAAACCGGGTTGCCTGGACGCCAGTCCCTAAAAGACTCTCAAACACGTTTCGGGAAAAAGCTCTACCTAGCTAAAGGTTACACAGTGGGCCATCTGGCTACATGTTCAATCATTTTCACAATCTGATCCGGTTTTGCCTGAGTTGGCATCATGCCCCAGCGAGAAATTTTATCATTGCCAATTCTTAACATGCCGGTATGCGTTGCAACGATCCCATCAATAGCAGGATCAGAATTATAGAACCCCAAACGGTAGCGTACTAAATCCACCAACTCTGGCTCACCGGTCATAAATAACCAACCAGATGGTATATTATGCTGCCTAACATAATGAGACAGGTGGGATACGGTGTCCTGCTCCGGCATTATGGTTAACGAACACATCTGCACGGGGGCACCTTGCATTTTCTTTGATATTAGCCGTTGAACCTGTATGAGATTGCTAGTAGCCAATGGACATGAGCTCACGCAGTCAACATACATCATGTTCATGACCAGAATTTTGTTTTTTACGATGTCATCATAAAATTTCACCTCCCTTCCCTCGTGTGTCAATAATGAAACATTCGGTATCTTACTCGGACCAAGATAAGGCACCTTGGTGGTTTTAGATTGCGTAACGGCAATTAATGGCAAACTTGCCATGGTTCCCACAGCACCCAAACCCAATAAAAGTTGACGCCGTAGGCTGCTATTGTAGCCATCAAGATTCATCTTATGACTCCTTAGTCATTAATATAACAATGCTATCCGTCACAATAAAACTTTATCACTCTCATTAAATAACATCCCAACGGACCATCATCACATGATCCTCATGAATTAGATTATGACAATGAATAACATATTTGCCAGTGAAATCACGAAACTCCAGATAGACACGGACCTTTGAATTTGGTTCCAACACATAAACATCCTTGCGCCCTTGCTCATGGGGCGGGACTGGTACTTTGATTCCATCAATAACTTTGCTCAATATACGCCCCTCCTCAAGGTGAACATGGATAGGATGTGCCCAACCGCCAGAGGGATTTACAAATTCCCATATCTCTGAGGAGCCCTTTTTAACCGTCACTGCCGCTTTGGTTGCATCAAATAACTTGTCGTTGACCACCCACAGACCACTTTTATTTTCGAATACCCAACGCCGCACAGGTATATTTAGCCTTCTTAATTCATCCTCTGTCTTGCTGAACTTCCCAGGTAGATTCCTTAATAACATGCCATCTTTAAGTTCCACACTGGGATCATCAACAATGCCAGGAGAAACAATGATTTTCATTATCCGTTGGCCCGGGGTTCTAACCTTACCGGGTTTACTGGTTTGTGTTTGTTCCAGTCGATTAACAAGATAAAGCTCCACAGGTTTACCCTGCGTGCTATAGCGACTGAAGTCCATGACGATATCGGCTCGCTCTGCACTTCCCAATCTTATGCTCTTGGTATTCATCAGCGGATACTTAAGCAGATTGCCGTCGTTAGCGATATAGGTAAAGCTCTGTATTACATTGTTTTTATCCACGATAGCCAGATCATAAAACCGGCTAGGACCAGAGTTCAGGAAGCGCATCCTGTACCTTCTTCCAACGACATCCCAAACCGGCTCTATGTGGCCATTGATGATAATTTTATCCCCCAACACACCTTCTGGGTGAAGTTGATCGTAATAGAGCATACCTTTGGAATCAAATCGCCGATCACCAATACTAAAGGGATAGTCGTAATTACCACTGGGAAGCCGCAATGCATCAGCACTGTAATCATTTTCATTCCCTGTATCTCTTTCATCAAATAACAGATAAAATCCGGCCAAGCCACGATATACATTGGGTGCCGTAAAATTGTCAGTATGGTCATGATAAAACAAAGTACCCAAGGCCTCTGTAGGATCTCCCTTACCATCCTTCCATCTTACCAAATCGGTAAAACCAGCCTTAAGATTGGCATATAGATGATCCTTATATACTCCGGGACCATACGATAACGTGGGGCCGGCGATTTCCTCACTATAGTAATCACCTGGATAACCATCACTCTCGGAGGCGGTATGAAGATTATGCAGATGGGTGGATATTTCGGGAGTCCCAAAGCCATCATGATCCAGAGGTAGATTATTATGAATTCGACAAATAATTGGCTGACCATATTTAGCTGCCACCACTACGCTTGGCATGATTTTATATTTCAGAAGGTCATATTGATTGAGCTTTGCAACATCTGGATCAGCCTGATAACCCCAATGCCGCTGTTTGGGGTATGCTTCATTGTATGTCCATTCATCAAACTGCACGGCATAAATCTCGTAGGTATAATCCATTAAATTGTATTTTGAATTAAAATACTCCCATAATTGATGTGGTTCGCGCCCGGCTTCAACAAGCCTACCTATCTTGTTACAAACTTTGGTTGGTGCCGGGGATATATTCCGGGTTGGGGCCAGATAGTTTATCTCTGTAGGCAAGTGGATCGTCCAAGGTATTGTACTCGGACTGGGGGGTACCACAGGGGGTGGGGGGCTATCCTCATCGTCATCATCTCCGGCACGGGCGTGCTTGGTATCTATCATTGCCGATGCCGCATATAAAATACCTGTCGATCGCAAAAAATCCCTTCTGGTCATTTTTTTATTTGATTTCAATGCTGACGGATCATCTACCACGGCAGCACTGTCAACTGGATAGTTTGAGACGCTCACCTCATCTGAGTCAACGTCATGATGTTTAATATTCATAAGTCAACCTTGCTAATGTGTTGTTGATTCGGATGTATGTACCCGGGCTTTGGCCCCCGCACAATCAGTCATGGGCTGAATAGAATTAAATGTCAGTCCGTTAATTTAAATTTCTTTCAAGGCCAATTGTAATCGCGCCTGGAAAGGTTTTAACAAATAGTTCATGAACGTCCTCTCACCGGTTTTCACCGTCACACTTGCGGGCATGCCAGCCTTGATCTGGTAGACGCCCAGCAGCCGTACTCCCTCTTCAGTCACTTGAACCTCTGCCAGGTAGTAGGGTCGTTGCGTTACCTTGTCCACGAGTCGATCGGCAGACACGGTCAACACTTCACCAGGAATGGAAGGTAACAATGCATGGTTCAAGGCAGGAAAGAGTATTTCAACCGGCATGCCAGGTATTAATTTATCGATGGCATGAACAGGGATCATGGCATTGATCTGTAACGGTTGATTTGCTGGCACAATATCCATTAATTGTTCACCAGGTTGTACCACCCCACCTATAGTACTTACCTTCATATCAAGAATGACGCCATCTATAGGTGAACGAATGATTACATTATCCAATTCATGCTTAGTCGCAATCAATTCATCCTCCAGCGTCGCAATTTCCTTTTGTTGACGGGTCAACTCTGACTCAACATCACGAATATACTCATGATGTAATTGATAACGCTTCAACTTCAATTCATTATGTTGGCTTTTTAATTTCCCGATCTCCAGAATATCTTCTGACAGCTTGCCAGAAAGCTCAGCGGCTTCACGTTCTACCCCCAGCAGTTGTGCTGTAGGGTAATATTTCTTTGCATTCAAGCTGCGAGCAGCACCCAACTCTTTATTGATCAACGTCAGTTGTCGTTCGCGAAAATCTCTTACCTTACTCAGACTACCAATCTGTTGCTCAACGCCTTTCAGACTCTCATCAAGCATGGCAATTTCACCTTGAACAGCATGCCTCCTTGTTTCGAATAACTCTGCTTGTAACGTCATGACTTCTTTCAATCGCTGATTATGCGAGAATGCCTTGGTCAATTTTTCACTGAACAACACTTCAGCTCGATTTTCTCGCTCTGACAACAGGCGGTCCTCGATACTCTTGGCCACTAAATATTGCGCACTCAGTGTACTGTGCTTCATTTCAATCTGGGTTTTATCCAGAGTTAATAAAGGTTGTCCCTTATGTACGATTGTCCCTTCACTGATGTGAATATCGATAATTCGCCCCCCACTCAGGTGCTGGATTGTTTTCCGATTATTGGACACAGTGACAGTGGCATCGGCGACGACCCCCGCATCCAATGGCGCCAGCATCGACCAGGCCAGAACCCCCCCAACACCAAACAATACTGTGATGAATCCAGCGAGCAGTGGCGACCAGATGTTGGTGTCGACCATATTTTCAGAGGCTACGTTCTGTTGATCAGCCAGATGAACAATGGGTGGGTTCATATTGTTGCCTCCTTCTTGATTTCCCCTGCAGCTGCTGGTGCTACTGATGCTTGATTGATCGCAACAGGCTTCAATATGTTGGCCTTCCTTAAATTAGCAAATACTTCTTCCCGCCCGCCAAACTCTTGTATGACGCCATCCCTTAGTAGCAGTACCTTATCGACAATACCAAGCAAGGTTGGCCGATGAGAGATAATTACCGTGGTTATTTGTTTGGTTTTCAGAATCTGGATGGCTCTGAGTAAGGCCCCCTCCCCCAGATCATCCAAATTGGAATTTGGTTCATCCAGGACGATAAACGCAGGATCGTTGTAGACCGCACGCGCAAGGCCGATACGCTGTCGTTGTCCGCCTGATAACTGATGTCCACCGGCTCCCAGGGGAGTATCATAACCCTGTGGCAGCCGCAATATCATTTCGTGTACACCTGCCAGCTGTGCGGCGGCAACGATAAGCTCACTATTGATTGCATCAAAACGACAGATATTTTGGGCAATGCTGCCATCAAACAATTCGACATCTTGTGGTAAATAGCCCAGTGACGGACCGAGCAGTGACTTATCCCATAACGCTATATCCGCACCATCTAATCTGACTTTGCCGGATAGCGGGCTCCATACGCCAACCAGCAACTTGGCAAGTGAGGTTTTTCCTGATGCGGAAGGCCCGATAATACCGAGCACATCCCCGGCCTCGAGATGAAAAGATATATTGCAGAGAGTGGGTGTATGATTGCCAGGTGGGGCGGCAAAGACACTTTCCATACTAATATTGCCCACCGGCCGAGGCAGGGTCAGTACCTCCTTCGGAGCGGGATACTCCTGCAGCAGCACTGATATATGACGCCATGCACTACGAAACTGCACAAATTGCTTCCAGTTACCGATGACTTGCTCTACCGGATTGAGCACACGCCCCAAGATAATGGAGGCCGCGATCATCAGACCGGGAGTGATTTCGCCATCGATCACCAGCAAGGCACCGGCACCCAGTGCGATGGACTGTAACAATACCCGAACAAAACGCCCAAGGCTGCTGAGTCGCGTGGTCTTATCCGCGATTTGCGTGTGCAATATCAGCACTTTCTTATGCTGCTCCAGCCACCGCTGTTTCAGCTTGGGCAGCATCCCCATCGCTTCAATGGCATCGGTATTCTGCAATTGTTTATTGAGTTTGCTTGTACTGTCGACGGTCAATTCATTCGCTTGCTGGATCTGACGTTTGGTCGAAAACTCAGTCACCAGCGTCAGGCTAAAGAGAATCAATATGCCCCCAGCTGAGAGATAACCCAACAACGGATGGACGATAAAAGCAATCAATAGATAACACGGCGTCCATGGCACATCCATCAATGCGAATAGACTATTGCCGGAAAGAAACTGGCGAATTTGCGACAGTTCCGTCAGTGCTTGGGCTGGATTATTATCTCCAGTTTCTAATTTCTTCTTGAATGTTGCATTAAACACCAACTGGTTTAACATGACATCCAGTCGATTGCCAAATCGGGTCATCACTCTGGCACGGGAAGATTCCAGCATCGCAATCAGGATATATAAACCAATGATCAATAATGTCAGCACCAGCAGGGTTGTCGTATTCTGGCTAGCCAACACCCGGTCGTATACCTGCAACATATAGATCGCCGGTGATAGCATTAACAAATTAATAATGCAGCCAAAAAACATCAGTAGAATAAAGGCCCCCTTGGTACCCTCCAAGGCATTATTCAATTCTTTCGACGGGTGCTGGCTTGCCATACCCTATCTCCTTATAGCGGCAGCTATCTTGGGTATTTACAGATTAAAGTCGTCAATAGTAACTGGCTCTTTAGTCCCTCTAGCATGGTGGTGCCATCACCCCTGGTCATGGTGACGTCCCCCCGCTCCGGTGCCGCCGCACCCGCCCGACAGGATTGGGTGCGGCGGCTCCGATGCGCCTTCTGTGCTTTCTCTGGCCGGTTCCCTGGCCTCGAAAACTGATTGCTTGTACGACTCGTCTCCTAGCTCGTGAAGTCAAAGTCCTGGATGGTGATGACGTTCTGGCCATTGCCATTCACGCCGTTCAGCAGAATAGTCCCGAGAGCCACACCATTGGCATCCTCGACCGTGACTTGTGTGTTTGCCCCCAGGTCGACGATGTCCACGCGATCGAGGAAGTTCGCCGATGTGACCCCAGCCCCGGTGAGGTTGAGAAGATCCTGGCCACCACCCGCGGTGGCATCAAAACCGTTGATCACGTCGGCGCCGAAGCTGCCCTGCCCGAACAGGAAGATGTCGTCTCCGGCACCACCGTTCATGGTGTCGTTGCCGGTACCGCCGTCCAGTCTGTCGTCGCCGACATCACCATTCAGGATATCGGCGCCGACACCGCCGTTCAGCGTGTCGTTGCCTTGATTGCCGTTCAGCGTGTCATTGCCGGCACCGCCGTTCAGCGTGTCGTTGCCGGCGGCGCCGCTTAGCGTGTCGACACCGCCACCGCCAGTGATGACGTTGTCAAGGCCGTTGCCGTTACCGGTGAAGGGGCCGTTGCCGGTGTAGATCAGGTTCTCGACGTCGGCGCCCAGCGTATAGGTGGCGAGAGTCCCCGTTTGAACCGTATCCGTACCGCCGCCTGCCGCTTCGGTGACGACGTCGTTAGCCGAATCGACGACGTAGGTGTCGTTGCCGGCACCGCCATTCAGCGTGTCGTCGCCGCCCGCGCCGTTCAGCGTGTCGTTGCCGGCACCACCATCGATCACGTTGTTGAGGTCGTTACCGGTACCGACGAAGTTGCCGATGCCGGCAAACGCCAGGTTTTCCACCGCCAGCAATGCGGCCAGCGAGAAGGCGTTGAGCGTCGTGCGAACGGTGTCGATACCTTCATTGGCGGCCTCGATCACGGTGTCGGCAGCCGAGTCGACAATGTAGGTGTCGTTGCCGACCCCCCCCGCCATCACGTCGTTGCCCGTGCCACCGTTCAGGGTGTCGTTCCCGGCATCACCGTTCAGCGTGTCGTTGCCAGCTCCGCCATTCAGTGTGTCGTTGCCGGTACTACCGTCGATCACGTTGTCGAGGTTGTTGCCGGTGCCGACGAAGTCGCCAGTGCCGACGAACGCCAGGTTTTCGACCGCCAGCAATGAGGCCAGCGAAAACGCGTTGAGGGTCGTGCGAACGGTGTCGGTGCCTTCGTTGGCGGCCTCGGTCACTGTGTCCGCAGCCGAGTCGACAATGTAGGTGTCGTTGCCGCCTCCCCCCGTCATCGCATCGTTGCCCGCTCCGCCGTCCAGCATGTCGTTGCCGGCATTGCCGTTCAGCGTGTCGTTGCCGCTCGCGCCATTCAGCGCATCGTCTCCGGAACCACCTTCGAGCACGTTGTTGAGGTCGTTGCCAGTGCCGACGAAGTTGCCGGTGCCGGCGAACACCAGGTTCTCGACCGCCAGCAATGCGGCCAGCGAGAAGGTGTTGAGCGTCGTGCGAACGGTGTCGGTGCCTTCGTTGGCGGCCTCGGTCACGGTGTCGCCCAGGTCGTCGACCAGGAAGGTGTCGTTGCCGCTCCCTCCCACCATCGCATCGTTGCCATCACCGCCATTCAGGGTGTCGTTGCCAGCACCGCCGTTCAGCACATCGTTGCCTGCACCGCCGTTCAGGGTGTCGTTGCCATCCAGACCGTTCAACGTATCTGTCCCACCACCGCCGGTGATGATGTTGTCGAGCACGTTACCGTTGCCGGTGAACGGGCCGTTGCCGGTGTTCGTCAGGTTCTCGACGTTGGCGCCGAGCGTATATGTGGGAAGGGTGCTGGTCTGGACCGTGTCCGTACCGGCCCCTGCCGCTTCGGTCACCGTATCACCCGCCGCATCGACGATGTAGGTGTCGTTGCCAATCCCCCCCGCCATCGCGTCGACGCCCGCACCACCGTCCAGGGTGTCGTTGCCTGCATCACCGTTCAGGGTGTCGTTGCCGGCCTCGCCGTTCAGTATGTCGTTGCCGATACCGCCATTCAGTATGTCGTCGCCGATACCGCCGTTTAGCGTGTCGTTGCCGGCACCACCGTTCAGCGTATCGACACCACCACCGCCGTTGATGACGTTATCGAGACCATTGCCGTTACCGGTGAAGGTACCGTTACCGGTGTTCGTCAGATTCTCGACGTTGGCCCCCAGCGTGTACGCGGCGAGGGAGCTCGTCTGAACTGTATCAGTACCGCCGCCTGGCGCTTCGGTCACGACGTCGGTCACCGAGTCGACGACGTAGATGTCGTTGCCGGCACCGCCAGCCATCGTGTCGTTGCCCGTGCCACCATCAAGCGTGTCATTGCCGCCCGCGCCGTTCAGCGTGTCGTCCCCCCCCTCCCCGTTCAGCGTGTCGTTGCCGGTGCTGCCGTCGATCACGTTGTCGAGGTTGTTGCCGGTGCCGACGAAGTCGCCGGTGCCATCAAACGCCAGGTTTTCGACCGCCAGCAATGCGGCCAGCGAGAACGCGTTGAGTGTCGTGCGAACGGTGTCGGTGCCTTCGTTGGCGACCTCGTTCACGGTGTCGCCCAGGTCGTCGACCAGGAAGGTGTCGTTGCCAATCCCCCCCGCCATCGCATCCGCCCCCGCACCACCGTCGAGCGTATCGGCGCCGGCATCACCATTCAGCGTGTCGTTGCCGGCACCGCCGTCCAGGGTGTCGTTACCGTCCCCTCCGTCGATCAAGTCGTCACCGTCCAGGCCGCTGATCGTGTCGTTGCCGCCCAATCCGAAGATCAGGTCATCGGCCGCGGTCCCGATCAGGACGTCGTTACCTTCCGTGCCGATGATCACGTTGATGGGCGTCGAGAACAGCGGCTCGAGCACGTGGTGGGCGTCCTCGTAGACCGCCAGTACCTGGATTGCCCCGCCTCCTGGCGCGAATGACGTCAGCGGGACTTCAGCTCCTGTCAGGGGATCCTCTCCAACGCCGTTTGCCACCACCACGTCACGGAAGACACCTGTCCCCGGATTCACCTCCTGACGCCAGATGAAGGTGATGGGACTGAGGATCGCGCCGGTCGGGTTGGTATCAGACACGTTGTCCGCATCGGTCACCCCCGCCGCGGAGACCCTCAGCATTGGCGTCGCACCAGCGAGGTTGACGGTGACGGCCAGATTGCCCTCGGGAGCCGCGTTGATCGCGCTGGTGTCGACGAGGTTCGTCACAAAGTCCGAGAATATCAGGCGTTCGATCCCTGATACTCTGTCGCTCCCATCACTACCCAGGCCGACGTTCGTGTCCGTGACGAGGTAGACGTCGTCGTCCGTCGTCGCAGTGTCAGCACCTTCGATCTGGTCGATCAGGTAGTTGTTCACCGAACCCGAGAAGATTGCAGAGTCGACGTTGACGCCGGCATTGCTGGTCTCGATCTCGCGGACGATGCTCAACTGCCCGGGGTTCACCGCGCCACTCAACATCAGCGGCACGAGCGGCACCATGCTGTCGTACGACGCCGCCACACCTGGCCCGGGATTGCTCACGGCGATGCGAACGTTCAAATAACGATTGCCATCGATCAGATCGTCACCCCCGCGGCTGTCGATGATGTCGCTGCCGCCCCCCCCAAGCAGGATGTTACCGGCACCGAAGCTGGCACCATTGGGGCCGATGGCCGCAGCCGAGCCGACGAAGTCGCGCAAGCCATCGATCAGATCGAAGTTGGTCAGCACGCTGCCTTGCGCTCCGGCCAGCGCAATCGAGACAGAGTCTGCGTCGTCACCGCGCAGCAGGTCGGCCTGGTGAGACCCTGACAGGCCCTCGACAAACGAGAAGCGGGCGTTGATGCCGGCCGCGATCGGGATCGGTCCCGCGAGGTTCGCCCGGACGGCCATGTTCATGCTGACGCCGTCAGGCGAGAGGTCGAACGTCGCCCAGTCGAAGCCCGATGCGCCAAGGTATTTGTCGCCCGGCCCAGAGGCGCCATACATGATGTCGTCGCCACCTTCGCCGTTCATGATGTCCGTCAGGCCGGAGCCGATGAACACATCGTTGCCGATGATGAGGTCACGACCGAGCGGGTCGAAGTTGTCGCCCGGCGAGCCGTCGGTCAGTCCACCTTCCAGCCAGTCGTCGCCTTCGTTGCCAAGGTCCTGCTCGTTTGTGTCGGCCCCCAGGATGAAGTCGTTGCCCGCCCCGCCAAAGGCCTCGCTGGCATCCTCACCGGTCACAATGAAGTCCTGGCCAAACCCGCCGAGTATCAGGTTGACGCCGGAGCCACCGTGGATGACGTCGTTGCCGTCGTCGCCCTGCAGGTTATCGTCACCACCTATGTCCGTGATGATGTCGTCACCGGCCCCCCCGCGAATCTGGTCGTTACCGTGACCGCCTTCGATGCGGTCATTGCCACCATCGCCCCAGATGGTGTCGTCACCCTCGCTGGAGATGATGATGTCGTTTCCGGTCGGATTACTGTTGTTACCTGGATTGGTGCCTCCAATCACCACGTGGTCTTCACCTGTGTATTGCAGGTAATTCGTGTCGGCACCCTGGGTGGCCGGATTGTTGCGAATCACCAGCGGCGACAACGGATTGCCGTTAGTCGGGTCCGCCCCGTTCTGTGCTGACGGGTCCACCTCGAGCACGAGGTTGTTCTGGAAGACCAGCCCCGGCAAGTGTGTGACATCGGTGTTTGCCATGATCATCTTCGCAAACGAGTTGTTTTCGAGCTCGGTGATGAAGTTGAGGCCCGCCGTGCGCTCCAGGTAGTAGAAGCGATCGGCGTTCTGCAACGCCTCGAGTTGCGTCTCGAAGATGTAGTTGAACGTAGAGCCGAGCATGCCGCCGAACGGCATCTTCTCCTCGGCCAGGCCACCGATCCACAGGTCTACCTCGTTCAGACCACCGAGGTCGGCGGCGTACGCCCCCGTGCCATTCAGGAACTCATTCCGGTCGGTCGGTGCGTCAGTGCCACCGAACACCAGCAGCGTTGCTGCGGCCCGCTTTTCATCGAGCGTCGACGCGCTGGTGATGGTTGAGTGGGTGCCGTAGGCCGCGATGAAGTTGATCAGCGACTCCGGATACTTGATGTGCTGGACGAAGTCGGCCCAGCTCGTGTATGGGGCCAGGGCGCTGTCGCCCGTCGCCTCATAGAGCTGTGTCCGCGCCGTGTTCAGCGACGGAATACCGGTGTCGCGGCCGCGGGCCAGGTTGATCGCAGCAAGGTCCAGCGGGAGACCAAGCAGGTTGTTGCGTAGCGCCTCGGTGACGAACTCGTCGATTTCGTTACCCACTTGGCGGGTGATGCCCCGGATGATAGCCCCCGCCGCCACGTCCGCGTCCTGGTCGATGCTCGCGAAGGCGAGCGGATTCAAAAACGCCTGGATCAGACCGATCGGGGCGGGATCTCCCTCCTCGCTGACAAAGACTTGCTGGAACTGCGGGTCAAGCACGTCGATCTGCTCGGTCAGCATCGAGTGCCCGAAGCGGTATACGACGTGCGCGAATTCCGCGACGATCGAGGGATCAATCTCGGTCTGGTAGTTCTGCAAGCCCGGGATAAATACATCGATGTTCGGCGAGATCGTACGTGCGAACTCCTCGAACACCAGATGCTGATACTGCATCTCGGTGCCGAACTTCGCGGCCTGGAACAGACGCTCGCCGTTCCAGTCAAGCGTGGACGGATCGGCCGGGATCGCATCGACCGACGTAACCAGCCATTCGTTCAGGAAATCGACGTTGCCGGTGGAGAGGATCACTTCCTTGGTGTGCTCGACCAGGCGATTATGTTCCGAGTGGAACACATGGTGTACGGCAGTCAGGCCGATGTTCTCGTTCACGCGACCGTCGCCGGCGATGTAGTGCGCGTCGAGCAGTTCGTTGTCGTACTCGAGATTGCGCCCCGTCAAGGGATCGACGGCAACACCATTACCGGCTTGGCTATCGTCGTCCTGAACGAGATCGCCCGCGGCATTGAACACCGGCACGGCATTGTGTGCGATGTCGTCGAGGAAGGCGTGACCGGTAGGCACTGCGCCAACCAGGCTGATCGGTGCATCAAGGTTACCCTCGACTAGGTCGCCATTGCTCATGACCACCATCGGCAATCCGTTGGGGCCGCGTTGGAACATGCCGTACTGGTCGGTCGCGAGCAGCGGTACATTATTGTAGTTGGCGTCTGTCAGGTTGATACCGAGGATGTCTCGGGCCTGCGCCTTGACGACCGCCCAGGTAGCCATGCCGCCGAGCACGATGTCGTCGGCCGTGCCGTATTTTCCATCCTCGCCAAGGTCACGGTTGACGATCAGCTTGCCGGTCGCCACCGGCCGACCGTTCGCGTCGAGTTCGTACTCGCGAAGGAAGACCTGGTGCGACGGATGAGAAGAGTATGTCTGGTTCTGGTCGACGAACGGCGAGGTCGTGTTGATGTTTTCGCCGACTACACCACCCTCGAGCGTTGCGCGGCTCACCACCATGAAGCGCTGCGCTTCCGGCAGATCGTCATCCGTCCCCGCGACACCGTCTGCGCCAAGTACCAGCGGGTCGTCCGCCGCCAGCGGAATGTAGACGTTGCCATTCTGGCCCTTGGTCACCAAGTCCAGTCCGTGATCGAAGAACTGGCCGAAGAACGTCATCCACTGGTTGAAACCGGCGCTCAGGCCTAGGTCGGGAGCCTCGTTCGCGAAGAAGAACGTATTGAACGCCGTGCCGTCCTCCCGCGTAGCCCACACGACTTCAACGCCATCGTTCAGGACGTCATCCAGGCTCTCGTCGACATCGGCCGTGCTGGGGTCGTCACCGAAGATACCATCATCTCCGGCACTGCCAGCCAAGGCGACGGCCGCCGGATTGTTCGGCGTCAGATCGGCGATCAGGTTGCTGATAATGCGCGGATCGGAATCGACGACACTCCCCGTCACACCGTAGTCTGTGTTCGTCACCGCCCCTGCGGGCCCGGGCCCGTCCGCGTCAAACCCGACTTCATCGCTTTCGTTCTGAAACTCTGCGGGGAGCATCCGTGGGAAGGTGCTGTCGGCGCTGCCGAAGTCCTCTTGTCCCTCAAGGAGGTTGTTGAACTCCCCGGTGATCGTGCGCAACCCCCACGGCAACTCCGTGTTCGGAATCAGGTTTTGCAGGTCTTCGCCCGCCGCGTGGGCCTCGGCGATCTGGATCTGCAGGAGGATGAACTCTAGATCTGACTTGCTCAAATCAGCCATGATAATACCCTCTGACTCATTTGGTAAAAGCCAGGAAAGGAAACAAGATCCTACCCATGCGCTGTTACCGGTTGGCATACACAGCTTGTGAGTCTCCTTACTTGATAACAGCTGGTAAGTTAAGGAGGGCAAATCATTAGGCTGTGCTCCTGTAATAAGCGCCCATGTTATTTTTATGTTGCCTTTTGGTCTTTACGGGGCATGCAAATTGGCCCCCTGCCTTCTATTGACGCTATGAAAGCAAGAAATGGATGACATAACTCACTCCTTGACGGGAGGTGAGAACAAGCACCTTCCACCATCGAATTGAAACCATTTTCAATTCAAGTTGAAATAGTTAACGCAAAGCATTCAATATGCCAATGTTGCGACATAATGCATGCCTGCCGATAATTTCCATCGGTATTACTTAAATCAATGCAAAGCCAGCAACCAGCCAAATTTGAAATAACTTGGCCCACCACCATTAAAAACAACCGGTGGCTCTTTAAATATTCTTAAGTCATGAGAACGATGATTGATGCTGATGTCACAACTCAGTTGCAAATTAGAGCTATAACAGTACATCAATCTTGCTACTAGCCATATGCTTCCCGCATCCATATTGTCAACATCTTACGCGTTTGATTATTGGGGCACTATTCAAATGCTGCCATCATGAAATGTGATGAATTTAATCTCCACGCTGTTAATACCAAGGGCATACTTTAGTTTTAACATTATGATGCATGAAACCTAGCTTGATAGGCTTGCAATAACCTGAAAAACTGAAATTTACATATTCCTCCCCCACACCCTAATTTACAAACACCAATAAAAACATCTACTTGAAACATTGATGACATTTTGTGGGTTTGAATGTTCGCTCGAGTTTAAAAACTGTTTCGAACAGTAGCATTCAAGGAAGGAAACTCAGTCCAACCTGGACGTTCTGACTAGTCATCAAACAAAACAAGCCCCCAAATGGCTGATACGGATGCCTGGAGTTTGTAAACCCAATCGTGTAACCACACAATAATAATTAACTTTTTCAAAAAGATACCTTCGTGAGTCAGCAAATAGTCCAAGAGAAACTCAAAGCACTGACTGCTGGCAGGCCAAAGACATCTAGTCCGAACAGGTTCCCGGAGCCCTGAGCCAGCCATTGCCCGAACTCACCGTCGAGACTGCACTCAACGCCGATATGGACGAACATAGGGACGACGAGAAACATGCCCACACCGTCAAAGGAGCGGCAACATCGAAATGGCTATTCCTCTAAACGCCGAAGAGGGCTGCAAGGAAGGCGCTATTCCAAAAACATATTAGTACCATTTTTTGATATTATTTAAGGTAGCTATGAAGATAGATGTGTCATGACTTGCAATCCGAATGGCACCTAATTTCAGATTACCGTGGTTCTTTGGCGGCTGAAATGAACTCTAATGAACCCCATTGGACGTTCCTTGTTGAAGTCAAAAGACTTTCTAACACGAGTCGGGAACAGTACCGTTTCTATTCACGTGTTCGCACAAAATTAAGCGATATCTCCTGTTGCTCACTCCATGCAGTGATGGTCTATGCTTATCCCTATTCTTGGCTATGAGGCTACGTTAAAATGATGCCGGAGATGCATATGCATATGCAGATGCAGCAGATACAGGAGATGAAGGACAGGGACATCACTTTACTCCTTGTAGCAGAGCCATCACTGCAGACCAGTATGTTGTCTAGCTATTTGTCCCAAGAGTTAAAAATTACCGTCCAATGCATTCATACCAGCCCCTCTCCAGAATGCCCACCAGATGCTTTAGCTCAGGCCGTTTTATGGTTGATTGACATGGCTACCATCAAGGGAAAAGAGTTAATTGAATGGCAGGCTTACAGTCAAACCACAAACCAGAAACACATTGTAGCGTTGTTAAATGCAGAACCACATGTCGATATATGGTCAATGCTGCAATGGCCCAGTTGTGTTGGGGTATTTTTTTCCTCAGACTTACCTCAATGCTTGGCATGTGGGATCAAGAAAATTCTGCTGGGGGAGCTCTGGATACCACGTGATATGTTGGCTGACTTATATCGCAAGCAAATTAAAAATTGTGCCTTAGCGTCAAGTTCCAACTGTCTCTTGACCAAGAGAGAGTTGGAAATATTGAACCAGTTGTGCCTGGGTCACTCCAATCATGATATTGCAACGAGTTTTTATATTAGTGAAAACACCACCAAGTCTCATCTCTATCGAATATTCAAGAAGATAGGTGTGCGGAATCGTTTACAGGCGGTGCAATGGGCTAACGAAAATCTGCCACAGCGTTTCCTGTGCTGGGTATCCTCATTTTCGATACTGGCTGACGATCTTGTTGCATCAATGATGAGACTTTTGATGTTTGTGAGCTGAATTACCCCCCTGAATCACCATCTGAATCTCCCCGGCTTCTGCAGATACTTGTTGATGGTGGCCGGGCTCTTGCCGGAGTTCAGCGACCTCTCCTTGAACTTGACCACATCAGCCTTGCTGTAGCCTGCCGCTGGCTTGTCGCCGAGTGCCTCGATAAAGGAACCGAGATAGTTTTTCTGGTTCTTTCGCTCTTTGGGTGCCCAGGAGAGGGCCTTCTCTTTCTGATAACGGTCACTCAGGACCGACAGGAGCGGAGCACGCGGTTTGGTCGCAGGAGTCATCGGCTGGGCTGCTGATTGCTCTTGTCGGTCGACTGTGGCGTCTGCAGGCAACTGATTGGGCTTGGGTCTGGAACGCACACAGGCAAGCAACTGGGCAACCTTGCTTCGTGCCGTCAGCTTGTCTCGGGTATGCAGGGATTTTTTGATCTCTTTACGACGACCACAGGGGAGCGTGGTCACTTTCCGGTAATACCAGATGCCGTGGGGACTGAGCCAGAGATTCACAGAGAAGACTCCTGATCCATCCACACAAAGTGGATTACCAAGAGGTCTGAAGGGGGTGATTAGCTGTAACTTATTGATTTCCAAAAACAAGTGGTGGCCCTACCAGCCACATCCCGGCACTCGAGTCCCCCGCCTTGGCTGCTACCTTCCGGTCCTGACCAGGTCGACGGGTTATCAATGCGAGAGGACCAATAGGACCACCGGCGAGGAGAATAGGCAAACTGGCCGGTCAATGCAATGGCTTTCTGCCGCAGCGCGAGCCGTTCGCCTTATTTTTCAACAATCTGGCCAAGGGTTCAGCTAAACAGCATGAATTTGGCCCCCACCACCAGCATCAGGAGGGCGAAGGCCTGCTTGAGCCGTGCGGGTGACAGCCGGTGTGCCAGCCTGGCGCCAAACCGGGCGAACTGGGTGCTGGTGAGTACGATGCCCACCAAGGCCGGCAGATAAATGTAGCCGGCACTCCACTCGGGCAGATCGGGGTTCCCCCAGCCGGCGTAGAGGTAGCTCAGGCTGCCCGCCAGGGCGATGGGCATGCTGCAGGCGGCGGAAGCCGCCACGGCGTTGCGCATGGGCACCGAGTTCCAGCTCAGATAAGGCACGGTGAGCGAGCCGCCGCCGATGCCAAAGAGGGCCGACATCCAGCCGATGATGCTGCCCGCGATCCCGGTGCCGACCGGTCCCGGCATGCGACGTTCCGCCTTGGGCCTCAGGTTGAGCCCCATCTGCAGCGCCATGGTCCAGGCGAAACAGCCGATGATGATGTTGAGGGTGCTGGCACTGAGCAGGTTGGCCGTCATGCCGCCGAGCCAGGCCCCGAGCAGCATGCCCGCCCCGAGGCGTCGTATCATCACCCAGTCGACGGCCCCCGCTTCCTGATGGGCCCGCAGGGAGCTGAAACCGGTGAAGATCATGGTGGGAAGCGAGGTGCCGAGTGCCAGGTGGGTGATGATCTCCGGGGCCACGCCCTGGGCGTGGAAGCTCAGCACCAGCACGGGCACTATGATGAGCCCGCCGCCGATCCCGAAAAGCCCGGCCAGCATGCCCGCGAAGGCCCCCAACACCAGATACCCCACAAACAGCATAAAATTTCCTTCGCTAATAAATTGGCGGTCGACTCGACCGCCAATGCCCATAAAAAAAGAGATGGCGCCAGGCCATCTCTTTATTGTGCCGATTAATGAAGGGGAATGGTACCGTCCATCACCTTGTAGAAGGCCAGCACGGCGCAGCCAAGCAGGGCCGCCGTCATCCCCTGCTCCAGCCGGTTGAGGCTGCGCAGGCCGTGGTGCTGGCGCGCCTTCCAGTAGATGAAGATGCCGGGGCTGTAGAGCAGCGCCACCAGCAGCAGGTACTCCACCCCCGCCGCATAGACCAGCCAGCAACCGTAGGCGGTGGCCACCAGGGCCAGCAGCAGGTCACGCTTGCGCTGATGGGGTTGCTGCTCGTAGGTGGTGCCCTGGATCGCCAGCTTGAGCCCGTAGGCGCCGGAGAAGACGTAAGGCACCAGGGCCGCCGAGGTGGCAATGTTGACCAGGGCCAGATAGGTGCTGCTCTGGAAGTAGATGATGATGAGGAAGATCTGCACCAGGCAGGTGGAGCACCAGAGCGACACCTGGGGCGAGCCGTTCTTGTTCTCCTTGGCGAACCAGGCCGGGAAGACGCCGGTCTTGCCCGCGATGTAGGGTACTTCCGCCGCCAGCACGGTCCAGCTCAGCAGGGCCCCCATGACCGAGATCACCAGGCCGATGTTGATAAGCCAGGCACCCCAGGGACCGACCACGGCTTCCAGGATCATGGCGGTGGAGGGGTTCTTGAGGGCCGCCAGCTGCGGCTGGTTCATGACCCCCAGGGAGAACAGGGTGACCATGACATAGAGCGCCAGTGCGCCCAGCAGGGCCAGCACGGTGGCGCGACCTACGTCCTTGCGGTGGCGGGCACGGGCGGAGACCACCACGGCCCCCTCGATGCCGATGAAGACCCAGAGGGTCACCTTCATGGTGGACTTGACCTGATCCATCACGGAGCCGAGCTCGGGACTCCCCTGCCCCCAGAGATCCAGAGTGAAGGTCTCCATGTTGAAGGCGAGCAGGATGGCGACGCAGAAGACGATGAGGGGCACCATCTTGGCGATGGTGGTGACGATATTCACCAGCGCCGCCACTTGGATGCCGCGCAGCACCAGAGCATGCACCGACCAGATGAGCAGGGACGCGAGGGTGATGGCGATCGGGGTGTTGCCGTCACCAAAGATGACATTGTCAGGCGTATCGAAGAAGTAGCTCAGGGCGCTGAACACCACGATGGCGTAGGAGACGTTGGCCAGCAGCTGGCACAGCCAGTAGCCCCAGGCTGCGTTGAAGCCGACGAAATCACCGAACCCTGCCTTGGCGTAGCTGAAGATGCCGCCATCGAGATCCGGACGCCGCATGGAGAGGTTCTGGTACACCAGGGCGAGGCAGATCATGCCGATCCCCGTGATGGTCCATCCCAGGGCGACGGCCCCGGCACTGGCATGCGCCGCGATGTTTTGTGGCAGACTGAAGACCCCGGCACCGACCATAGAGCCGATCACCAGCGAAATGAGGGCACCGAGCCCCAGTTTCTTGTCCATCTCAAACCTGTTTTCTTAGGCGGCGGCTGAGCATCCGTATTCATACAGCGCGCGACATGGGAGGGGCGAAAGATCCGTACCCCGTGAAAAAGGCGGCAACTATATTGCATGACTATTCCGACCGCAATCCTTCGCAGCGCCAATCACGCACCGTCTTGACCGCGCGCAATTCTACAGCACTCACTCACCTCGCCTGTGAGCTGGTTCAAATTAAGAGAGACCCGTTGATCTTTCACGTTTTTCCATGATGTGACCCGGGGTTTTTAGGAAAAAGGCTGCATGGCTATTCATCCCTGCGGGCTGCCGGCACTGCTCATGAAAACGCCCCGGGATCCGGGGCGCAGTGGTCACCATAAACGAGTGGCGAGCTAGAGCCGCAGTCCCCCGTCTATCTCGATCATCCGACCCGACAGGTAGTCGTTGGCGAGGATGAACTGTACCGTGTGGGCCAGCTGCGCCGCCTCCCCCAGGCTTCCCACCGGGATGGCCTGCTGCATGCGGGCCATGGCCTCGGGCTTCATGGCCGCCGTCATGTCGGTGGCAAACACCCCGGGGGCGATGCCCATCACCCGGATGCCGTGGCGGGCCAACTCCCGCCCCCAGGTGACCACCAGAGAGGCTACCCCCGCCTTGCTGGCGGCATAGTTGCTCTGGCCCATGTTGCCGGCCCGGGCGATGGAAGAGATGTTGATGATGACACCCTGCCCTCCTCGCGCCATCAGCGCCGCCCCCTCGCGGCCGCACAGGAAGGTGCCGGTGAGGTTGACGTCGATGACGGCCTGCCACTGGGCCAGGCTCATCTTCTCCAGCAGTTCTCCCTCCTTCACCTTGATGAGCATGCCGTCCCGCAGGATGCCGGCGCAGTTGATGAGGCCGTGCAGGACGCCGAACTGCTCGTCGATGGCGGCGAAGGTCGCCTCCACCTCGGGCTCGCTCGCCACGTTGCAGACGAAGAGGGCGCAGCGGCCGTCACGGCTGCGCACCTCGGCCTCGGTCACCTCCAGATCCGCGCGGTTGACGTCGATGAGCGCGAGCACCGCGCCCTGCTCAGCGAGGCTCAGGGCGATGGCGCGGCCGAGCCCCCTGCCCGCCCCCGTGATGGCGATGACCTTCTGCGTGATATCCATGGATGCTCCTTGCCGGTTGCCCGGCCATAAATGGGTGTATAAAGGGGATGGCCGCGCCGGCTCAACCCGCCTTGGTCTGATCCAGCTCCGCATCTCGATAGAGTTCGACGATGCTGGAGAAATCCCGCGTGTCCGGTCCCTTGGCCGCATGCAGGTTGAACAGGTTGCGGGCCAGGGCGCCCATGGGGACGGCGCTGTGGGCATGTTCGGCAAGCGCCATCGCGAGCCCCAGGTCTTTCACCATCAGCCGGGTCATGAAGCCCCCCTGGTAGTTGCGCGACGCCGGGGCGTTCTCCATCACCCCGGGCCAGGGGTTGTAACGCTCCAGGCTCCAGTTGTTGCCCGAGCTCTTGCCCATGATGGTGGAGAGGACGGCGGGATCCAGCCCCTCCTTCACCCCGAGGGCAAGGGCCTCGGCAGTGCCCGCCATGTGGATGGCGAGCAGCATGTTGT
>ENA-OWLM01000228-OWLM01000228.1-metagenome-genome-assembly--contig:-NODE-228-length-21372-cov-3.387531_pt1 | contig 21372 bp, 27 predicted proteins | sample MGYA00245349_ERZ651102 | MGnify/ENA primary metagenome ERZ651102 (study PRJEB26857, sample SAMEA4031759) | metagenome | biome: human; feature: oral; material: saliva | place: Philippines | collected 2014... | reverse complement strand
GCGAGTATTACATGAGAACCAAGGGTTACGTCCCGGTTATCATCGCGACTCGCTATCAACGATGGCTTCGTGAGAAAACAGGTGACATCCTCTCGCAAGTAGGAAGAGAGTTGCGACAATAAAACCCAGGCTATTGGAAAATATAAGGGTAGATTATTTATACGGTGGTCTACAAGTCTGCCGTATAATATGCATCATCATAAAACCATGATGTCAAATTTAAACGTTTAAATTTAATTAGGAGAACAACAACATGTCTAAAAAGTTAGACCGTGTTAACGGTATCGTGGAGAAACTCCAGGATAAGATTACTATCGATGAAAATGGCGTAGGTGCCGTAGAAGCTGGTGCAGTCGCTTCTGTCTTACCAGAAGGGATTACCGAAGATTCCATTACTCAACACGACCAAGCAAAATCTGATGTGGCCTCTGCCATCGCTATCGTTTTCGGTAGCAAATCCAAAGCGGTCTTTGATAAAAACAAAGACATGAAAGAAGCGTCTTTATCAACCAAAATCGGTGCGAACACCACGGTGAACGTAAACCAAAAACGTGAAGTGTCGTTCCAAAACTTGGCTGATCCGAAGAAACCTATCGTGCGCCATGGTTACGTGCGTTTAGGCATGGTGCAATATGGTACATTAGACTCTAAAGCAGTCAATGAACATGACATCGTGAAGAAAGTCTGGGGTGGTTTATCTGACTAAGTGCAGATAGCCTTGTTAATTAACTAACTGAAACGTTAGAAATAAAAACAGAAGCAAGTGACAGTTTGCTAGTATGCCTCCAAACTTTACGAGTAAATGACCTTGTTTCTACTGAATGGGTTTAATATAAAACAGGTTCCTAAATGAACCTGTTTTTTTTTTGATGAGAATAGACATGACTGAACAAGTAGAAAAGTTAGCTGACCAACCTGAGATGAAATCTCCTGAGCAGCTTGAAGAAGAATCAAGATGGCACCATTTCATGATGATGTCATTAGCAGGCCTTGATGAAGAAGCCTTTAACCAATTAAAATCTCTTCCACAAGAAGAAGCAAAAGGCTACGTTGACCGTTACGTGACCGTGGAAATGTTCCGTGCTATCGCCGCACACACCCACCAAACAGGTCTGATGTTAACCCCTGAGTTAACCCTTGAAAATCTGTTGGATGAAAAATCATTATCTGAAGTATTAGTACCAGCACTTGCGAAAGCTGGTATCGTCATCCGTGAATCCGATGTGATGGGTGTTCATGATAATCTTCACTATGAAACCAAAATCACGGAAAAATCTGCAGCACAATTAACCGAAATCTCCGTTACTACCGGTGGCAATCTTGCCCACCACGTCTTAAAAGTGATCGGTTTATACTTATGCCGTCGTGTGTTTGATTTAAACAACTACATCAACGTCGCGGTAGCGCATATCAACGGTGTTAAAGACTTCGAAAATTATGTGGCGCTTGAAGCAAAACTGGAAGAGTATTTCGGTGCGCAAGATGAAGAAGTAGAAGATCCGGAAGAAGAAGCTGCTGCTGAAGAAGGTGTTGCAGAAGAAGAAACTTCTGATGCAAAGTAAGTGATGGGAACAGCGATATGATGTTCCAGTGGTCACTTATCAGTTTTCATCGACCTCATGATGAAGTCGATGCAAAAACTCACGTCTTGGTGAAAGTCACGCATCAGATGCCTGATGGCACACCAAACGTGTCGATGGTCTACCTTGTTCCATTAGACCTCTGTCACGAAGAAGACGCTTTATACCGACATCATTTCGGGAAGAAGTGCGAAGCTTTATGGCTAGAGTATCTCGATGAGCACGTAGCACGCATCGAAAATCCGGAAGACCTGCCTTATCTTAATGAGGTCAGAGTCGTCCATTAAGTCGCCGTATTTTAACACGGCGCATAGTGAATAACAACATAGGAAGAGGGACTCCTTTGAGTCCCTCGACTTATGTCCGGTTAGCTAAAGTTAACTAACGCCCCTTTCATTTTCAAGAAGTGGTTGCGTCTGACCTTATCACTCATCTTCTGCACTTTTGCCCAACGACCTTTGACTAACTCATTAAACTGTTCATTACTGTCAGCAAAACGGTCTATCCATTCCTTAGCCACACCTAAGTCCATACCACCATCCAGAATCGCTTTATCAGAAGCAATCGAGAGTTTCTTGTAGATATAAGCTTGGGTGGCAAGTAAACAGAGTTCAGCAAAGACTTGGATGTGTGCCCCTTGGATGAAACTGAATTCTTCATCACTACTTACTTGACAACGTAGTTCCAGGTTAGATAAAGGGATTCTGTCTTCTACCATAATAGTATTTTCATCAATCAAATACACGTTTGGCGTGAAGTTTAACTCCATGGGTTTACTGGCATCCATTAACGCATTGGCTGCTTTAATATGCATGTCTTCACCGCAGCGATTTCCACTGACACGGGTGTTTACCCCAATACCAAACTGCGTCGTGGCAGAACCCAAATATCCACCCATGGTGCCTAACATCGCCACATGGACACTGATAACATGGGTAATCGTTCTACCCCCTGTTCGAGATTTCGGGATATGACACACCCAGGCTTGACTACCACCTAGGTTGACATCTTCAAATTTCAACCCACTTAAGTTGATAGACACCTGTTTTGCCCCTTGGATATCCACATGACGACGGACACGTTCGTTTATCACCAAATGATAAATTTGGCTGTCGATACTTTTCGGGGTAAAACGAGATTGTATTAGTTTATATCGAGTTTTCGGAAGAAACGCTAGTTCAAGGATTTCATCCGGGATGACAGAGCGGATCTCTGCGATAGCAAATTGTACTGGACTCATGGTCTTCTATCCTTTTTTATAAGAGTATATTATACATGTGATGCTCACAAATCCTTTTCATCGTGAGCAAAACCATGTAGTAATAAGATAACTACTTGACCTTTTAACATATCCCAACTAGGAGTATTTTGACTATGAAAAATAACATCACCTTATATGGTTGTGGTGGTACAGGTGTGAATATCGTCACCCCTTATATCTTAAACCCACAAAAAGACCGTGATGGGTATGCGACCATTACCCCTTCTCTTATCGATACCTCTGAATCCAACATCAGTGATGATCGTGTGAAGAAAGTCTTTTATAAAATCAAATTAGAAAAGAACGCCGAAGGTAGTGGTTCCGTTCGTTCTGAAAATGTCGATGAAATTCGTCAACAAGTCCCGACCTTTATCTCTGAATACAAGCCCGGTGATTTATCCATTGTGGTGGCTTCTGCAAATGGCGGTTCTGGTTCGACGATTGCCCCGGTATTAGTCTCAGAACTGGTAAAACGTCAACATCCAGTGATTACGGTATTATTGGTCGATGATAATAACCAGAAATCCATTGAAAACGCACAACGCACATTGGTCTCATTTGATACCATGGCGAAGAAATCTGGTGTGCCATTTGTTGCGGCATTAGTACCGAATGTGACATTAGCTTCTGCAAATAACTTGGCAGGTGAAACGATTGCCTATCTTTCCATGTTATTCTCTAACGAAAACCATGGTTTAGATAATGCAGACTTACGCAACTTCTTAAACTTCACGAAAGTCACCCAAGTGCAACCAGGTTTAGCGGGTTTGTTGATTGCCGATAAACTGACGGAAGATTATAACCGTAATCCAATCAGTCTTGCGATGTTGCATACGACCCCTGAAGCACAACAAGCGTCTCGTGGTAAGTTTGTGACTGGTTATAGCTGCGAAGGGATTTTCCGTACTGATGCAGAAGTCAAAGATAAAACCGTGTATTTCACGATTGAATACGACGATGTTTTAGACGTGATGAACCACCTTGCTGATAAAGCAGAGTCCTACAACACCACGTTATCTGGTGTGTTAAACCGCACCATTAAACTTAAAGATGAAAAAGCCTCTATCGATGATGATGGACTCGTACTGTAGTCTTTAAACACCTTTTGGGATACAGACCAGGGATAACCTCTGGTCTTTCCCGTTAACCCTTATAAAACAAGGAGTATTTTATCATGGGAAAGAATGATAGACGTATCGACTCGACTATCTTGTGGCGAGTCGATGATGTTAAGAAAACCCAATTAGGGGATGAATTGCATAATGCTTTTTTCAAAGCAGTCGTATGTCAATATCAGAACAGAGAAATCTTGGTCGTCTCAGTTAGAGATGAACGAGGTGAAAAAGAAGAACGTGGGTTGTTTGAACTTCATCGAAAAGATAAGTTAAATATCACCCGTGTCGAGAAGTGGGAAGAAGAGACGCTTTACCACCAACTCATCAATGAAACCGTAGAAACCAAAACCGTGGAAACGTTATTCCGTGGCTATAATCCATACCCAGCAGCGTCTATTACCTTACGTAAATACAAAGACAGCGATTATGATGAACTTGTCTTTTGTATCGGGGGTGGGAACATGAAAGATGTTGGTAATATCCTCTACGATAACGTGATTCTCAAAAAGCACGAACCGCAGTATATCGGGATGATTAACACAACCACTATCGCGGATAACAGAATCCGTATCGCATTGTCACACACCAGAGAGAAATATCAGCTCGGTGAGAAAGATGTCATTTACGTTCAGGCGGTGGTGACTCCAGCAGATACACCGAATGCACGGTACCTTGTTGTTCGGTTTTATCATAAAGAACACGGTGAGATGGCACGCGAAGTCTTTTTGTTAAATCTAAAAGGTCATCCGTATTTCGTGTACTGTTTTAACAGTATAGAAGGGAAACAAGACTTATACCAGGTTTCTTTTGATGACCTTTGTCAGGATAACGTCAATATAGATACGCCGGTAACAAACTTGATTTCTGTCAATATTGTTTGCTGTAATGATGACACCGATACCCTGAGTCATCTGGATATTAACGTAGTAAGAGATAGCGGTGTGCTACACTCAGCTGCGCATGTGGCAAGAATCAAACTTTAATAAGGAAAATACCATGAGTGAAAAAGTTATCGTAAACGAATCACATCTAACGTTTAATAGCGTGTTTCCAAAAGAGTTAAAAGATAAATACTACAACGTCATCAGTTCTATCATGAAAGATGGTGATAGCAATAGTTATTTTGTCTTTAACGTCGAAAATGATGATGATTGTGATATCATCTACCGTGCTGTCTTTGAATACGCACCAAGAAGTATGCATCAGTTTAAACAAGTCCATTTCAAGAGTGAGGAAGAAGAACTCGACTTCTTTGATAGTCTTGAGACAGACTGCTATGCAGTAAGCCATCTTGATGGTGGTATCTTTGGTGACAACATTGAAGTATTTAGTCGATTTGATGCACATCTTAATGCGTACGGTATTAAAGTCAATGTCTATCTTCCAAACAGCCAAGTGGAATACCCACTTTCAACCCTTTACATTCGTAAAAATCAGGCGGTATAACGATGGATAAGCAATTTAAAATCACGGAAGTACGTCCATATGCCGGTGTCGAATATAAATCGGACGGGAAGTTTGATAGTGTACCAATGACTCGTTTATTGACGGTAGAGTACTTCAAGACCAACGATGAAGAATATATCACGGTTATTCTAAACCAGATTCATGAAAATGGAACAGATACCGAAGTGGTTTCTGATCTGTTCCGTCTTGATCGTTGCACCAAACTGAGCTACAAGTTTGAGCATATCAACCCAGAATACTTTGATATCGACTTAGATAACTTCAAGGAGTTTGAAACGACTATCAAGCATACCTCAGTAAACCAAAAAGGTGGGGTATATCTTGAACTTGGTTATAATGAAACCCATGACAGGGACGACCTTGCTGTAATCTCTTACGGTAGTACGGGCTATGGTGATCCAAAACAAATTGTCATCCCACTTCCACGAAAAGGAGACGACTAACATGATTCACTTACCTATTGGGGAGCAGATTAAACAAGAGCTCCCCTTTACACCCGGTAAGTATGAAATCGAACTCACCCAATTCAAACATGAAAACACCGTCTTTTTCGAGGCATGTGTTTCGACCTTGGAAAAGGATGGAAATGGGTGGGTGATTGCTAACGACCTATTTAAAGTCGATACAACTGATTTCATCCCTTACCAAACAGGTGATATCATCATCGACTGCATCCACGTGATGTTAAATAATATCATCACGACCCAGGATATTATTATCGATATCGATGGAGATGACTATCCCGACTTTTACTTGTTCCCGGTGCTCGATAAGGATAATTCCATTGTCGGTGCGACCATGAGAGCAAATCAGCAAGATCTTTTAACGATCTATTTTAAATAACTATCTAAATTATCAAAGTAAGGAGTGGTAAGATGGATAAGACACCGGTATGGCGTAGAGCCCCTCGGAAGATAGATGAGTTTATCATCTATGCTATCCCAGGTTACCGGTCTGGTGTACTGTACGCCGGACATGAGACGCAAGTCAACCTAAAAGAGCGACAAATGGTCGTGGAAGGACGTAAGTCCGTTATCAACATCGTCGCAGGATTTATCCTCCGGGATAAAGATAACAAGACGAGCTATTGTGCAGAATGGCGCCGTCTTAAAAATGCGACAGGGGATGATGCCACGGCAAGCTTTATCGAAATCATCGAAACCTTAAGCAAAGAGGTCGATATGGACGATGTCCTAGGGCAGTTTTACTTTGCAGGTCGTAACTATGGTAACGATATCGACGAGCAATTTGTCGCCGAGAAACTTTGCGAGCTCGGCGTATACGAAGAGCTTATCACCAAGCGAGAACATCGGATAAACTTGGAGTTAGGTGTATATGAAGAGAAAAACAAAGAAATGGTTTAGTAGGCTGGTATGAAAAAGAAGTTCAAACTTGCTTATTCTTATAAGAGAGAACTGTGGCCGGTGAGAATGGCAGACAGGAATAATATCGCTGCGATGTGTGAGTTTGTTGAAATCTTGACAGATGCACCAGAAGATACCGAAGTCCATTTCACGAAATATGGTCGAGTGAAATCAAGACGAGCCGGTGTAGCAACTTTAAACCGAATCGCCTATGCAATTCAGTTACAGGTACTTGATACACCAAATCCTTATTTGAAAGAGTTGGCGAAGATGTTGAAGTACTTCCATCGTCGTGGATACTGTCATGATATCCGGGAGTGTAGTGTAACCGATCATGAAGACGAGGTGGAAGTTGCAACCACGTTCTCGATGTACCGTATCAAAGAAGATGTCCGGTATCACAAAGGACGCCGTTATTCTGTGGTAAAAACACCTAAACCCATTCTATGGAAATTATAAGGATATATTATTTACATGAAGAAAAGAGGTTATCGAAAAGATAACCTCTTCATTATGTTGTCAGTAACCCTTATAGGAGTATTTTCCATGTTAAACTTTTTAGCAAATAACAAATTCGTATTAGTATTAGTCGCCATCGCATTATTCTGGATGTATCAATTAGATTCAGCTGATGCGGATTTACCGATGTCATATCAGATACAAAAAGCACAACAGGTTCAGAAATTGAACCCGTAGTGCACTAGCCAAAACAGGTGTTAAACCACCTGTTTTTTTTTACTTCTATCCCTTGTTTTAAGTGTATATTATCTATAGGAAGAGTGGTGAGCATGAAAAAGATTATAAACATCGCATATAATCTGTATAAATCGCTCTCTAACGATTTATTTAACCCATAGCCTATGGAGACTACCATGTTTATAGAAAATGCGTTTACGATGGTTTTAGAGGCCTTTAACGCAACAATGAAAAATAACAATGAGGAAACCTCTCTCACCCCCAACCAAGCGTGTTGGGTTATTTTAGATTATCTTAACCAAATAGGAATCGAACTGACAGACCAATCATTAGCGCATTATCAGGATAGAATGAACGCTACTTCCTATCTTAAAACAACAAGGATTGCCTGCTATCTTGAAGAGTTAAAAGACCGAATCAATACGATTAACACCCAGGTTATTTTACTGGACTGTTATAGTGCCTTACAAGATGGTGTTTATCTTTACTTAAGTTTTCATTATACCAACCGTACCGAGGATACCCCACCATGGCTATAGAAAGACGACGTCGTTATAAACACGAGTACTACGAACCAACGATTTATAAACTGGTCACATCAAAACTCTATCTACGTCCGGCGATGCCGTATATCGTAGCACTCGACAGAGGTCGCATCATGATGACATTAGACAGATACCTGTTTAACGGATGTCGTCTATCACCACAGACTTACTTAAAAGACAGTCAACTTGCCAGTGCTTATAGTCAAGTATTGACAGCACTAGAAGATCATTTTGTACTAGGGAGTGTTGAGTACCATAGTGATGAAGACCTTTATTGTTGGATACTGCGTTTCTTAAGCCATTTGGATAATGTCGATGTGGATGAGATTGACCCGGATAGAGTCGAAGATATTATTGAACAATCGATAGAAGCGTTATCTCGTCAGTTCTCGATTTATCCGGTAGATTATGAACCCACGGGCTATGAGTATCTTGAACTTAGACGCAGTAACTATCTTCTAGAAGTGCGCTGTTTAGGTGATAGACGCATTATGATGTATCATGGGGATATCCCAGAGAAGAAAGGAGAAAAAGATGGAGCCGGCTATCATCGACGTGCGTCCGCTATACAACTACCTCTCCATGATGTTTCGGAAGAGAGTAGCTACGACTGATAACCCACAGGGCATGGTGGCTGACTTAACCCCTTTAAACTTCTTCATGTTGATTTATAACTATCTGGGGTATTATCCAGATACTGATCGCGTGATAGATGTACTAGGAAACAGTGTAGCCGCAAGAAGAATAGACGTGGAAACGTTTTTAGATGACGCGACCTTGTTTATCAATGACTACTTTGAAGATGAAATCGAAGGGTTTAACCCAAGGTCATTTCGTTTTCTGACAGCAGGTCATGGTGGAGAAAGAGACATCTTCATGCTTGAGGTCATGAACGAAGCACAATTTCATCGTTATCACAAAGGACGAACATTTCCCTCTGACATGTATCGTCCACTTTAAGGAGTATTTGTTTATGCCAGTTGATATTACGATAGGCCTTAATCAGTTTCACCGAATCTACAACGATGGTGATGGGAGTGTAATCGGGGAGCTTGTACGCTCCCCCAGATATGTCGTCTATCTCGATCCCTACGATCAGAAAAGGATGGTAGGCACACTAAGACGGATAGAAGAGGTGTTTCATCTTGATGATATCCCCTCTGAATCAGACAGAGAAATTATTACTTTGGATATCTTGTGGTGTTTATTTAACCGGGACTATTTTGGCTCACTTTTTGGACTGAATATCTTAAAAGAACAGGTGACCAAGTTTAACTATTTACCTGAGATGATCTATGAAATCGAAGACATGACCTGGCACGAGTTTTATGAAACAGAATACGGGATTGTTGAAGATATCAACAACATCCTTTATTCTCATGGATTGCCCATGTTAGACAGTGACCTTGATTTTGAAGATCTCCTAGAAGAAATAGAACCTTCCGGTGTAGGTGGGGTGACTTATGATATCGTCAACAAGTACATCTTTACGATAGATTGTCTTAATCTTGGGGATATCTCGATGTATACCGAAGAGGATGAGAATGGGTTTATGATCTTAAGAAATATCAGTGGACTTCGTTATGACCACGGGTACCTCTCCTTTACCATGGGTGGGTATTAAAAGATGGAACACGTCTATTATATTCCATCTCATCTGCATAATAAGGTCTATGAACTCTTTGGAAAGTATATCCACCATCCAGATGACTTTGTGGGATTTGTGTACACGGTCTTAATGGAACTGGTCGCTATCCGAACCAACTACGAAGATCATTACTATGACATCTATGAACAGTTGCATTGGATTATGCTTCTCCATCTTGAAGATGAGCAGGAGCTTGCTGATGCAGCGAGTCTCGTTCGTGAGTATATCACCGAGAAAGAGGATAATCTCCTATGTGAGCTGGGGGATCTGATAGACAGACTAGATGTCGCTAGAATCCCACCTGATATCGATAACCTTGTCTATAAACAACCTTATCTGATTTACTATGACTAAGTAAGGATATTATGCAAAAGACGCTTGTCATCAGTAGTGATGTTTCTCACTTACTGGAAGAAACCGTGGACATGCAACGAGAACATCAGTTATGGGCTTATTCAAAAGAAGAGTTATTGCTTCTTGCGATGAACCCCAATGACACGACTCTTCTGGATGTCCCAGGCGGTGATGATATTATCAAACATTGTCGTCATTACCTTCACCGATTATTATACGAATACCACGGGGCTTATAAACAAGTCAAGTCCGTCAACTGGGTAATACCAGGGTTATTGATGGATATCGTGGTAGTAAAAGAGGATTAACCAACTATGCATGTGATGCACGTGGGTTTTGTCAATGATCAGTCTGAGATTGAAGCATTGGCAAAAGCCGTTTATAAATATAACCAAATCGACATTGAAGATGTTCCTGTGGACTTCCCGGTGTTAGATTCCATAAACAACGAGCTCGCCCGTGAATTTTCTCATCACTTATGCGAGTTCTTGTTCTATCCTCAAGAAGAGTTAACCGATGAACTCGAAGAGATTCGTCGTCGTTGGTTAAAATACTTTGAGGATGCCCAAACCCCTTATGATGCCATTGAGAGAATCTATCTTTCTCATAGTGGCTTTTTCACATTTCTTGAACTTATCCCGAAAGGAGAATAACCATGTCACTTGCTAACCCGTTTCAATTAGGCAAACGATACAGCTTTGAGTTATACGCCAATGCTGTTTTATCCACGACGATTAAAAATGCGAAAGTCACCTCGATTGTCTCTGGTCCTATCGCAGAACAACTTAATCACCAAGTTGCGACCAAACATGCACAAATCTATCCGTCTTTACCGGAAGAAACCTCAGAAAGAGATTACACTTCTCAGCACTATGTTATCGTAGAATATGATAATGGGGAAACCGATGCATTTGGATTGTCTTGGATTCGCAACAGCACGATTAAGATGTTGTCTTCATCCGATTATGTTGTGCAACTTAAAAACGTCTCTCCAGATGCCGCAGAGGCCTTAAACGCCGTCTTATCTGCAAACGGTTATCAAGTTGCGCGTATCGAACAAGTAGAATCAAGTTTACCTTAAAGTGTAACTAAGGAGTATATCATGTTATACGGTTTATATATTATTCTTGCATTAATTGTGCTTTGTATTATCTCATTGGTCAGTGGATTTATCGACATGAAAAAACTGACTGAGCATAGCAGCCATGTGCCGTCTAAACAACTCGGTCATGCCACGCGTTCTATGGCGTTTGCCATTGGGATATTGCTTTCCGGTGCTGTCATCCTCTTAGTATTAGTTTGGGTGGTCTACAACTTCCAAAACTACTATGCAATGACACTCTAAATCAGAGGAGAATTTACTATGGGTGCATTAGGTATTTTCCTTGTTATCTTAATCATCTTGATTCGATTAACCTCGAAACCTTGGTGGTAACGAACATAAGCAGAGGGACTCATTACGAGTCCCTCGTTTTATGTTGTTTTTTTTTTAACGTCTGTCGGTACCAGGGTAGAAGAGTGAGGCTAATCTTCCTGGTGCACTAGCAGCAATCCGTTGGACAAAATGGTCTTTATCCCAATAGGACGACCATTGTCTTGAGTACGCATACCAGTTCCGTTTGAGGTTGTTAGTACGATAAACCATATCCGGTAGTGATAAAGCAGCTAAAGTGCTCACGTAATCACTCATTGCCCCTTCATTACCAATTAAGAGTTTCTCAGCAGCCGTTAACGGGTTAATGGTATCTAAGAAACCCATGGTGTTAATTGGCATGTGAATCGTGGTATCTAAGTTCTCAATTTCTAAATTGATATCGATACCTAACGGGAAGCCCTCGCGTGTCCAAGCCACATTGGAAGTCGCACGTTCAACACTGATGCTGCTGACGATACCACATTTAATCACACAGCGGCCCCTATCATAGACCTCACAGAAGAACGGACCACCCCAAGCATTTCGACCTTGAGATAATGGTAGTCCCATACCCAATACCATCGCTAGAGGCAAATAGAGATCTTGTGCAATACAAAGTGGGTGGTTATAAGGGGTACGAAGTTTTAACGTATAAGAGGCTTTTGGAAGTGATGCGCTACTGGTCCCATAAGTACGAGGCATGTCTATCTTCGCCCCGTACATGAAACCAGTCAAACCCGAGATATTTAACCCTTTTGCAGCACCCGCAACAAAATCCCCTACGCCACTCATCACAGAAGAAACGGTTTCCCCCATGATAGACCCACCAGCGAGGTTAAACATGAGTTGTTTACGGGATTCTGCCCAACCATTAATCATGGACGCAATCTGAGACTCTTCTGAGCTATTTGAGAAAGACTCAGAAACACTTTTGGTACCATCCACACGTAAGGTCACCCATGCACTTCCATCATCAAGTTCTTTGTTAAGTAACGCAACAACATCATCGCCATCATCCCCGATACTACTTAAGTTGTTATTCTCAGGGAAAAGAGATTGCATAGAGTCTGCATCATAAACAGACTTCCCATCTTTACGGTCTTTATCGTCGATACTTAAACCGGAAGGATCTTGTTTATCGCCACTACGACCTAGACGAGAAGCAAAGTGTTGTTGGGTATAAGCGCGTAAAGAGGATTGTTGGATATTGCCTGTACCTGACCCATTAAACAACTGCCGCTTACCCCACTTACCACTACCAGCAACATTATTTAGCGCTTCATCGTAGATGCTGTAAGCTTTCTCTGTGTCATAACTAGATTGTGCCAATTTCTCTGTGACGTAACGGTTGATTTGGTTTTGGGTGGATTGTGCACGGGAAGCCACACGACGGACATCGATATTAAACCCTTCTTCATTGCTACCCCAAGCTTCTTGGAATACCCCAGGTAACATTTTACTGACTCTGGCGATATTCGTTCTATCAGAGGCGACACTTCCACCATTCTTGCCACCGTATTTCATGTCATATGCATCAGCAGGAATTGTTGGTACGGTTAAACCCATTGCACCAGTGATTTCATTTAGGATGTTGGTAACAGCAGTCCAGTAAAGCGGCATAGTAGGGGAAACGTACCAAAAACGCCCACCCCCTAGTAAAGCAAAGAACTTCACCATAAACCCGACAGCCACCACTTGTGGTGCAATAAAGCCCATCGCCACACCGGCTACTTGTCCAAGTTCATACAAGATACTTGGGGTACGACCATGGACAGCAACAGAATGAGACCAATAGTCAAACCAGTTACTAAAGAAACTGATCCCACTGTTAAACTTCTGCACCCCTAAACGGATATGGATATCATGGGCGTTATCTTCGATACGTTCTTGATAAGAACGTCCCATCCGACCACCAAGTCCTGGGAATTGTCTATCCACATCAATATCACAACTCGGCGTATACCCATAAAGCGTATTAATCGCAAAGTTACCTCCTAGCTCAGTGGAGGTAAAACTACGCCAGGCTTTCTGGTGTTTTGCTTCAATGATACTTGGGATCGCATCCGCATGAAAACCCGCCGCTCTTTTATGCGATCGGTTGTCATCGACCCTGTCTTTCCATTCTTTTTCGATACTGAAATAATGAAAGCTTCGTCTTGCCCAGTCTCTATCGGCATGGGCTTCAGGACGACTCTTGTCTAACCGCTCTCCTCTTACCGGCTCGATTCTGCTAGTTGCATCACTTGGAGAGGGTTGATATAATCCATCTTGATTTGGTTCTGGCATCGTCTATTCCTATTCGTTTTCCAAGTAAAAAGAGAGACGTTTCTTACTTCGGACATAAAAGAGGTGTGGTGCATGCACACCACACCAAAAACTTAAGTTATCAATTCGTTTATCGCGTGCGCTGATACTCTTCATAATACGTATCAAACAAGTCACCACTCTCCTTAAAGTCTGGGAGTTTGAACCCGATTTTCGCATTTGACACACTATTGACACGACCCCCAATGAGGTTAAGTCCAAAAGTATATCGGTCTCTTTTATGCACCCCACCAATTTGACTGACCTCTATCCGTGTCGTACGACGTGACATGTTCATAAAGATAGTGCCCCATGGGTAACTACTTTCGATATCACTGTCTGCACTGTGCGGGAAGAAACGGGTATATAACTCAGGCCATTCTTTAATACATTGGATACCTTGGTTCTCATGGATATAGGTAGTATCTAATGCCACAATCCAGCCATCTAATGGAGGGAGTTGTCTATCCCAATCATTAAACATGGTATCTGAGGTACTGCCAATGACACCACCTCGTTCTCGATACATGAACGTGTGGAAGTTATAAAGCGCCTTCGTTGGATTAGATTGATAATCCTTATAATCACAATCACCTAAGAGATCAAAGAACGTGTTGCGTAAATCCCCAATCTTTTCATCTAACTGGTCATAGATCACTGTATCCACTAAGTTATAGACGCAGTAATGGACCGGGTAGTGGGTCTGCATAAAGAAGTGCTTACGTAACCCCTGATACTTCTCTGCTTCTGGGATTTCATACTTACCAATCTTTAAATGGAGATTTGAGACGTAATCTAACGTGTATCTTGGTAATAACCCCTTATGCTTACGTAAACGATAGTAAACACACATCCCATCCACCCAGATGAAAGAAGCAGGTGCGACCACCTCATGCCATCTTTCAATCGGCTTAAGATTAGATTTCTTACCACTGTCAGAGACCATGTAACGACGACCCTCTTTAAAGCGGTAGCTCTTATACATGTCAGGGATATCAGGATCAGAGAAGAAATAAGCGGGGTCTTGACCTAATTCCATTAATCGTTTGGCAATGACATTTTGGTCAAACATCATGACATTCCAACCCGCTACGATATCAGGCTTCCAACTATGAAGGATTTTAAAGGTCTCACGAATCACCTCTAACTCACTTTCAACCACTTTTACTTCGACTTGGTATCCCCACTCTCCTCGGACCATCGGGATGTCTTTATCTAAAATCTCAAAGAACTCTTCATCGGCCTTCAAAGAATGTTTAAATAAGAAATCCCGTCGGATGATACTGACGTGTTTCTTGTTCATCGTTAAAGAACACATCAAGATTTCATCTTTCGCACCATTAACTACATCAGTCTCGATATCCAGTTTACAGACATCCATCCTTGGGGTCTTATAGTGCTTATACTTATTTCCATACGCTTCTTTAATACAATACGATGGGCTTAAGTCGGTACCATAGACGTAAGGATCTCTATTGACCATACGGATTTGCATTTTAGGGTCAGGGTTATATTTCCCTAAGGCTTTTTGTACCGCATAGCTTAAATTCCAGTGTGGGGTTCTAAACTGATCGATTTCATCAAAGTAAGCCCACTCACGTTTATCCTTATGCTTTCTAAAGCGTTTCTTTGTGATCCAAAAAGGACGAGGATAGTTTTCTATCAGACGAAGGTTCTTTTGGATATTCCCTTCTTCATCTTCCCATTTCTCTTTGACCACACACAAGTCCCCCTTCTCATAACGATAACGTCCATTATGAGACTGGCGGTTGACCATGTGGTAGGTCACAAACACCGCCTGTTTAGGTAATTCACTTTCTACACCCATGTTTCAATTTCCTCTTAAACGTGAAATCGGTTCAATTAAGGAAGAAGTTTTGCTAACGCCTCAAAACGTAACTGAAAACGTGGACCATATCGATGCGATACTGTATCAAACACCTTGCGGTTGTTCATTAAAAACAACCCACGGCTGACATTTATCAGTTCGTTCTTATTCCAACGCTGCTGCTGTAATTCCTTAATCAACGATAACCAAATCTCATACAACGGTAATACCGCATAACAGCTTAATAATTCTGTTCGGGTATCGATATGCATTTCGATCGGTTTATAAAAGTCTTCATAGTTGTTTCCCAGGAGCGTAGGAAGATTGCTGACGATTTTATCGAAGTTGAGACCACCGTATTTCTTAAAGTGTTTAAGGTGATATAAAATTGCGTTATCGATATTCATGTAGGTATTGATATAAGCATGTCGTTTCGAAATAGGACGACTACTGCCTAATTCTTTCCCTTGGAAATAACAACTAACACGATTGATGAACGCGCGTTGCATTTGACTATCAATGGCATTAGCGAGTGGAAAGCGGGTTAAGAACAAACTCATCGGAAGACGATAGGTTAAATCATCTTCACCAATATAATGGGAGTACTTGCTCTTATACCAATAACGATACTGCATATAAAGAAGGGCAATATCAATCTCAATGATGTTAATCCCCGTCTTATCAAAAGGAACTCTCTTTTCACCATCATATTGCTTGCACATGATCCAATAATCCATATCCGTATAACAGTGATGACGGACACGAATCGGTTCCCAACTCATCCAGTAGTTTTTATCCTCATGCATGACTTGGTCTAAAATCAAATCATGACTTTCATCTCGAATCACACTGACCACTGCTTCAGGGATATTCTCATCCATAAAGAAATAAGGCTTATCTAAAAGACGTCCTTTATCCGTCCCGTTAAAGAAACCCAAAGCACCTGCAAGGGCACCCACTTGTTCTCGTACCATGAGATAAGCACGGTAGTTATCTTCCGTAATTGCATTGAGGTTAGTCAGGATTTTAATCAACGGGTTTCCACCGACCACCTCGTAGCTATCATGTAGCCAATCATCCTTCACTCGACCTAATACCCTCAGATGTCTTAACGAGATATCCGACTGATATTTGTTCTTTATCATGCGTCGGTAAGGATGGAATTGTTTTAACGGATAAAGAAAGTCCATCATATAAAAAATCCTCTTATGTAGTATATTATGTTAATATGTCTTAAAAACGTGTTAACAGACATCTCTTTAAAACAGAGGTGTCTTTTAATTGTGTCCAGATCTCTTATCTAAACAGGAATAGTCATAACACAGGTTTAATCAGGTATTTCTCTATAAAACCACCCTCGTATATGTGGGTATACTGAAAAAACCCAGTCTATCCTTTTGTTTAAAGGTATATTATTACTGTGCAATGGAGAAATCTGGTGCAAATGTAAACAGGCCTTTAACCCAAGGCTTTAATCGATTAAAACCTTAGACATTAATTACTTTAAGGAGTACAAACATGTCAAATAGATTTGCAGAGCAAGAAAGAGCTCAAGCGGTGAATTTGAACCAAAACAACGAACCAGCCGGTCGTCGTGTTTCTAACGACAAAGTGACCTTAGCTAACCCAAATGCATTGATGCATCGTACTATGGCACGTAACCCGGTGTCTTCTGCCATCTCTTCTATCCAAACAGCGTTGACTGAACTTCCGGATATGAAGATGGAAGAATTCAAGAAACTTGTTGATAAAGGTGACTTGAAATTTATTCCTTATGATGGTGAAGCAGAAGATGCAGAAATCTCTGCGGTCATCCTTGCACGTCGCTCTAACCATGCGATTGCAACCGTAGCAATTACCATCCGTGCTACTGCCACTGACTTAGGTGAAGCCTATATCGAAGAACGCCGTGATGAAAACGGTAACCGTAAATCCGGTCAACCGATTGTGATTCCACGTGTACCAACCGATGTCTTCTCTGAGTCTGCAGAAATGCAAAACCGCGTAATGGAATTGGTCTTAGATGCCTATCCGGAAGCATCTTTAGAAGATGTCTACCTAAATGGTCAAATCATCACCCCTCCAGGTCTTGATGTGACTAAACCGGAAAGTATCCGCCCTATCATCTACCGTGCTTTAGAGTCATGCGAATCCTTACTCGTTGACTTAGGTGAAATGAATTCTAACGACTTCTCTTTCACTAGCGTACCATCTGATGGTAGCTTGGCGGTACGTCCACGTTTTGGTGGTGAAGATGAAATCGATATGGTGGGCAACTTAGTACGTTCTGATGTACAAGTAGAAACTGTACTTCGTCAGAAAGTCTCCAAAAATGGTCGTAACAGCGTACGTACCACACCGCAAACTATCTTAACTGGTTTCATGGATGCTATCTATACCGGTCAAAATATCGACGATACACGTTCTAACGTGTGGACCCCGGATAACATGCAGTCCTACGTACCAGCCTTAGTGGTAACCGGTCTTGACTCTCGTGTTAACGCCGTGTCATTGACTCAGTTATTATTTGCAGTCGCCTCTGCCGGTTATCTTGCAGATAAAAACCGTTGGGTAGAAGCGTTCAACCCAATTTACGCTGCACGTCATAAAGAACGTTTCGTGGGTGGTTTGGGTCGCGATATCCCACTAATGGATACCCCTATCCGTCGTAACGACATTGAAATGATGGGTAAACTCACCCCGGATGCTTCTTTCGACTATATCGAATTCTGCCGCAACGGTTTCTATTTGAATAACTTAGTGGTAGCCATCGACTTAGAAGAAGGCGGTCAATTATCTCCGGTACAATCCGTATTGATGGCACATGCCAACGGTAATAACGAAGCAACTGATGCGATTTTAGCTGCATTAGACTACCTCTTCGGTGGTGATGCGTTCTCTAGCCTTTGGAAAGATGCAGGCTCTCCAGCCTTATTCATCTCCAATAACACCCGTATCCCACTAGGTACCTTTGTAGATGCCAACGGTAACTTACGTGATGTCCGTAACATCGACATGCTTTGGATGCAAAACATGGTCGATGATGTAGAACTTATCGGTAAATTATCCGATGCGTACTATAATACCTCTATCGATGATGAACGTCGTTTATCCGATGCCTTAGAAGTATTGCGTACCATGAACTCTACATTCGAACTCACCGGTTATGCGAACCGTATCATCGTCACCCCAGAATTCAATGACTTGTTCCAACGTGCTGCTCGTAGCACTGGTCTTACCATTGGACCTGAAAGTGACTTCGATATCTCTCGTACTGCCCGTGGTCACCGTAACTACATCAACATGGGTCTTGGCGGCAGCGGTGATTCTATCTACCGTCGTCGTGGTGGTGAAAGCCGTGGTGTACGTAACCGTGATAACACCGGTTTCGCCTGGGGCTATACCCGCCGTCGTTAATCTCAACGATACTGAGATACCGTATAAAGGGGTGCCAAAAGGCGCCCCTTTTTCTTTCCCGATTTATAAGGGTATATCATTTCTATGATGTTACTCCTTATAGAAACAAGGAAAGACATCAAAAACCCATCCATTTAACCCTACTTTAAGGCGGCTATATGGGCGTCGGAGCGACCCTACCCGACTATGATAAGGATCTTGAACATCTCGGTGGACAAGTCGTCTACTTAAATGATCTCGACCCTATCAACGATCATGAGCTGATAAAACGGCTTACCATCTCCGTGTATGATGGTGCTTCCTTCACACTCATTCCTGTGTGTAGTTGTGGGATGACTTCCCTTGAGAATCATCCTGAACTCGACATCGGGGATACCTGTGAATACTGTCATACGGAAATCAACCTCCAATCCTCCCAAACGCTAAAACCTATCGTCTGGATACGTGCGCCAGAAGAAATCGGTAAGTTGATTAATATCTATTTCTTAGATCTCTTAATTAATGCGTTTAAAACCGGAGGCTCCGGGAATAAAGGGTATCTTATCAAATACCTTTTAGACCCGACCGATGAGGAGTTTAATAACGAAGAGCAGAAGTTTTATCTGGAATCCCAAGGGATACAACGAGGACTGTCTTATTTCGTCAATCATCTTGATTACGTCTTAAGAACTATCCTTAACCCAACCTATTTCCGGGTAAAACACGATACGGCTTCTCAACTATTAGAGTTCCTACGTACCCACAAAGACAAGTGCACCCCTGTAGCTATCCCGTTATTGCATAAATCCTTTAACGTGATAGAAAAAGCACAACTTGGTAGTTACGTCGATCTGAAATCGTTTAACCCGTATATGAATATCATCAATACGGTTACTACGATGAATAGACCTGGCAGATCCCTCTCTTTAGTTCGTAAAGAAAAGATCTTAACTGGTGTTTTGTTTGAACTCAGAGAACACCTGACCTCCAAGTTTGCTGCTGACTATAATAAGAAGTCTGGGGAGTTCCGTAAGCATTTATACGGTTCTCGTATTCCTTGGACATCACGTATGGTGGTCACATCCATCCATGGGGTACATGATGCAGATGAGATGCATTACTCTTGGTCTGCAGCGATCCCTTTACTTGAAGTGCATCTGACCAATCTCTTCATTAAGAAAGGGTACAAACCGAACGTGATAAAACAACGGCTACTCCGTGCGATAAATAACTACGATGAAGAAATCCACCAAATGATGAATGAAATCATCCAATCATCGCCTCATCGGACATTATTGTCAAACAAGCCAGGGTTCATGGCCATAGAAAACCGAAATCCCTCCCTTCGGATGGGCTCCATGAAATCCCTCCTTATCACCAAAATAAAACCTGATCCGACGGATATCACCACAAGTATTTCGGTGCTGATATTATCGTCGAGCAACACTGATTTCGACGGCGACAGAGTCTGTATTAGGGGGTAACCCTGTGAAACATTATCATCGCCTATGGTATGTGATAGCATACCATAAAACCCCGTTAACTGCGGGAATATCTCCTGAACCCAAATATACCAAGCTAAGCTAGCAATAGACTTAGCGGCAAGGGGTAATGCCCAAGAGACGGTAAAAAGTATTTGGACTACGTGTACCACTGTGACAGTGAAACCGGAGACAATCCGCAAGCACTCATCTCCACAAGTCAGAGAGATGAAGCTTCAACGAGCATCGAAAGCTATACCCAGGCTAGTATAAAGCGTTAGGTCTAACCGAGCCTATTAACTGGTGAAAGTAAGCTTGGTTGAGATACCAAGTGAGGTGAGTAGAGTATGGTTACCGTATTCCCAGAAAATGGGGGTGTTCGTCTTTGAATAGATGAAAGAAGATGTGCTCTAACAAAATACGGCTGTTATCACACCTGACTAATTTAATTTTTAATCAACTAATTATCAGAGGTGATTCATGTACAATTATCCAGAGTATCAAACTTACAAAAATCAGTTAAGAAAGTCCAACGGTACACTAGGGATCGATAAAGACCCTATTGAGACAGATAAGGGGTGGTATTTTATCCCGAACTATTCTCGTTACCGTATAAGCAAAGATTACAGACTCCTCGATACATTTTCGGGGGAAGAAGTCTCTATTGTTTACAACTTAAACGATTATCCTGTCGTCCGTATCGCGCGAGATGACCAGAATCGTGTCGTGAAGAAGAAATGTGATTTCCATCGTTTGGTTGCACTGGCTTTCTTACCTGTGCCGAAAGAAGAGTTTGGAGAGAGAATAGAGGTAGACCATGTGGATGGAACCCGTACTAATTTCAATGTAGAAAATTTAGAATGGGTAACAAAAACAGAGAACTACATGAGAGGGCGTGTTGTCTCAAGTTCCAAGAAAA
>ENA-OWLM01000226-OWLM01000226.1-metagenome-genome-assembly--contig:-NODE-226-length-21422-cov-3.893434_pt1 | contig 21422 bp, 16 predicted proteins | sample MGYA00245349_ERZ651102 | MGnify/ENA primary metagenome ERZ651102 (study PRJEB26857, sample SAMEA4031759) | metagenome | biome: human; feature: oral; material: saliva | place: Philippines | collected 2014... | reverse complement strand
CGCAAGATCACCATGCCGGCCAGGGCGCTGATCAGCGGCACCGTGGTGTAGAGTGCGCTGGCATCGAGGGCGCTGGTCTCCTGTAATGCCACGAACATGGCGACGAAGTAGCAGAGGGCCGGCAACGAAATGAGGGTGTAGCGTCCCAGATCCCGCAGGGAAGGCAGCACCAGGCCCCCCTGATACCCCAGCACCCCGACGAAAATAAGGGAGGCCAGCAGGTAGCGCACCCAGGTGACCACCAGCGGGTCCAGCACCGCGGTGAGGGCGCTGCCGATGGGAAACGAGAGGCTGATGAGCAGGGTGAACAGCAACACCTTGCCGTGGGCCTTTGCAACATGGGGAAGTGAAGACATGGGATACACCTGTCAGCAAGGGCGCCCGCAGGCGCCGACGGAAGAGATCAATAACCGTGGTCGGTCGCAGGGGACAGCTTGCCCTCGCCCAGGGTTGCCAGCAACTGGCCAAGCAGGCTGGAAGCACCGAAACGAAGCCGCTCGGCCACCAGCCACTCCTCGCCAAAGAGTGCGGCCGCCATGGCGAGATACTCCGCCGCCTCCCGGGCGCTTTTCACCCCGCCTGCCGCCTTGAACCCCACCCGATCCTGCGCACCGCACTCGGCGATGGCCGCCAGCATGGTGCGGCACGCCGCCGGGGTGGCATTGACCGCTACCTTGCCGGTGGAAGTCTTGATGAAGTCGGCCCCCTCCTCGATGGCAAGCAGGGAGGCCGCGCGGATAAGCGCAGGCTCCTGCAGCTCGCCGGATTCGATGATCACCTTGAGCACCCGGGCGCCGCACAACGCCTTGCAGCCGCGCACCAGCGCCCGGGCGGGTGCCTCGTCCCCCGCCTTGAGCGCCCGCCAGGGGATCACCAGATCGATCTCGTCGGCGCCATCCGCGAGGGCGGCGCGGGTCTCGGCTAACACGGTTGCCAGATCATCGTCGCCGTGGGGGAAGTTGACCACGGTGGCAACCTTGACCTCGGGGGTGCCCTGAGCCGCCAGGGTGAGCCTGGCCAGCCCCACGAAGCGCGGGTAGATGCACACCGCAGCGGTGGTGCCGACAGGGGTCCGGGCCTGATGGCAGAGGGCGATGATGCGCGCGTCGTGGTCATCGTCGTTGAGGCTGGTGAGATCCATCAAGTGGATAGCCCGGATGGCAGCCTCTGTGGTGGCGCAGGCAGGTTCAAAAGCAGTCACGTCGTTCATAAATAGCTCCTGTCGGGATAAGAGAGGGGCGCCGCAGCGCCCCGAAACAAAGGGTGAGAGACTCAGGCGAGGGAGAAGAAGACACCGGCGATGGCGGCGCTCATCAGGTTGGAGCAGGTGGCCGCCAGCACGGTACGCAGACCGTAGCGGGCGATGAAGTCGGTGCGCGACGGGCAGAGGGTGCCGAGGCCACCGATCAGGATCCCCATGGAGGCCAGGTTGGCGAAGCCGCACAGGGCGAAGCTGATGATCACCTTGGACTTCTCCTCCAGCACCTGCAGACCGGCGGCGGTGACCGTGCTGGCGTCTTTCAGGTAGGGCGCCAGATCGCTGTAGGCCACGAACTCGTTCACCACCAGCTTCTTGCCGATCATGGCGCCGGCGATGCCGATGTCCGCCAGCGGTACCCCGAGCAGGAAGGCGAGCGGCGAGAAGATCCAGCCCAGGATGAGCTCGAGGGAGAGCGGCATGCCCACCATCTCCCCCACCCCGCCCAGCAGGGTGTTGACCAGGGTCACCAGACCAATCATGGCGATCAGCATGGCCCCGATGGCCGCCGCCAGCTTGAGGCCGCTGCTGGCCCCCTCGCCTGCCGCTGCCAGCACGTTCTCCGGCTTCTTGCCATCAAACTGGATGCTGTTGTCAAAGACGTAATCCGGCTGGCTGGTTTCGGGGATGATCAGCTTGGCAAACAGGATCCCGCCCGGCGCCGCCATGAAGGAGGCCGCCAGCAGGTACTGCATGTCCACTCCCATCATGGCGTAGCCCGCCAGCACGGTGCCGGAGACCGAGGCCATGCCGCCGCACATGACGGCGAAGAACTCCGAATCGCTCATCCTGGGCATGTAGGGTTTGACCACCAGCGGGGCCTCGCTCTGGCCGACGAAGACGTTGGCCACCGCCGACATGGATTCGGTCTGGGAGGTGCCAAGCAGCCGCGCCATGGCGCCACCGATGATGCGGATCACCACCTGCATGATGCCGAGGTAGTAGAGCACGGCGATGAGCGCCGAGAAGAAAACCACCAGGGGCAGCACGTTGAGGGCAAACACGAAGCCGATACCGTCCACCGAGAAGTTGACCAGGTTGCCAAACAGGAAGTGGATCCCCGCCTTGCCGCTTGCCAGCACCGCCTCGACCCCGTGGGCCATCCCCTCCAGCGCCCGGCGTCCCAGCGGGACATAGAGCACCAGAGCGCCGATGGCAACCTGCAAGGCCAGCGCCAGCCCCACGGTGCGCAGGCGAATGGCCCTGCGGTTGGTCGATGCGAACACGGCGATGAGGATCAGCGCCGCCATACCGAGAAATCCTGCTGCAAACATATCTGACCTCCTGGTCGTTCCCTGCTTACTGGAAATGGTGCTGGATGAAGGCGTTGATGAGGCGGATGAAGTCCGCTTCCGCCAGCTTGGCGCACTTGAGGGTCTGCTCGTGGGACAGCTGCACATCCCCCAGCCCCTCCGCCATGTTGGTGATGGCGCAGATGGCCAGCACCGGCAGCGAGCAGTGGGCGGCGCTGACCACCTCGGGCACCACCGACATCCCCACCACGTCGCCCCCGATGATCTGCATCATGCGGATCTCGGCGGCGGTCTCGAAACAGGGGCCGCTGTAGGAGACGAACACCCCCTGATTGACTGCGATCCCCTCCCGCTCGGCCAGCGCCAGCGCCTCGCTGCGCAACCCCTTGTCATAGGCATTGGCCAGGCTGAAGAAGCGCGGGCCGTAGGCCTCGTCATTGGCGCCCGTCATGGGGGTGCCCGGCATGGTGTTGATGTGATCGTTGAAGATGACCAGGGAGCCGACCCCAATGCGCTCCGGGCGCAGCGAGCCGGCCGCATTGGTTACCAGCAGCAGCTCGCAGCCCAGGCGCTTGAAAGTGCGCACCGGGGTGGTCATCACCTTCATGGTTTCGTGTTCGTAGTAGTGGCCGCGCCCCTTCATGCAGACCACATCCACCCCGTGCAGCTTGCCGAGCACCAGCTCGCCACTGTGACCGGCCACCGTGCTGACCGGGAAGCCGTCCAGCTCCTCGTAGGGAATGGTGACCTTCTCTTCCAGCGCATCGGCCAGCACCCCGAGGCCGGAGCCCAGGATCATGGCGGCGCGGGGGGCAAACCCCGGCTTGCGGGCAAGAATGGTGGCGACGGCGTTGAGTACGGGATCGTGTTGCATGAGTTGTACCTCTTGAGGCTGTGAATGAGACATGACGCTCACTCTAGGGGAGGTATTGGACGACAAAAATCGCTAAAATCGGCCTAATTATCCCGATATACAACACAATGACCGGCGTAATGGGGTAATGACGCACCCGAAATGGCCCAAAAACCGCTGCTTCATGCCATTTCTCCGTCAAACGGGTCGCCGGAGGGGGAAAACCGGTGTGATGCGGATCGCGGTTTAAGGAGGGACCTGCCTCCCTGCCCCGCCATTCCCGTGCCCGAACTTTGACGGCGATCTCACCCCTCAAGCCTGGAGAGACCATGTTCCCGGACAACCAATGGCGCGATCGCGTCACCCTCAAGATGTTGCGTTACTTCCATGAAGTGGCCAGCCAGGGCCACTTCAGCCGGGCCGCCCTGCGGCTCAATGTCTCCAAATCGCCGCTCAGCGCCCAGATAAAGGAACTCGAATCCCTGCTGGGAGTGACCCTGTTGGAGCGCCACACCCGCCAGGTGAACCTGACCCCCACAGGGCGCCTGCTGCAGGCCGAATGCGATCGCCTGTTCGACGTGCTGGAGAGCGGCCTAAACCGGGTGGTGCAGGCGGGGCGCATGGAGCGCAACCAGATCCGCATCGGGCTGGTCAGCTCCATCTTCTGGGCCGGCTTTGGCGAGGTGATCCGCCAGTGTCACCAGCGCTACCCCGAGTGCGAGATCACCTTCACCGAGCTCTCCCCCGAGCGCCAGAAGCAGGCGCTGGCCAGCAAGGAAATAGACATCGGCCTCGCCCGCTTCGCCGACACCCTCAACATCCACCCGCTGCAGGCCGAGACTGTCTATCGGGAGTCCATGGTGCTGGTGGTATCGGACGAGCATCCCCTGCGGGATCGCAAGCGGGTCTCCCTTGCTGAACTCGCCGCAGAGCCCTTCGTGCTGATGAGCCGTGCCAACTCCGCCTCCACGGATCTCATCATCAACGCCTGCCTGGTGGAGGGTTTTTACCCCCGCCTGCGTCAGGAGGTGGTGGAGCCCAATACCCTGATGGCAGTGGTGGCCACCAGCCAGCAGGTGGCCCTGGTGCCCGCGAGCTACGCCCGCCAGAAGTGGCCCCACGTGCGCTTCATCCGGCTCGAGCAGGGGATCCCCGCCGATCTCTGCGTGCTCCATGCTCCGCCCCTGGCCGGGCAGCCGGCGACCACCGCCATCCGCCACTTCATCGACACCATGAGCGAGCAGATGAACCTGCCGGAGCGAGGCTGAAGGCAAAAAGCCCGATGAGGGGATCATCGGGCTCTGCGGCAAGGATCAGGGGCTCCGAGGTTGCCCGGCTCCTGGCGAGTGGGGCCAATCAAGGTAAGCAGGGCATCGCGAAGGCGCTCTCGCATGCCGTCACGGGCCTTGAGCACCGCGATCGATACCAGTTTGTCTGTCTTTTTTTTCATCCAGTTTTCTCCGTTGTACATCGTCAACACGCCAGAGAGTGCAACCTGGACAGCTATTTATACTGCCGGATGCGCCCCCATCAGACGTTGCCCAGTGTAGGCAGGACGGTGGGGGCCATATAGGGGGGCAGAATGAACACAGTGTTCAACGGAACGGATACCACGCCGGGCACAGAGGTACAGGCAACAAACGGGAGGGATCATGCGCCAAGGGTGGCAACGGGCCCCGCCGGGAGGCGGCACGGCTTGCAACCCCCTGGCTAAGGGCTAAGGGTCTGCAGACCAGGATTCAACATCAAGGCAATAGGTGGTGAAAGGGTGTTCTCCCAGGCGTGTTTTCCTCACCCAGATGGCCCGTCTGGCGAGGGATCGATAAGGCGGGCGGGTATCCAGCAGGTGAAAGAGGATCGTCCGATGGCCAAGCTCCCTCGCCCACCCCATCATCTCGTTGAAAATCGCCACGCCGCTTCCCCAGCCGACCCTGGCGAGCACGATGGCAAGCTCCACCCCCTCGTCATCGGGCTGGATGCCGCACCACCCCACCAGGGTGCCGTCGAGGAAGATGGCGCGCACGCGACAACCTGGCCGGGCGTCGACTCCCAGCTTGTACGCCATCCAGTCGCGCACCCCGGCCACATCGAAAAGCGGGTGAGGGATCAGGTGCTTTCGCAGCGTCTCGTCGTTGAGCAGCGGCAGAAAATCCTCTGCCCTGACAGCAGAAAAGGGGCTGAACACCATGGAGGTCTCTCTCATTGCCCGAAGAGGCACCCTAGTAGGGGCTGCCATCCTTGTGTCTGGCTGACCAGGCGCCATCGGCCCCCTGTACCAGGGCCAGATCGTCGTCAGGATAGTCGACGGTGTCCCCTGGCAGCCTGTCCCCCACCTCGAGATAGACGGCGTCCACCTCACCGTGGTTGAGCAACTGGTGGGCCAGGCCGCTGCCACCCTTGAAGCCGATGCACTCTCCCGGCGACATTTGGTACTCCTCCTCCCCGTGGCGCAGGGTGGGATTGCCCGAGAGCACATAGACGAACTCGTCCTGCAGGCCGTGATGGTGCTTGAGCGCCGAGATGGCCCTCGGTGCCAGGGTCGTCAGATTGACCCCGAAATTGGCGAGGCCGAAATGATCCCCCAACCTGCGCCGGGTGCGGTGCTTGACCAGGGAGGCAAAGGGCTCCGGATAGAGGGACTTTGCCTTGTGCTCGGGGATGGCCGTTGCCTGAATGGCGCGCTTGTCAGTCATGTTCTGATCCTCCCTGTGAATGACGTCTCTCTTTATAGCCTGCTCCTTAGCGGCGAAACATGGGCAGGGGGTTGAAGGGGTGTCTCACACACAATGCCATGCCCGGTTGCCGCCAGATGGCAAAGACGCCCTGTTTTTCGTTTGGCTATCTTAATGGCACACCGGAAAATGGGAAGCCGCGTCGGCGACATCACCAATGGAATGAAGAAGATGGCCCGCGTTCACTGGGAAGCATCCTCTTCCAGCGGCCCGGGTATGGAGGGGCTCCGGCACATGCAGACCCGGTGACTAGAGCACCTCAATCCTGACCTTGATAAGCCCGGATCGGGGATTGCCGATGGCGCTGAACGCGGCCCTGGAGAGATCGATGATGCGTCCCCTGGCAAAGTTGCCCCTGTCGTTGACCCGTACCACCACGCTCTTGCCGTTGGCGAGGTTGGTGACCTTGACCTGGGTGCCGAAGGGCAGCGTCATGTGAGCCGCCGTATTGCCCCCCCTCTTGTGCAGTTCACCGCTCGCGGTCCTCTTGTTGTGGTAGCGATCGGCATAGTAGGAGGCGAGCCCCGTCTGGGTATAACCGCGCACGCTGCCATCCTCACCGGCCTGCGGCTGGCTGCTGCAGGCGGCCAGCAGCAGACTCAGGGGGATCAGCACCCCCTTTTGCACCATGGTGATCATCATCCACTTCCTCGACTCAGTGTTCGGCGCCACACCGGCTCAAAGGCCATAGCGTCAACGCCAGGTTCAATCCTGCAAACAGGGGGCTACTCTCTCACTTTCCCATAGAAAACGGGAGGCCTGTGCCTCCCGTTTTGGTTATCGCTCCGTCAGCCTGTGTCAGGTGATGCGACCTCAGGCGATCAGCTTGTCATCGGCAAAGCCAAAGCCCCGCAGACCCACCACGTGCACGTGCTCGTGCTTGCCCTGCACCTTGCGGATGAGCTTGTAGGTGGTGCCCTTCTCGGGGCTGATGTTCTCGGGCGCCGCGATCAAGAGCTGCATATCCTGCCGCTCGCACAGCTCGAACAGGGTGGCGATGGACTTGCCATCCAGGCGCGCCGCTTCGTCCAGGAACAAGAGGCGGCAGGGAGCGATGTCCTTGCCGCGCAGGCGGCGGGACTCCTCCTCCCAGCTGATCAGCACCATGAGCAGGATGGCCTGACCGGTGCCGATCGCCTCGCCGGTGGAGAGGGCGCCGCTCTCGGCACGCAGCCAGCCATCGGCCCCGCGCTGTACCTCGATCTCCAGCTCCAGGTAGTTGCGATAGTCCAGCAGCACGTCCCCCATCACCTGGTAGTTGCGCTCCCCCTGCTCCACTTGCGGATTCAGACGCTGGAACAGCTTGGCCATGGCCTCGGAGAAGCTGAGCTCCTTGTCGGCGAACAGATCGTTGTGCATGGCGCTCTGATCCGCGAGCGCGGTCAGGAGGCGAGTGTGGGCCTCGCGGATATTCACGTTGAGGCGCACCCCGCGCACCAGACCGAAGGCGATGTTCTGCAGCCCCTGGTTCAGCACCCGGATGCGGTTCTGCTCCCGGCGGATGATGTTGGTGATCTTGGCCGCCACCTCGTGGGAGGAGAGAGACAGGTGATTCTCCCGCTGCTTGAGCTCGTCGGCCAGACGGGCCAGCTCGATCTCCATCTCCTCGATGGCCTCCACCGGATCGTCCGAGCGGATGATGTCGTTGCGGATGCGATCTTTCAGGTAACGGTAGACCTGCACGTAGAAGGCGACCTTCTGCTCGGTGTTGCGGTTGCCTTCCGACAGACGCAGCGCATCGCGCAGCGCCTCGTCGTGGGCCACCGCCACCCGCAGGGCGCCGAGGGCCTTGTCCGACATGGAGCGCAGCTCGTCGCTGTCGAGGTACGCCAGCTCGCGCTTGTTGAGGCGCTTCTCGACGTCGGTCTCCCGCGCCAGGCGCACCACCCGCGACCAGCTCGCCTTGTGGCCCACCAGGGATTTGCGAGCGCCGTAGTAATCCTTGCCTTCCAGCTTGAGACGACCGCCGAGGGATTCAATCTCGCGCTTGCACACCTGCAGCTGGGCCTCGGCGCTGGTACGACGGGTCCGGGTGCGGATGAGCAGCTCTTCGATCTCTTTCTTGTGGGCGCGGGCCTTCTCTTCCATGTCATCCGACAGGGAGAGCCCCATGGCCCCCAGCTCCTGCTCGAACTCCGCCAGGGTCTGCCCCTTGGCCGCGGCGCTGGAATCCAGCGCCGTGCGCAGCTGCAGCGCCTCGGTGTGGCGCAAGGCGATCAGCTTGTGCTGCTCGCCGGCGGTGCGGGCAACCAGTTCTGCCGCCTTGAGCTTCTCTTTCAGGCGCTCGCTCATCTCGGAGGCCTTCCCGAGCAGGTCCTGCGCATCCTGATAGGCAAAGTGCGGCAGGCGGGCCACCAGCTGATCGAGGGCGTAGCAACGGCGCTTCTGCTCCGCCAGCAATTCGTTGCTCTCGTCAAAGGTGGCCTGCAGGGCGGCGAGATCCTGGGGATCCTGGCGCAGCACCTGCACCAGGGTCTCGAGTTTCTCGAGGGCCTTGCCGTGCTTGGCGATAAAGGCTTCGGCCTGTTTCAACGCTTCCACATCGGCGTGAGCCGCCTCGAGTCGCGCCGCCAGCTCTGTCTCGGCAAACAGGTGGGCAAAGGGCAGCATCCCCTGCACCAGCTGGATATGGCGGGTCAGCTGGGCCATGGCCGCCTTGGCCTCGGCCAGCTGCTTGTCGCACTCGCCGATGGTTTCTTGCAGCTTGCGCTGCTCGGCCTGCTTGGCCTGCACTTCGGCTTCCGGATCCAGCCTGAACGCGATGTCCAGATGCTGGCCGATAAAGTCGCGGAAGTGACCGTAGAGGCGGTGGTACTTCTGTTGCTCGAAGGCGGCTTTGGCGTAGCCCTCGATGAGGTTTTCCCGCTCAAGATCGAGCTGCTCGATCCGTTTTTCCCGAGCGGCGCGGCCAAAGAGCGGCAGCTCGGGGTAGCGGGAGAAGCGCACCTGACGCTTGCTGGTGCGCACCAGCACGGCGTCCCCCAGCTCGTCCGCCTCCACCAGATCCTCGTCAAAGGAGTCGGGGTTGCCCTGGATGAGGTAGATGTCCTCCGGGCAATCGTCCAGTTTCTTCAGGCGCTCGATGGCGCCTTCCAGGTCGAGCACCACCAGGGCGCTGCGAGCCGGACCGTAGAGCGCCGAGTAGTAAGGGGCATCGTCGATGGAGATGTCGTCGTAGACGTCGGAGAGCAGCACGCCCCCCACCTGCTCGGCGATGCGGGCAAGGCGCGGATCGGCCTCGCCGGCCCCCAGCTGCAGGTTGCGAATTTGCAGCTCCAGCGCCTGTTTCTGGCTCTGGATGCGGTTGCTCTCCTGTTCGAACTCGCGCTCCTTGTCGAGCACGCTCTGCATGCCGGAAGAAAGTTCTTCGGCGGTGGCGAGCGGCAATCCGCTCTGCTCGCGCAGCTGTTCAAGCTTCTCGAAGGATTTCAGCCAGCGGGGGGCGAGCTTGGTCAGCTCCGCGATATCGCGGCCCAGCTGGGCCCCCTGATGCTCGAGGCTGGCGCGGCGCTGGTTCGCCTCCCCTTGCTGCTCGGCGAGCTCCTCCTGACGGGTGCGCTGGGCTTCGAGGAAGAGTTCCAGCTCGTCCTGGCTCGCGATGTGCTGACCAGACGCCTGGGCCAGCTCGTCTCGCAGCCGCAAGAGGGTCTTCTGGCTTTCGCTCTCCTTCTCGAGACGGGCCAGGGCGGTGCGCAGACCCTGCCCCTGGGCAATGCGGGCCTTGTCCTCGATATGGCGCTTGAGCAGGGCCTGGGCTTGGGGCCAGGCGGCCTCACGGGCGGTCTCGGGAGCGATGCTCAAAAGCAGCGCCAGCGCCGCCTCGTGCTCGGCCACCGCCGCCTTGGCGAGCGCCAGCTGCTGCTCGGCCCCCAGCACCCGGCTGGTGAGGCTCTGCTCGGCGGCGCGGAACTGGTGCAGGGCGTCACTCGCCTGCTCAGGTGTCAGCCCCGGCAGCTCGCACTGCTCGCGAGCCGTCTCCAGGGCCTGCACCGCCTGGCGGTACTGGATGGCGCGGGTCTGCTGGATATCCAGCGCCTGCTGGTAGTCGGCGAGCTGGGTCTTGAGGCTGTCCACCTCTGCCTGGGCCAGCTCCTTGCGCTCTTCCACCTCCAGCAACTGGCCGTGGATCTCTTCCACCACCGCCTGCTGCTGCTCGAGCTTGTCCACCAGCTCCGCGAGATCGGCGCGGTACATCTCGATCTTCTTCTGCAGGTTGACGGCCGCCATCACCTTGGCCAGGTGCTCGGCGGCGGACTCCAGCTCGTCGGTCAGGAGCTTCTCACGGTTGGTGAGCTGATCCACCTCGTCCGACAGATAGATGGCGCGCTGCTTCTCCTCGGCGAGCAGGCGGCGTTTGCCCGCAAGCTCGGCACGGGCCTTCAGGGCCAGCTCGGAGAGCCGGCTCTTCTCGGCGGCGCCCCGCACATACTCCGCGGCCACGTAATGGGTGGTCTCGGTGATCAGGTTCTTGAAGAGATCCCGCTGACCCTGGGTCTCCTTGATCGCCTCCAGGGTGCGGCGGTTCTCGTAGATTGCCGCCTCCATGTCCTGGAATGCCTTGCGCACGCCGGAATTCTCCGGCAGCAGGTATTCCCGCAGGGAGCGGCTGATGGACGAGGAGATGCCACCGTAGAGGGAGGCCTCGATCAGGCGGTAGAATTTGCCGCGATCCTTCTGATCACGCAGCTTCTTCGGCGTGATGCCAAACTCGAACATGAAGTTGTGATAATCGGTCACCGTATTAAACTTGGCGACCTTGATGGCGCCAAGCTCCGCCGCCGCCCCCTTCAGATCGGCAAACGCACGCACCCGCCCCTTGCCGTCGTCGAGCTTCTCCAGCAGCAGATCGGTGGGTGCCAGGTGCTCGGGCACGTCAACCAGGGCGAACGGGGTGATGTTGACCTTGTTGTCGCGGTTGGCCACCTGCTCCAGGTGCACGCCGACCCAGATCCGCTGCTCACGGCTGTTCATCACTTCCAGCACCGAGTAGCAGTGGCCGCGCTGCAGCTTGCCGTAGAGCCCCTTGTCGCGGGACGCGCTGGATGAACCCGCCTCCGTGGTGTTACGGAAGTGGAGCAGGGACTGATCGGGAATGAGGGCCGCGATAAAGGCCGCCATGGTGGTGGACTTGCCCGCGCCGTTGCCGCCGGACAAGGTGGTCACCAGCTGGTCGAGATCGAAGGTCCGGGCGAAGAAGCCGTTCCAGTTGACCATGGTCAGGGATTTGAATTTACCTCTCACGCCGCACTCTCCATCAGGACTCTCGTCTCCATCTGTGCCAGAAAATTAGTCTCGCAGATCATCTTCGACCTCCAGCTCAAGCTGCTCTTCGTCCAGATCCCCTTCGATGTCCTCGAACAGGGAATCGCTGCTCGGCATCTCGTCGTCGTGGAAGATGGCCTCCCCTTCCTGGATCATCCGCAGCTGCACCGCGCGGGGATCCTCGTCGGAGCGCACGTCAGCGGCGAAGCGGAATACGGACTCGTTGACCCGGAACTTGTCGCTGTTGCCAAGGGCGGTGATCATCCCCAGGCGCTTGAGGCGACGCATGGAGGTGCGGATCTTCTCGAGGAGCTTCTTCTTGTCGAGATCGGTGCCGCCGGAGCGGCTGTTGACCATGCGCAGCAGCTGTTTCTCGTCCGCCAGCCCCAGCACCTCCTCCTGCAGCTCGGCCATGGAGAAGACCCCTTCCGAGGCGAGGCGGTCCGGGCTCAGGAACAGGTAGCAGAGCACCTTGCCCACCAGCATATCGAGCTCGGAGAGCACTGTTGTTCCGATGTCGGCGCTGGGGCGCGGGCGCAGGTAGAAGAAGCCTTCCGGCGCCTTGATGAGCTCGACCTGATAGCGGCCGTAGAAGATCTCCAGCTCGCCGTGGTACTCCACCAGGGCGGAGTGCTGCTCGAACTCGTCGGCACTGATGTGACGACCGGAGCGCAGGGCGGTGTCGATGCGCGGAAACAAGGGGTTGGCGATGGCCTCTGCGAGCCGCAGGGGCAAGGGAAACTCAGTATTGATCGATGACATAGGCCTGAACCTTGGATCCAGCTTGGTTAATGGGTTTCCATGCGGGCTGACGGTGATGCTCGCGCTCACCGCTGGCATGGCCGAGACGCACGGCCTGATCGATCAGGAGGCGCGCCACGTCGAAGTGGGCGTGGGCCGGGTAGTCCAGCAGGTACTCCCGCAGCACGTCTGCGAGATCCAGCTGATGGCCCTGCTCGGGGTAGCGGGCCAGGTAGCGCTCGATACGCTCGGCCAGCTCCTGATTGATGTCCACCATCTCCACGTACTCCATCTCCAGCGGCACCTCGCCGGTGACCTCCTCGTCGTGGATGGCGATGGTTTCATCCCGCAGCTCCAGGAGGCGCGGCTCCTCGGCCACTCGCAGCAGCCAGTTGTGCTGCTCGAAGTTGCGGATGGACTCGCGCAGCCGCTGGCTGAAGGCGCGGTTCTTGTCCATGTCGATGGCGTTGCGGATGAACTTGTGGACGTGTCTGTCGTAGCGGGACCAGAGCTCGATGCACTGCTGGCCCCAGGCGGTGATGACGTCCAGCCGCCCCTGCAGGGCGTGAGTCAGCTCCTCGACGTGGAACAAGTCGTCCCGCCCTTGCGCCGCTTCCTGGATGTTGAGCAGCCCCGCCTGCAGGCGGTGGCCGGCGGCGTCCAGGGTGTCCTGCAGCTCGCGCAGGGTCTGGCCGGTCTCGTGCAGGAGCTTCTCGCAGCTGTGGATGGCGTCGACCCAGTTCTGGGTCAGCAGGGCCGCGATCTCGCCCTTCACCTGGTTCTGCTGCTCGTCCATGGCGCGCTGGGTGAGGTCGATGCGCCCGAGCGTCTCCTCAAGGGAGAAGGTGAGACGGGGCAGCACCTCGGCATCCCACTGCTCCCGGGTATTGGTCTCGAGCGCGGCCTTGCGGGCGGTGTCGAGCTCGGCGGCCAGGTGCTCGAGCAGGATGGAGAGCTTGATGGAGTCCACCTGACGGCTCTCCAGGAAGAAGTCGACGATGCTCATGCCAAGGCGCGACAGGCGGTAGAGGCTCTCCCCCGCCACCATGTCGGTGGTGAAGCGCGACAGCAGCTGCTGGCGAATGAGATCGTTGATGGCGTTGTTGGCGCGACCGGTGAGGGTCTCGTCCATCTGGCCGAAGGCGCTGCTCACATAGCCGAAGGCATCGTGCAGCGCGGCCTCCGAGAGATCAGACTCGTCCTCGGACAGGGTCTTGATCGCGATCAGAAAGGCCAGCCGGTCGGTGGGGAGGTTCAGGGACAACCCCTCCTGTCTGACCCATCCCACCGTCTCTGGCAGGGTACGGGATGTACTCATCATGACGTTATCATCTCGTTGTTATAGCCGGCGGGTCACTCGCCCGCCGTGGTGATATAGGCCGGGGTCGGTGGCGCCCCGGCGGCTGGATCCCGCATCGTATTCAGGCCGGTGTGTCTCAACCGGCCGGTTTCTGGGCCATCACGTGGATATAGCGCCCCAGGGAGACAAAGGGTTCCTGCCGGCAGTACTGCTGCTCCATGGCCAGCAGATCGTCAAACTTCTCGACCTGATCCTGCTTGTGGCGCATGTAGTCGTGAATGACCCGCACCCCGGTCTTGCCGATGATCCGCAAGCCTCCCCGGCCTATCCAGTCATAGACCTGCTCGGGGATCTGGGGATTGGTGGGGGTCAGCGCAGTCTGGCGCTTCTTGCGAAGGCCCAGGCGCACATAGTCGAAATTGCCCACCACCAGGCTCTGGAACAGGAGGCCGTGACGATTGTAAAAAAGCAGCGACAGTATGCCCCCTGCCTTGACGAAAGGGAACAGACCCAGCAAGGTCTGGCGCGGCTCGGCGAGCCACTCCAGCACCGCATGGCAGAGCACCAGATCGAAGGTACCGGTCACGTGTGCTTTAAGATCCTGAATGGGGCAATGTATGAGACGAATTCTGTCTTCCAGCCCCTTCTCGGCGATCTGGGTGCGGGCCAGGGCCAGCATCTCCGCCGAGAGATCGCACAGCTCCACCTGATGGCCCATGGCCGCCAGCTTCTGGGCGAAGTAGCCAAAGCCGCCCCCCGCATCCAGGATGCGCAGGGGCCGGTTGCCCAGGCGTGCCAGGCAGGCCTCGATGTCGCTCCACACCACGGTCGTGCGGATGCACCCCTTGGTGGAGTCGTAGATGTTGCGGGCGAACTTGTCCGCACGCCCGTCAAAACTCTGATCTTGCTTCAAGACGCACTCAACTCTTGGCCGCAGGATTGGGCCAGACCAAAAAGAGGGGTATTCTGTCACATCCCGAATTTGCTGAAAACTCAAGGACGTCGCTGCCGTGTTCGAGATCAACCTCTTTGTCCTCAAGAAATGGCTGGGCCAGCTGCTGATGCCGCTCCCCTTCTCCCTTTCCTTATTGCTGCTGGCGATCGGGCTGCTCTGGTTTACCCGTTTCCAGAAAACCGGCAAGCTGCTGGCGACCCTCTCCTTGGTGATCGTTGCCCTGATGGGCATGCGCCCGGTGAGCTATGAGCTGGCCCGCGGGCTCGAGCAGACCTATCCACCCTTCGAGGTGAGCCAGCATCCCCAGATCGACGCCATCGTCGTGCTCGGCAACGGCCATGTGAGCGATCCCGCCGTGCCCATGATCAGCTGGCAGAACAACATCTCCCTCGCCCGAACCCTGGAGGGAGTGCGCCTCGCCCAGGCCTATCCGCAAGCGGAGCTCATCTTCTCCGGCGCCGTGGCGGGCGATCCCCTGTCGAACGCCGAGGTCAACGCCCGCATGGCGGAGACGCTCGGCATCCCGCGCGCCCGGATGACGTTGTTTGAAAACAACAAAGACACCCATGACGAGGCGGTCAGCATCGCCCGCCACCTCAAGGGCAAGCGGGTGGCGCTAGTGAGCTCGGCCACCCATCTGCCTCGCGCCATGGCCCTCTATCGCGGTCAGGGACTCGATGCGGTGCCGGCTCCCACGGATTACACCGCCAAGCAGAGTCAGGTGCCGCAACCCCTCTATACCTACCTCCCCAAGGGGCGCTATCTGATGTATTCCGAGGCTGCCATTCACGAGTGGATTGGGGTATGGTGGGCCCGTTTGCGGGGGCAGGTCACCGAGTGAGCAATCGCGCCTTTCATTCCTGATTTGGATCAGGAAAGCGAAAAAAAATTACGTCATTTGCCGCCGGGTCAGCTATCTTGGGCTCGGTTCAATTCATATAATGTTGCGCAATCAAATGCCTAGGAGATATAGAAGATGAGACAGCACCTGGTAATGGGTAACTGGAAACTGAACGGCACCAAGGCTTCCGTGGAAGCTCTGATCAAAGGACTGACCCCGGCTGCTGCCGCTCATCCTTCCGTGCAAGTCGCCGTCTGCCCGCCTGTTATCTTTTTGGGTCTGGTTGAACAGCTGACCGCCGGCAGCAAGATCGCCTACGGTGCCCAGAACGCCGACGTTCACGAGTCCGGCGCCTTCACCGGCGAGAACGCCCCCTCCATGCTGAAAGCCTTCGGTTGCACCTACTCCCTGGTCGGTCACAGCGAGCGCCGTACCCTGCACGCAGAGACCGACGACGTGGTCGCTGCCAAGTACGAAGCCATCCAGAAGGGCGGCCTGGTCCCTGTCCTGTGCATCGGTGAGACCCTGGCCCAGTTCGAAGCCGGTACCACCAACCAGGTCGTCGAGACCCAGCTGAAAGCCGTCATCGACCGCTGTGGCATCGCCTCCTTCAGCAACGCCGTCATTGCCTATGAGCCTGTCTGGGCCATCGGCACCGGCAAGACTGCCACCCCGGAAATCGCACAGGCCGTGCACGCTCACATCCGCCAGTACTTGGCCGGCTTTGACGCAGACGTGGCTGCCAAGGTACAGATCCTGTACGGCGGCTCCGTGACCGGTGCTACCGCTGCCGACCTGTTCGGCCAGCCGGACATCGACGGCGGCCTAGTGGGCGGTGCGTCCCTGAAAGTGGACGACTTCTCCCAGATCATCGCTGGCGCCGCCAAGTAAGCGGCCAGAAGAGAGGGGCTTGCCCCTCTCTTCATATCGCTTTCCTATGGACCCTTCGCCATAGGAAAGCCGATATAGTAAAAGCGGGCTCGCCGTATTTTTCAGATATAGATTTTCGACAACTCAGATCCAGAGGCACTCATGACCAAACAAATCAAACGTATTGGTGTTTTGACCAGTGGTGGTGACGCACCGGGTATGAACGCAGCCATCCGCGCCGTGGTGCGCGCCGGTCTGCATCATGGCCTGGAAGTTTACGGCATCTATGATGGCTACCTCGGTCTGCACCAGGACAGGATCGTCAAGCTAGAGCGCCACAGCGTCTCCGACGTGGTGAACCGCGGCGGCACCTTCCTGGGCTCCGCCCGCTTCCCCGCCTTCAAGGACCCGAAAGTCCGTGCCGAGGCGGTCGAGAACCTGAAGAAGCACGGCATCGACGCTCTGGTGGTCATCGGCGGTGACGGCTCCTACATGGGTGCCAAGAAACTGACCGAGGAAGGTTTCCCCTGCATCGGCCTGCCGGGCACCATCGACAACGACATCGCCGGTACCGACTTCACCATAGGCTTTGATACCGCCCTGAACGTGGTTGTCGACGCCATCGACCGTCTGCGCGACACCTGCAGCTCCCACCACCGCATCTCCGTGGTCGAGATCATGGGCCGCCACTGCGGCGATCTGGCCATGTCTGCCGCGGTTGCCGGTGGCGCCGAGTACGTGATCGTGCCGGAAGTGGCCTTCGACAAGGAGAAGCTGCTGCAACAGATCAAGGAAGGCGAGACCAAGGGCAAGAAGCACGCCATCATCACCATCTGCGAGCACGTCACCGACGTCAACGCTCTGGCGAAAGACATCGAAGCCATGACCGGCCGCGAAACCCGCGCCACCATCCTGGGCCACATCCAGCGTGGCGGTGCCCCGACTGCCCGTGACCGCATCATGTCCAGCCGTATGGGTGCCTTCGCCGTCGAGCAGTTGCTGGCCGGCCAGGGTGGCCGCTGCGTCGGTATCCAGGGCAACGAGATGGTGCACCACGACATCATCGACTGCATCGAGAACCTCAAGCGCCCGTTCAACCAGGAGCTGTACGATCTCTCCACCACCCTGTTCTAAGCCTTCGCTCCCGTTGCGAGCGGTGCTAATCAGGTTGTGTGACAAAACCCTCCTCCGGAGGGTTTTTTTATGTCTGCGCTGCCCTCACCTGCGATATTCACTCTGCCCGCATGGCCTCTTCACCTGCCCTTCCAAAGCATAAAGAGGCGTCCTGACAACCCTTCCCTTATCCCCTGGGTGCGTTATCCCAGTCCCTTCCCTGTCTGGCCGTGTTTCCTCACCTGATCGGTGCCATCTACCCCGCCAGCTCGGTGCAAGGCCTTCGGCGCTCTCCACACCCGTCTCCCTGAGCTCGGCTCATTTTCTTCCCAGGCCTTTTTAAGGAAGCCAGCTCGCACTCAGCAGATCCCAGACAGGCTGTGCTTCTTCGCCGCACCGTGAAAGACGCGAACAATATCTGACCAGGATCACGGATGAGCACCCATTTATCGACGCCTTATCGCCACTTTTTGCCGGTTAATTGAGAACAGCACCCAGGGTGCATGGCCAGAAACCGCTGCCCTGACTGGATTTTTTCCATATAGGGGGAAATAACATGACAGGAGGCAAAACATGACGCGCCCAGCCAACCAACCCCATCCTGACGACACTTACCGGCGTACCAGGGAGCATTTTTCTGCCACAAAACTGATAAAAACAGGATGAGCGTCATTCAAGGCCACATATGAGACATCAATATTCAATCATTAACCTATTGAAATAAAATGCAAAAAATAAAGATTGAGAGCATAAACACAAGTCACCACCAGAGCTGGGCGATAAAACGGACACAAAGATGCAAAAATATGGCTTTATCATCAAGCTATGCCATTTTCTTTATATAAATGCATTTTTCATTGTTTTGTCGGGTCATTGTGGTATCTTGGACCCATCAACAGTCAACCAAGGGAGACAAAATCATGAAAGAGTTCGTTGTTACCGCCGTTTTTACCGTGTTCTTCACCCTGGTTGCCGTCTCTCTGCCTTCACTGGCACAGCTGTAAGCCGGTCAATCAGTCAGCTGACACCCAGGCCCCATCATTATCACCGCCTGTGCGGTGATAAATAACGCACAAACACGCCCTTTTGAGGCAGTGTGGCGAAATGCGACGGGAAAGCTGGATTATCCGGCACTGGTGAGCAATTAACGTCCTGACTGGCCTGTTCGCCATGATTGCAAGGGGAGCCTGAGTGCTCCCCTTGTTGCATCCATTGGCACGGGATTTACTCTTGCCCCCCTGACCGTCACAATGTCCCCTGGATTTGCCACGCAGGAATGACCATGACTCAGGATGCCTTGCGCCACTGGCGCCGCGACCTTCACCGTCTCCCCGAAGCCGCCTGGTGCGAGTTTCGCACCAGCACCCTCATCGCCCACCACCTCAATGAACTCGGTTTCTCCGTCATGCTCGGGGATCAACTGCTCGCCAGCAACCTCATCATGGGGCGGGAGATAGACGTTGACGCCGAGAAGAAGCGCGCCCTGCGCCAGGGCGCCCACCCCGACTGGCTGGCGCGCATCGACGAGCTCACCGGGGTGATGGGCCTGTGGGACAGCGGTCGTCCCGGCCCCACCCTGGCGTTTCGCTTCGACATCGACGCGGTGGAGGTGCAAGAGAGTGAAGAGGCGGCCCACCTGCCCAGCCAGGAGGGGTGGCACTCCACCAACCCGGGCTGGATGCATGCCTGTGCCCACGACGGCCATACCGCCATCGGGCTGGTGCTGGCCGAGCGGATCGCGGCCCTGGGGGATAAGCTCACCGGCCGCATCAAGCTCTTCTTCCAGCCTGCCGAAGAGGGATGCCGCGGCGGCAAGGCACTGGCGGCCGGGGGTCAGCTCGATGACGTGGATGCCCTGCTGGCGCTGCACATCGGCATCCACGCCAACAGTGGCGAGCTGGTGGTCAACCCCACCGAGTTTCTCTGCTCCACCAAGTTTGACGTGGAGTTTATGGGGCAAGCCGCCCATGCGGGGCTCGAGCCCAACGCGGGCCACAATGCCCTGGCGGCGGCCTGCATGGCCACCACGGCCATGCTCGGCATCCCCCGCCACCGCGACGGCATGACCCGCATCAACGTGGGCCAACTCCATGGCGGCAGCGGCCGCAATGTCATCCCCGACCATGCCCGGCTGATGGGGGAGACCCGTGGCGCCACGCCGGCGTTGAATGACTACATGTTCAACCAGGTGCAGCAGATAGTGGAAGGGGCCGCCCTGATGCAGGGTGCCACCTACCTCATCCGCAAGCAGGGGGAAGCCACCGGTATCGAGAACAGCCCGGCCCTCATCGAGGAGCTCGTGCCTCTGGCACAGGGGATAGCGCTCGAGACCATCCATAGCCGCCGCTTCGGTGCCAGCGAGGACGCGAGCTTTCTCATCGAGCGGGTGCAGCAGAGCGGGGGCCAGGCTGCCTACCTCATCCTGGGGGCCAATCTGGCGGCGCCCCACCATCACCCGGAGTTCGACTTCGACGAGTCCGTGCTCGCCCCCGGGGTGGCGCTGCTGGAGGCCTGGATGCTCCACCGTCTCGGCCGCTGATGGGTGCCCCATGAAAAAAGGCAGCCCGAGGGCTGCCTTTTTGCTTCTGCCTGTCTCTGCGTGCCCATGGCCGGGCTCAGGCCCCCAGCACGATCTCCGAGAGGTGGGCGAAGTGGTGGATCTCGTGGGTCGCCTCGCAGGGCCCCGCCTCCCGGGACGGGTTGTACCAGCAGGTGGCGAGCCCCTGGGCCGCGGCACCGGCGATGTCGGTCTTGGGGTTGTCCCCCACCATCAGCACCCGCGCCGGGCTCGGCTGCCCCATCAGCTCCAGCGCGTGCTGGAAGATGGCCGCCGCCGGCTTGGTCACCTGCACCTCGTCGGAGATAACGAGGGGCTCAAACCACGCATGCCAGCCCAGTTTGTCCAGGCGCCCGCGCTGGGGCACGCTGAAGCCGTTGGTGATGATCCCCATCCTGACCCGGCCCTTCAGGGCCTGCAGGGTCTCTTCCACCCCCTCCAGCGGGACGCTCAGGGCGATGATCTGCTGCAGGAAGGTGTCGTTCATCGCCATGGGGGACGCCGCCACCTGCTCCGCAAACAGGGAGAAACGGGTCTGCTGCAGGTGGGTAGCGTCGATTTCGCCCGAGTTGTACTGCTGCCACAACCGCTGGTTCAGGGCATGGTACTCCGCCATCCTGGGCGGTGTCGGCACCACGCCGTAGATCTGCAGAGTCCGCTCCAGGGCCTGGGCGACCGGGAAATCGAGCAGGGTTTCGTCCAGATCGAACAGCACCCAGTCATAGCTTGCTTGTTTCACGCTTGTCCTTATTGATTCTCAGGGGTTTATCAGGCGTCTGGCTCGCTCATGCCCAGGGGGCTGGCGAGCAGGGTCAGCGACAGCCTGACACCAAATCCGGTCACCTCGCTGCCGACCACCCCGTTGCCCCCCTTGTTGCGAAAACCGCTCAGATCCAGGTGCAGCCAGGGCGTGGCGGCAGGCACGAAGCGGCTGAGGAAGCGGGCGGCATCGATGTGATCCGGCGAGCTCCCCGGCGCGCACTGTAACAGATCGGCCCACTCGCTATCGAGGTTGTCGTCGTAATCCTCGTCCAGCGGGAAGGGCCAGACCCGCTCGCCGCTCTGCTGACCCAGGCTGATCAGGTTGCCCAGCCATTCGGGGCGATTGGTGAAGGCACCGCTGTAGCGGCTGCCGAGCGCCCGCTTGCAGGCCCCGGTCAGGGTGGCGTAGTCGATCAGCAGATCCGGCTCCCCCTGCGCCGCCAGAGTCAGGGCATCCGCCAGCACCATGCGCCCCTCGGCGTCGGTGTCCACCACTTCGATGGTAGTGCCATTGAGGGCGGTCACCACCTCCCCAGGCCGGTAGGCCAGCGGGCCTATGTGGTTCTCGGCGATGGCGAGCCAGCAGTCTACCTCATAGGGCAATCTGGCCCGGCTGATGGCATGGAGCGTGCCGAGCGCCACCGCGCTGCCCCCCATGTCCAGGTGCATGCCATACATGCTGCCGCCGACTTTCAGGTTGTAGCCACCGGAGTCGTGGCAGATCCCCTTGCCCACCAGCGCCAGGCGGCGCACCGGACGCACTTCCACGGGCACCTGATAGTTGGCGCCACCCACACGGCGGGACTTGACTTCCACCACGGGCTTGACGTTGTTGATGGCCGTGGAAAAAAGCTCCAGCGGGTCTTTGCCGCTTTTCTTTTCCATGTGTTCCAGCGCACCATAAATGATGCGCTCGGCCACTGCT
>ENA-OWLM01000225-OWLM01000225.1-metagenome-genome-assembly--contig:-NODE-225-length-21423-cov-3.939536_pt1 | contig 21423 bp, 17 predicted proteins | sample MGYA00245349_ERZ651102 | MGnify/ENA primary metagenome ERZ651102 (study PRJEB26857, sample SAMEA4031759) | metagenome | biome: human; feature: oral; material: saliva | place: Philippines | collected 2014... | reverse complement strand
ACCTACCCGTTCGTGACCTCCTCCAACCCGACCGCGGGCGGCGCGCTCACCGGCTCCGGCGTCGGTCCGACCCGCATCGACCGCGTTGTTGGCGTCGCCAAGGCGTACACGACCCGCGTCGGTGAGGGCCCGTTCCCCACGGAGCTGGATAACGAGGTCGGCGAGGCCCTGCGCGCCAAGGGCGGCGAATTCGGCGTGACCACGGGTCGCCCGCGCCGCACCGGCTGGTTCGACGCCGTCGTCATGCGCTACGCGACGCGCATCAACGGCCTGACCGACATCTGCCTGACGAAGCTTGACGTGCTCTCCGGCTACGACACGATCCCCGTGTGTGTCGCCTACGAGGTCGACGGAGTGCGCACCGGCGGTGGGGCGGGCAAAGCGTGCCGGCACTGTGAGCCAATCGGCATCGGAGGTGAGTGAGTGGGTGGTGCTGTCCTTGTCGTAGAGGATGAAGGCCAGTGAGGTGGTCGGATTGTTGCGGAAGGGAGAGCCGATGAAGACCACCTTTTTCGTCTTCGGATCGTACTGCGCTTCGGGGTACTGAATGTGCAGGTGCGGGTGCTGGATGACGTAGAAGTTGAGGGGTTCGATGCGATCGGTGGCCGGTGTGACGCGCACCTTCACTTGGCGCACGCTGTCGCCGGTGTTGGGGGTGAGGTTGCAAATGAGTTTCGTGGAAATCTCCGCTTTGTTGCCGGCCGGAAGTTGGCGGGCGGTGGGGCTGATTTGCAGGTGGTTGGCGTCGTCGGCGTGGAGATATTGCAGATCGAGGTGCCAACTGTCGGTGGCCGTGAGCGTGAGGGTGTCGGTGGTTTGGTCGGCATAGAGGTGGAGCGCGTCTGCGTTGAGATAGCGGAGGCTGAGCAGGTGGTGTTCCTTTTCTTCGTCGAAGTTGCACGAGGGGAGGGTGAGCAGGGCGATGAGCGCTGCAAAGAGGGAGAGGAGTGTTTTGGACATGGGTCGAGGGGAGTTTTCAGAACAGAAAGGGGACTTGTCGATTCGTGGGCGGCAGGCTGCGCCGGACTTCTGCGGCGCTGATTGATCTCGGCCGCCCATTCGTTTGCGCGGTGCGGCCGGTCAAGGGCGCGCCGGCACTTATTTCTTTTTCGTGCCGCGTTGGGTGAAGGTGATCACGGTCGAAACGTGGTTGGAAGTGAGGGTGAGGTGCGCCGTGCGGTCGTTTTCCGTCGGGTTGGGCTCCACTTTCAGGCGGAGGAGGTGTGCGCCCTTCGCGGGGTGGGCGTGTTCGGCCGGAATGCTGAGCCAGTCGGCGTCGGAGGTCAGGGCGTGGGTGTCGTTCTCGCCGTCGTAGAGGCGGAAATGGAGGTTGGCGTATTTTTCGTCGGGAAGGAGTTCGGTTTTGAACACCACTTGCTTGCTCGCCGCGTCATAGGCCGGGGCGGGTTGGGCGATGTGGAGATAAGGTGCTTGGCGCAGGGGGAGACGGAGGGCGCCGATTTTGCCGGTGGCGGGTTGGATGGTGAGTGTGGCTTCGAGCGCCTTGGTCGAGGTGTTGGGGGTGAGGCGGAAGTGGAGGGGCGTGGTGAGCAGGCGCGGATTGGCGGCGGTGGCATTGCCGGCCGGGAGTGTGGCGGCATTGGGGCTGACGTGCAGGTGGGTGCTGTCGAGGGGATCGCGAAAATCGAGGCGGAGCGTCCAACTGTCGGTGCTTTGCACGGCGAGGGTGTCGGCCGTCTGGTCGGCATACCAGTTGAGGGCTTGTCCCTGCGCGGGAAGGAGGTGGAGGAGGTGCACTTCGCTGTCGTGGTCGGTGTTGCAGGCGGGGAGCCCCACGAGGGCGGCGAGGCCGACGAGGAGGGTGAAAAGTTGTTTGTGCATGGTGGTGGGTTAGTTAGGAGGTGGGGGTGAAATGAAGGTTGAACGTGCCGCTTAGCCTTTTTTCGCCTTCGGAAAAGGGGCGCGCTTTTGGCGAAAAGCCGTGGACTTTGGAGATTTCTTTGGCCGGTTTTTGGGAATAGGGGGGATGTTAGTAGACGGGTGTACGGGTAGACGAGTAGACGCGAGATGCGGTCGGGCGACTCACGTGGTTACTATTTTCGTAGACGGGTAAACGGGTAACGGGTCAACGCGAGATGCGGTCGAGTGACTCACGTGTTTACTGGTTTACGCCGTCTACTTGTTTACTCTTTTACTCTTACTCCCCTCAATACCAATCGATGTTTGAGGAGTAGGCCGAGCGCTTCTCGTAGCGGAGGGCGTCGGCGAGCTCAGAAGCCTTGGCGCGGATGGAGAAGTTGAACGACGAGTAGGGGTAGAGCACCACGTTGCAGGTCATTTGGAAGCAGTGGAGGTCGCGCGAGAGGGCGGCGGTGGTCATCGAGATGCCGTGGCGCGTGAAGTCGTAGCCCGAAGTGAAGTTGATGTTCCACCCCTTGGCCAGCGTGATGTTGCCCGAACAGTTGAGCGTCTGGTTGAACGAGAAGGGGTAGCGCATGTTGGAGCGGCGAATGGGCTTGGAGCGGTCTTCCACCATCGAGATGCCGTAGGAGAAGGTGAGGTTCCAGGGCAGGGCGAAGGCCAAATAACCGTCTTCGTCGACCTTGGCCTTGGATTTCTGCTCGTTTTTCTCTTTCTTCTTGCGGAGCATGGGGTCGATGTTGGCGTCTTCTTGCGGATCGCCGTTGTCGAGTTGCTCCTCGTCGGGGTCGGCGTTCGGATCGCGGCGTTGCGGCATGGGGTTGTCGTCGCGATCGGGGTGGAAGATTTTGTCCCATCCGCGACCGGTGAGGAGGCCGAAAAGGGTCATGAGTTTCTGCCCGTTGAGGGTGTAGGAAAGGTTTTGGCTCATGCCTTGGAAGCGACCGAAGCGGCCGTAGCTCCACTCGGTGCGGTTGCCCACGACGACGTTGCCCTTGTCGTCGAACTCATAGGCGTAGGTGGCCCACTGTGCGGCGAGGGAGAAGGTGTAGCTCTTGGTGAGGCGCAGGCGGAGGTTGGTGCTGAGGTCGGACCAGGGGCGCACTTGCGCGGCGAGGTTGTAGGAGAGGGAGGCCGAGAGCTCGTCGATGAGCGAGATTTTGCGGTAGCCCGAGGTGTCGGCGTCCGATTTGACCTTCATCTCGAGGTTGTTCGACACGCTGAAGTGGAGGTTGCCCTGCCGCTTGGCGTTGGGGTAGCCGAAGGCGCCGAGGGCGTAGGGCGAGTAGCTGACGGTCGAGACGGTGCCGTCGGCTTCGGTGCGCACGTAGTGGGTGGTGAAACCGCGCGCCTCGTCGGTGAAGTCGGGGGCGAAGGAGAAGGTGACGGTGGGCTTGAAGACGTGGCGAATGGCCTGGATGCGATCGCCGAAGAGGAAGCGCACGGGCTTGTAGAAGCCGTAGAGGGTGGTGTTGGCCGAGAGGGCTACGTTCCAATCGAAGAGGTTGTAGAGCCCGTAGACGGTGTCGATGCGCTCAGCGCCGGCGGCGGTGTTCCACGATTTGCGCTGGCGCGAGAAATAGGTGCGCCCATTGAGGTTGAAGGAGGGCGAGAGGTTGATGTATTTGAAGAGTTGGAAGTTGGCGGTGAGGGGAATGCGGTGTTGCATGCCGTTGCGCCACTTGAGAATGGGGGTGTGGAAAAACTCGGACTCGGTGGAGGTGAGCGAGTTGGTCATCTGTCCGGTGTAGGAGAGCGAGAGTTTTTCGTACCAGCGCTCTTTGCCGACGGCTTTCTTGCGGCGGAAGGGATAGAAGCGGTCGACGGAGAGCGAAACGTCGGGCAGGGAGACGGAGAGGGTGGAGTTGCGCATGTCTTGCGACACGTTGGCCGAGGCCGAAAGCGAGAGGCCGAGCGAGGGAATGCTGTGGTTGAAACTCACCGACGAGGCGCGGGTGCTCTGGGTGTAGGCCAGCGGCGTGTAGAGGGAGGTGAGATTGGAGCGTTCGTAGTTCTCGGTGGCGAAGTTGACGCGGGCGGAGAACGAGGTGTTGGGGTTGGCCTTGGGGTCGGAGCTGTGGCTCCACTGCACTTTGAGGGAGGTCTGTTTGTTGTAGTCGGGGAGGTTTTTGTCGCCGTTGACGGTGGTGAGGTAGGAGAGGAAGACGTTGCCGCGATAGGCGTAGCGGCGGGCGTAGTTGCTCTCGGCCGAGAGTCCCCATGAGCCGCGGGTGTAGATTTCGCCGAGGAGTTTGAGGTCGATGCGGTCGGAGAGGGCGAAATAGTAGCCGCCGTCGCGCAGGTAGAAGCCGCGGGCGGTCTCGTCGCCGTAGGTGGGCATGATGAGGCCGGAGGAGTATTTCTTGTTGACGGGGAAGAAGCCGTAGGGGATGGCCACGGGCAGGGGCACATCGGCCACGACGAGATAGGCGGGACCGAAGAACGTCTCCTTGCCGGGCGTGACTTTGGCGCGGGTGAGTTGGAGACAGAAGTGCGGATGCTCGGCGTCGCAGGTGGTGTATTGGGCGTTTTGGAGATAGAAGTTGCCATCGCCGGTGCGTTTGGCGTCGACGCTGCGCAGATAGCCGGTGCCTTGGGTGGTTTTCACGTCGTTGATGAAGCCCTTCTTGGTCTTGAAGTTGAAGGCCATCTCGCGACTTTCGTAGTTTTCGCTCCCTTGGGTGTAGACGGGTTGGCCTTGCAGGCGGCCGGTGCTGTCGGGCACGCCGGTGGCGCGCACGAGCGAGGAGTCCATGTTGAGGGTGATGTAGTCGGCCTTGAGACCCATGTTTTGATACTTCACATCGGCCTGTCCATAGAGGTGGGCGAGTCCGCTCTCGGCGTCGTAGACGAGGCTGTCTTTGGCGGTGTATTCCACGGGGGCGTCGAGTCCCGACTTGCGCAGGCGGAGGGTGTCGGCTTGGGCACGGGCGGTGGTGTCGCGACGCAGGCTGTCGGCATTGCGCAGGCGGGGATTTTTGGCCACGGCAAGGCTGTCGGCGGCGATGCGGGCGGCCAGACTGTCGGTAGAGTGGGCGTGGCGCAGGCTGTCGAGGGCGTGGTTGAGTCGCTCGGCGTGAGTGCGTGCGCTGTCGTTGCGGACGGCGAGGCTGTCGGCGAGGGCGGTGGTGCGCAGGCGGTGGGCATCGGTGGGCAGACTGTCGACGGTGTCGGCAAAGAGGGGACGTTGGGGCGCGCCGGGGGTGCCGTGCCCGGTGAGGAGCGCGGTGGTGTGGCAGGCCAGTGTGAGAAGCCCGAGGAGCAACGCCGCTAACGGGGCGGCAAAATGGCGGACGGCGGGACGATGCAAGGTGGAGATGGGGTTAGGATGGGGGATGTTCGTGGACGAAGTGGGGGTATTCGTGGACGGAGTGGACGGGTGTACGGCGTAAACGGGTGGTTTCCGTAAACGGAGTGGACGAGTAGACGGTGTAAACGAGTGATTTTCGTAAACGAAGTGGACGCGTAGACAATGTAAACACGTGGAACGGTCGGTGAGGACGGCGCGTTTCGTGGACGAAGTGGGGGCTTCGTAAACGAAGTGGACGGGTAGACAATGTAAACACGTGGTGCGGTCGGCGAGGACGGCGCGTTTCGCTCAGGTAACTCTCTGGTTTACCCGTCTACGAGTTTACTCGTTTACGAATCTTGTTTACCTGTTTACGAATCCCGTTTACTCGTTTACTATACCACGTCTTCGCCTTACTCAAACTGCGCTTGCCAGCGGCGGAAGGTGTAGAGCCCCTCTTCGCCGTGGCGGGCAACGCGCTCGGCCACCTGCTCGGCGGTGAGAAAACGCAGGGGGTGACTTTTGCTGTGGAAGAGATCGGCGTAGCAGATGATGCGCTCTTCGAGCGTTTCGGGGAGGAGATCGACGGCCGGTAGGGGGAGTTGGAGGGCGCGGATGTCGGCCGCGCGCAAACCCGTGCCGGTGTGGCGCTCGCAGATGCGCGCCAACGCCTCGTGCCCCTCAGCGCGGAGAATGCGCGCGCCGAGAGAGCCGTGCATTAAGTAAGGTGCCGTGCCGTGGCAGTGGATGCCCGGCGCATGGGTGAGGTAGATGCCGATGTCGTGGAGCATGGCGCCGGCTTCGATGAGGCGAAGGTCGGCGCGCAGTTCGGGATGTCGGCGCGCGATGTCGAGGGCGCGGCGGCACACCTGGCCGCTGTGGTGCAGGAGCAGGCGACGCAGCGGTGTGTCGACGGGGTAGTGGCGGAAGAGGAGGGCGCGGTAGTTCACGGGCGAGGGGTGGTTTTGCGTTCGTCGCGGGGGGCATTGGGCTTGAGCGTCGGCGCATTGGGCTTGAGCGTCGGCGTGTTGGGCTTGGGCGCGGGGGTGTTCTTCCCGTCGTTGTCGGGGCGCAGCGCGTCGTGGCTGCTGTTGTCGTTGTCGTCCGTGGTGGGCGTCACGGCTTGACTGCGTCCGTCGGCAAAACCTGCGGCATATCCGCGACGATAGGCCGCGGCGTAGGTTTGGCGGTCGGCGGCCGAGGGATATTGCGACGACTCGTCGTAGCCGGCGCGCTCGTCGTTGTTCATTCCGTCGGTGTTGCCGCACAGATAACCGTCGTCGTAGCCGGCGGCAGCGGGGTCGCGCTCAGCGACGTCGGGCGTTTCGCCGCCGGAGTTGGCGGGCGTCGTTTCTTCGGCGGGCGCGGTCGGCGCACGCTCGGCGGTGTCGGGCACGGCCATGTGGCGAATGCTATCGCGACCGGCGAGTCCGTCGGGGGTGAGGGGCACATCGGTCGAACGCTTCAGATAAAAGATGAGGCCACCGGCCACAAGCAGCAGCGCGACAAAGAGCAGGCTGCGAATGAGGGTTTGGCGGCGGGAGGTGAGGGCCATAGTTTATGTTTTGTGGAGGAGCACTGCGCGAAACCGGTCGAGGCTTTGCCCGATGTGGGCGGGGCGTGACGAGCGCTTCGTGAGCGGCGGCTCCTTGTGGATGGATAACGAGTGAGAGCGGGGAAAAAATGTGTTGCGGCTTCAGCGTTTGCGTCCGGCGTCGATGCGCAGGAAGATGAAAAGCAGGAGGGTGAAACCCCAAAGCGACGATCCGCCGTAGGAAAAGAACGGCAGCGGGATGCCGATGACGGGGGCGATGCCCAGCACCATGCCGATGTTGATGAAAAGGTGGAAGAGCAGGATCGAAAGCACCGAATAGCCGAACACGCGCCCGAAGGTCGACGTCTGCCGCTCGGCCAGGGCGATGAGCCGCCAGATGAGTAAGAGGAAGAGCACCAGCACACCGGCCGCGCCCACGAAGCCTTCTTCTTCGCCCACGGTGCAGAAAATGAAGTCCGTGTCCTGTTCCGGCACATAGTCGAGCTTGGTCTGCGTGCCGTTCATGAAGCCTTTGCCCAACAAGCCGCCCGATCCGATGGCGATCTTCGATTGCGTCACGTTGTACGAGGCGTCGCGGTCTTCCTCCACACCGAGCAGCACGCGGATGCGGGTGCGCTGATAGTCCTTCATGGCGTTGTTGAGCACATAGTCCGAGGCGTAGAGAAAACCGATGCTGCCGATCGAAAACAACCCGATGAGCAGGAAGGTGTTGACGCGCCGACCGATCCATTGCATGCCCAAATAGCCGAACATCGCCGTGCAACCGCCCAACTGCGCCCAACTGATGTCGAAGGGCACGATGAAGAGCGAAACGCCGTAGGCCACAAGGTGGAGCAACGTGCCCCAAAAGAGGATGCGGCGCGCATGTTCCGGTTCGCGCGGCACGTAGACGAGCAGCAAACCCGCCGTGAAGAGCCAAACGAGCGCCAAGACCACCGTTTCGCCCACGCTGGCCAAGGTGCCGGGCAGCACCGTTTCGCCCTGTCCGATGCCCACCACGAAGTAGACCACCGCCGCAGCGCCGCAAAAGAGGATGCTGCCGGGCATGCCTTCGCGGTAGAACATGAGGAAGAAGGCGAAATAGACGAGCGCCGAACCCGTTTCTTTTTGCAACACGATGAGCGCGAGGGGCAAAAACACGATGCCCGCCGCCCGAAGGAAGTTGCTCCGACGGTTGAGTGTGAAGCCGTATTGACCGATCACCTTCGACACCATCAGCGCCGTGGCGCATTTGGCGAACTCGGCCGGCTGCAGCGAAACGGGACCCAGCGAAATCCACGAGCGCGAACCCTTGATGTCGTGCGCCACGAAGGGCGTGATGAGCAGCAAGGCCATCATCGACCAATAAAACAGGTCGGCCAGCATGTCGAAGTAGCGATCGTCGAACATCAAGATCACGCCGCCCAACACCAACGAGCAGCAAATCCAAATCAACTGCTTGCCCGCTCGCGTGTCGAACGAGAGCAGATTCTGAAGGTCGAACGTGTGGCTGGCGCCGCACACGCTGAACCACCCGAAAGTGACGAGGGCCAGAAAGATAAGGAGCACCCAGCCGTCGGCACGAAAGGCCGGATTGAGTTGATTATCGCGCATGGCTGCCATAATTGATGTGACGTTGGCGGAAAGCCTCGGCCTTCGAGCGAGAAGCCGGCGAGAGTTTTCCGTTGATATACTGTTCCATGATGAGAGAGCCGATGGGCATGGCGAAATCGGCGCCGAAACCACCGTTTTCCACGTAGACGCACACCGCAATCTTCGGGCGGTTCATCGGCGCGAAGCCCATAAAGGCCGAGTGGTCGTGGCCGCGGTTTTGGGCCGTGCCCGTTTTGCCGCAAACCTCCCCGCCGGGGAAATCCGCCCCGCGGCAGGTGCCGGCCAACACCGAGCGACGCATGCCCGCCACGGCGTAGTCATACCAGCGGCGCGCCACCATCGTGCGGCGCGGGCGGGTGTAGGTCGTGTCGAGGCGCTCACCTTGGATGTGACGCGCCACATGCGGCACAAAGTAGTGACCGCGGTTGGCCACCGTGGCCGCCAAGTTCGCAATTTGCAGCGGCGTGGCCGTCACCTCGCCCTGTCCGATGCCGATCGAGATTACCGTCAGCCCGTTCCACGAGCGTTTGTAGGCCTTGTCGTAGTAGGCCGCGTTCGGAATCATGCCGCGGCGCTCGCTCGGCAGGTCGACGCCCAGTTTGTAGCCGAAGCCCATCCTCACCACATGGTCTTTCCAGCGCGTCATCGCGTTTTGCACGCTGCCATACTTCCCGCGGTTGCTGAGCATGCGCAGCAGATTCCAGCAGAAATACGAGTTGCACGATGTCCCGATGGCCGGTACCAGATTGATCGGCGCCGCGTGGCCGTGACAGCCCACGTGCAAACCCTTGTAGTTGAAGCCCCGGGCGCAGGGGAAGGCCACACTCGGCGTGATCGACCCTTCTTGCAGTCCGAGCAGCGCTTGCGAGATCTTGAACGTCGAGCCCGGCGGATAGGTGCCCGAGATGGCGCGGTTGAGCAGTGGGCGGCGCTCGTCGCGCATCATTGTGGTCATCGCCTTTCCGCGGTCGCGACCCACCATCGAGCGCGGGTCGTAGGTCGGTGCCGAGGCCATCGCGATGATTTCGCCCGTCGCCGGTTCGATGGCCACGATCGCCCCGTATTTGCCTTCGAGCAGTCGTTCGGCCAGTTCCTGTGTGGCGTAGTCGAGTCCGAGCGTCAGGTTGCGACCCGGCTGGGCCTCGGTGTCATATTTGCCGTCCATGTAGTGCCCCTTCGTGCGGCCGTGCACGTCGCGCAGCATAATCCGCATGCCCTTCTCGCCGCGCAGCACTTTCTCGTAGCTGCGCTCCACGCCGAGCTTGCCGATGTAGTCGCCGCTCTTGTAGTACGCGTCGGAGTCCACGTCGGCTTGGTTCACCTCCGCCACGTCGCCCAGCAAGTGCGCGGCCATGCCCGAGGCGTAGCGACGCACCGAACGCTTTTCGACCGTGAAACCGTTGAAACGAAACAGCTTCTCGCGGAACTTCGAAAACTCATGCGCCGGAATTTGGCTCATGAACAGTTGCGGTGTGTTGCGCGAATAGCCCGGATTCTTCGCCGGATCTTTGATCTCGTTCATCTTCCGAATGTAGTCTTCGCGCGTGATGCCCATCGTGTGGCAGAAGTCCGCCGTGTCGATGCCGTGTTGGTCCTGCATCGTTACGAGGATGTTGTACGAGGGCTCGTTGTACACCAGCAACTTCCCGTGCCGATCCGTGATCAGCCCGCGGGAGGGGTACAATATCTCTTTGCGAAACGCGTTGGAGTCTGCGCTCTTGCGGTAGTCGTCGCTCATCAGTTGCAGCGCCAACAGCCGCAGCACGAAGACGACAACGATCGACAGCGCGATGCCGCCGATCACCAACTTGCGCTTCTCAAAACTATAATCTTGGGGCACGGTGGGAGGGAAATAGGGTGGGGAAGGGAGTGACTGAAAGGGGGGAATATGAAACGCGCACCGCCGAGGAGGTGCGAGTCGGGGGCGCAAAGAAGGCGACGGCCGGAGCGGAGGGAAATCAAACTATCCTACAAAATGAAAAAACCTCCGTCCGCGCCGTCGTCCTACTCAGCGCGCTGTGGCCTCGCCGGAGCTGAAGGCCAAGCGTATGCGTTCAAAGGTGGCGACAAAAAGCAGCGTGAGCACAAAACTGCCGCCGATGTTCAAACCCAGCGCAGCCGGGTGGAAAAACGAAAAACTCTCCAATACGTGAAATACCGACACCGTCACGAACGAAAGCGTGGCCGCGAATTTCAAAAAGCCGTTCCACGTCATCGTGCGCACCCCCGGCAGAAAGGCTTCTTCCAACTTGTCGTCGGGAGCGAAAAACTGCAGCACGCCCGGCGTCAACAGTCCCGCGAAGGTCAGCGCACCGGCCGCCACACCCGGCGTGGTGCTCACCGCGTCGATGCAAAGGCCCGTCACGAAGCCCGTCAGCACATAAACCCAACGCGGCGTGCCGTGACGAAGGATCAGCAGCACAAAAACATAGGGCATCGGGGTGGCGTAGCCGAACAGGTGGATGTGGTTGAAAACCAGCGCTTGCGCGATGACCAACACGATGAACCAGAGGCTGCGAGCCAGAGAGGAGTGAAACATAGAGGGAGTTTGTAGGTTGGAGGCAGAGCGAGGAGAAAAACGTGGGGGCGGGTGAGCCGCTCACGGCGAAGAGGCGTTGGGACTACTGCCCGATCTACCTCCCGCACTCCCGATTTTTACCTCCATGTCGGGCGACGCCGAAAGGCTGAAAAACGGGTCTCGGACGCCGCCCTCCAAAGATAAAAACAGATCACCTCGAAGAACCAAATCGAGGATAAACGCAAAATTCGGCAAATCTCCTCAATCGGCCAAATTTTCGCGCCGGAAATTACGCGAACAATCTCTATACGCGCGAGCGCCGCGCGAAAGCATCCGTCACCACCGCCGAGCCGAAAAACTAACGCCGTGGCGTTGCATCGAAAAAAACGGCGCAGGAACGAATTCCGTGCGCCGAAAAAAAGTAGGTTATGAAAGGGATCTCGGGAAAAAACTCCCGAATCCAAAGCAAAAGTGGGACTTTTTGCTCAATCGGCCAAATTTTTCTGCGGAAAAACGCCGGGGCGATCGCGTACTCGGGCGAGCCGTGCGCGTCCGCGGCTCAACAACTGGCGCACCGAAGGCGCACTCAGCCCCATCGCCTCGGCGATTTCGGCCGAACTCCACCCGTCGGCATGCAGCAGCACCACACTCCGCGACTCCGTGCCCAAAGCCGAGAGCGCACGCGACCACCGCGCATCCAGCACCCGCGCATAGTCGAAGGCCGAACCCGCTTGTCGCGCCCTGCGCCGCATTGCCGTCCACAGCCGCCCCGCCTTCGTGCGGTGAAAACCGGGACGCGAAAGCCCCGTGTGCCAACTTTCCAGACACGTGTCGTGCGTGGCGATCGCCCTTTGGCGGCGCGCCCTGCGTTTCGGCGCGTCTTGCGCCGGTTTCGGGGCGAAGGGGGCGAAAGGTTCGGCCGCCGCCGCGTTGTCGTTCGCGAGGGAGTCGGGGATGCCCCCTGCATTCGTTCCCTCCGCGAGGGCTTCGTTCGCCCCCTCCTCCTCGTCCGTTTTCGGGCGGCCGGCGGGGGTGAGATGCGTGGCGCGATGCCGCTGCGCGCGGCGGTTGAGCGTCGATAGCGCGTGGAGCGTCACGGTCGAAATCCACGGCCGCGGATCGAACTGCGCCGCGCCGCCGAGCGCGCCCTGCGCCAGCGCGCCCAACTCTTCCAGGTGTTCGAGCAGGACGAGCACCACACTCTGAAAATTATCGGCCGTTTCGCTCGCCGGATACGAGTGCCGGCGCACTATGCCGCGCACCATCTCGAGGTGCGGGGCGAGGTATTGATCGTAATGGGTTGTCATGGTGGATGGTTGGGTATATGGTAAACCGGTAAACAAGTAGACGAAGGTAAACGAGTAGACGCGAGAAGCAGTCGAAGCGGCGAATCACGCGTTTACGCTGTGTACCGGTTTACTTCGTCTACGGAAGTTCTCTCATCTCCTTTTCTTCCTCCTCCAGCCAAAACCGCTGTTTCAGCAGTTCAAGGGTCGCCTGTTCGTCGCCGTTCGTGCGCTGCAAAGCCTGAGCGCGCAGCTCCAAATAGCGTTCGCGCGTGCAACAGTGTTTCGCGTGCTCCGCCGCCTCGCGCGCCCGCGCAGCATCTTCCAGCAGACGCTCATAGCGAGCCCGTTCGCGGTTGCGTTCCTTCATAAACGCCGGCAGGTTCGACACCAGCGCGTCCACCGTCAGCGCACCGAAAGCCACCTTGCCGTAGCGACCCGCCAACAAGTAGCACAAATAGAGCATCACCTCGCCCAAATTCAGTTCGCCGAACGTCACCGCGATGGCTGCGGCCGCCGCTTGCAACTGATCGCTCGTCAGTCCGTCGGCGCTCCCCCACGACTTCGCCGTGTGGTTCAGTTGCAGACACAGCCAAGCGTTCACCGCGTCTGCGCCCAACTGTTCGCGAAAACGCTTGATCGTGAGCAATTTGTCGTTGCAGTAGCACCATCCCGGGTTCCCGGCCATGGTGGCTTGCAGCGAGGGGTTGTAAAAGTGGAAGATCCGCTGTCGCCAGTAGACGCGTTCCGCCTCGGTCATCTCAGAAGGGCACGCAGCCGGCGCGATATTCGTGCAGGCACGCGGTGCATTCGCGCCGTTCGGCGGCACTGCGGCGCCGTTCGGCGGCATCGTCGGTCGGCGACGGCTCGTCGGCGAGCGGAAGAGGGTGGACATGGCCCCGGCCATCGGGGACTGGGGAGCGTTTTCCGCCGTGTGCGACGGGGAGGGGCTCGAGCTGTTTTCGTGATACATGAGTGTGTGTGTTGAAGGTGAACAAAAGGGTGTTTTCGTGCGCGGAAACGCCGCCCGTCTCGGGTAGTGCTTCCGTGTCAAGTGGGTTGTTTTCAGTGGGCTGTCGGTCTGAGGTTTCGCCCGAGGGGCGAACTTCCGCTTCGCCCTTCGCCTCTTCCGGCGCATTGTTGTGTGCAGGTTCGGCCACGTGGGCGGAAAGCACGTCGTTGGGTGCGGTGCTTTCGCCGGCAAAGGCTTGGTGATCAGTGGTATCCTCGTCGGCGTAGGCGAACGAACGCTCGCTTTCGCCCGCACCGAGGAACAGTTGCGGCGAAGGGCTCGCCGATGTCGCGAAAGACGCGGGGCGGTCGGGCGACGAGGGGGCGGCAAACGACGTACTTCCCGCGCTGAGCGCGTCGGGCGTCACGCCCAACAGGGCACTCGCCCACCGGGCCAGATCGTCCTCCCGCCGTTGTTGCACTGAGGTGGTGCGCGTCGGCTGACGAACGCCGGCCGCCGAGGGGAACGAAGACGAAGTTTTGCTGCCGTCGGTCGATGAAATCGGCGATTTTGGCGCATTCCGACCCGAAAAACCGCCCGTTTGTGCGGCGTAGGCGGTCTGCGGTGCGCCCTGCGCCCCACGGCGTTGCGCATCGCCGCGCACCAACCAGAGTTTCACCAGACTGCGCCAATCGGCCACCGCCAGTCCGCCCTGCAATAGCCAGCCGCGCGACTCGTAGTAGAGCACAAACCGCTGCGCGTCGAACCGCGGCCGCCCCAAAAAGTGCGCATAGGCCGCCACCTCCGTCGCATTCGGCGCGACAAACCGCTCGCGCGTCCAATGCGCCGGACGGCGATTCAGCTCCGTCCGCTCGTCGTCGTCTTCCACATCGAGCGAATTTTCCATCCCTTGCGGGGCGGTTTCGCCGGCCGTGTTCGATGGGGCGCTCACAAGGGGAAATTTTCCCTCGCTTTCGGGGGCGTATCCCTCGCCTTTGGTCGAATTTTCCACTACTTGCGGCGTGGTTTCGCTCGCCGTGTTCGATGGGTCGCTCATTGCGGGCAGGTCGTCCGCGGTCGTGACCGTGGTGGACTGTGCGGTCGCGGGTATTTTGTTCGAAGGAGTGGGGCGCTCGGCGTTCGTTTCCGCCTTCGCGCTCACTGCGGACAGTTTGCTTTCGTCGCCCCGTGCGGACGGTGGCGGCAACGACACGGCGACAGCCGAAAACCGCGATTGTGCTTCCTCCTCCCGCAGTGCGTTTTGGGGCGTTTCGCCCTTCCCACTCACCCCTTGGGGGAGGGGGACTATAGGGGGAGAGGGTTTTTTATTTTCTTCTTTTCTTTCCGCGAGGGATCGAATGTTTTTCGCCGGCGCGCTCTCGTTGGCGGCTGCCGCGTCGGCGGTGGGTGCGTCGTCTTGCGCCGTTGTGTCGGAGAGCGTGTCGGCGTTGTCGGCTTCCTCCTCCGTTTCGTTGGGGAACAGGTCGGCGGTGGGTGCGTCGTCTTGTGCCGTTGTGTCGGAGAGCGTGTCTTCATTGTCGGCCTCCTCTGTCGTTTCCTCGGGACACGTGTCGGCGGTGTCGGTCGTTCGGCGCGAACTTTTCCTCTCGCGGCGGTGCCGTTCTGCGTTGTTGCGCTTCGATCGAGCGCGCGGGCGAGCGGCGGCGGCCACCTCTCGCAGGGCTTCGGCGGTGAATGTGCCGTGCTCGCGGTCGAGGAGGAAGAGCCCGAAGTCTTCCACCACGCGGCGGACGAGGGCGGGGTCTTCGTGCAGTTCGTAGCCCAGCGCGTCGTAGTCGAGTTCGGCCGTGCAGTCGGGACAGTCGCGCAGATGAGAGAGCACCATCACATAGAGGCCAAAACCCGCGGTGCCCATTTGGCGGCGCAACTGTCCGCTCTTGCCGACGCGGTAGGCGTTGGATTCGAGGGGGAAATAGGGACTGAATAGGGGCATAACTTCGATGATTTAAGGGAAATGCAATGGGAGAGGCGGTGTTTTCGTGGTTTTTGCGCCTCGCTGTACTGCAAAGGTATAAACTTTTTCGAACTCGATGCCGTGTTTTCTTCCTTTTCTTGCGCTTGATTTGGGTAAGTGTTTGAGATTGACGAACTTTATTACGCTCGGTTTCCCGCCCTTGTTACGCTGTGAAACGCCTTCTGCTTCGATGAAATCGCCTATTTTGGTGTATTTTTCTGCTTTGTGTTGTTTGTGGTCGCAACTTTTCGTTGTATTGGTGCGAATGAATACAAACTCCACGCCTTTTCGTGAGAATGTGCGGAGAAATGACAAAACATTGTGGACTTTTTTGCCTCTTTTTCGGCTTTCGAACGCATTGATTTTGAGCGATGAAACATTTTTTATACGAATTTTCTGGCCTCTCCCTGTCACATTTGGCCCCTCTCGATTGTATTGGAGAGTGTAGGGAGGTGGTGCTCACGACGACGCAACGGCACTCGTTTACCGGTTTGCTTGCCTTCGTAGACTCGTCTACTTGTTTACCCGTTTGCTTTCCTTCGTAAACAAGTCGACTCGTAGACGAGTAAACGCGTGATTCGCTAATTCGAGTGCTCCTCTCGTTTACCCGTCTACTCGTTTACCGGTTTACCCGTCTACAAGTTTACTCGTTTACCGAGTCGCTCGTTTACTTCTCCACGGGTTTACTCGTTCACTCGTCTACCGATTTGCTCGTCCACCATCTCCCTTCTCCTTTCATTAACCCCTTAAATTTCAACCTTATGTTAACCTACCACGTTATTCGCCGCAAGAACATCAAGACCGGCGACATCCTCTACTACCCGCAACTCGTCACCGCAGCGGCTGACGACCGCGCCAAAATCATCGAGCGCATCGAAAAGAAATGTACCCTCGCTTCGGCCGACGTCAAAGCAGTGGTCGATGCCCTCGAGGTCGAGATCATCGACTGCCTCCAGCAGGGACGCAGCATCCGCCTCGGCGATCTCGGTTCGTTCCGCCCCTCGTTGCGCTGCGGAAAGGGCGTGAAGGAGGAACAGAGCGTCAGTCCCGCGATGATCAAGCGCGTGCACATCGTTTTCCATCCCTCCTCGCGCATTCGCCGCGCCCTCTCGGTCAAAGACCACGCGGTGAGCTTCTACCGGCGCGACAAAAAGAAGAAGGGTGACGGTACGAACCAACCCGGCACCACGCCTCCCGGCACGAACCCCGCAGGTACGGGTGGCGTTCCTTCGGGCACGGGCGGCAATCCCTCGGGCACGCCCACGCCGGGCGGCACCCCTGTACCCACGGGTGGCACAGCTGTTCCCGCTCCCGTCGGCACGGGCAGCACGGGCGGCAATCCTTCGGTCACGGGTGGTAACCCCTCGGGTACGCCCACGCCGGGCGGCACTCCCGTTGCCACGGGCGGCACGGCTGCTCCCGCTCCGGGCGGAATGCCCACGGTGGCGCCCACCGGTCACTAAGCCCTCGGCCGTCGCGACCCGTTCCTTCGCGGGTAGCGCAGGCGCAATCGGTGGTCGCTCCTCCCCAAGGTGGGGGAGCGCCACCCCTTGGCCGCCGATCGCCTAAAAATACAACCGATTAACTTGCTTAATTCGCTGTTATTCTTTGATTTCTATCGGTAGAGTGAAAATAAAATCTTGAGTGATAGAAATAAACACCTAAAATAGATAGTACTATAACTTTTTATTTTGAGTAAATAGATGGAGAATGAAGTGAAATCGGCATATAAAAAGAAGATAGAAGGAACTTTCAGATTGATACTATCACAAAATACCATTAAACCACTATATATAAAATGGATAAGCAACAAGAACGAGATATCCATCTAATAGGATTGGCGCTCTTTCTCGCCCTGTCGGCTGCCGTGCAGCCCCATTCCGATGTTCAACCTCATACGCTTTCCGATGAAGCACTACAAACTACAAGAAATCACCGCCGTCGCGCTGCTCGCCGCCGGCGTGGCCTTCGCCCTGATGGGCTTGCTCCTGCCCCCGATGGGCACGATTCACGACAGCGTCCTCTGGGTCTTCGCTCAGTGTCTGATCTATGCCGGCAGCGTGCTGGGCGTCACCGGCTTTTTGAAATCGAGTAAAGAAGTAAATAAGTAGCCGAGTAAACCAGTAGACGGGTAAACAAGTGAATAAGTAGACGAGTAAACAAGTAGACGGGTAAACGCGAGAGTAACTCGTTCGACTGCGCCTCGCGTTCGCTTGTTGCGCATGAGCGGATTTGCCGAACCACTTGCTTACTCTCGCGTTTACGGGTCTACTTGTTTGCCTGTTTACTTTCCTTGTAGCCGAGTAAACGCGAGAGTAACTCGTTCGACTGCACCCCGCGTTCGCTTGTTGCGCATGAACGGATTTGCCGAACCACTTGCTTACTCTCGCGTTTACGGGTCTACTTGTTTACCGGTTTACCCGTCTACTCGTTTACCGGTTTACCCGTCCACTTGTTTCCCCGTCCACTTCACCTTAAAACACAATCCCATGTCCTCATTACTTCGTCTTTGCCGCACAGCAATCCTTCCCGGCGGAACAGAAGGCATCCTCTTGTTGCCGACAGAAGTCGGTTTGCGCTCCGTCGCCACCCTCGAACCCCCGATGTCGGGAGCGCATCCCGCCATTCCTGCGGGGGAATACACCCTCCGTCTCGACGTCCCCTCGCCTCGCTTTCTGCGTTCGCCCCGACCGTGGTCGAAAGTGTGGTGCGCACGCCTGCCGCGTTTGGAGGGCGTCCCCGGTCGCGCCGGCATTCTCATCCATCCCGGCAACCGCCCCTCCGACTCCTCGGGCTGCCTCCTTGTCGGTCGTGCCGCCGGCGTCCTCCGTCTTGCCGACAGTGTCGACACCTTCCACCGCCTGATGCAGACTCTCCACGTCCTTCCCGCACCCCTCCGCCTCCGAGTGGAGTAGGGCGACCACGTTCCGCTCACTTCTTTCCCACCACGCCGACGCCCCTCGCGTCGGCGTGCTTTTGTTTGGGGCTAAATGTGTGTTATATGCCTCGAAAAAAAGTTACATTCGTTTGTCTAAACGCGTTGTTTTTCATACATTTGCAGTGTAAACTGTTTCGAGCGTTGCCCGTCTTGCACCAACTTCTTTTGCGTGCTGCGCTCTATCGTCAAAACCTTTCTCCTCACTCGTTCGTATCGCCGTGAAACATCGGCTAAAAACGCTTCTCCTCTTATGAAAATTGCGTTGCCCAAATGAGCAATCGGGCGACTCTATACGCTCTCAAAAAGCTACTAAAGATTTGATGCGGTTGCCCTGCATATCAAGATTCTGATATTTGTGAAGTAATAAGAGATGTTGTTTGGAGTTGAATCCTCAGAAATAGGAACTTGTCAGCTTAGAAGTGTAGAATGTTGGGGGTGGTTAGTATATAAATATAACGAGTAGTGATAAGATTCAGAAGAATAGTTTGCCTTTTAATGCTCCTCATGACGATGAGTGCCGGGGCTCAGGTTTTTGATGAGCAAGAGCCTCAAGCCCTTGAAGCTCTTGCTCACAAAGGATTTGAAGTGGAGGATTGGGGCGATAAGCAAGTAAGGCTCTCACTTAACGACTCAGATGAGAATAAAGGCATAGAGGTACAGTCGCAATATCCCATTCTTTCTCAGAAGTCGAAACGTCATAGCATTGGTTTGAAATTTATGGGACTCAGCTTCCACCCTCTTAGTGGAAAGCCTAATGCAGAGCTGATGCCCAATCGCTTAGACGAACAGGCTTATTTTGTTTTGGACTTGGGTGCTCTCCTTACGTATGAATACTTTATTGTACCTGATATCCTTTCTGTCAAGTTTATACAAGGCCTATATGCGGATTGTGCTGCCCAGTTTGCAGGTGTGACGAGTATTGGGCTACGAGCTCGTATTTTTCAAATTGGTCGGCATAGCCTCCTCGGGGGAATGGGGCCAACGTGGATTTATCGACATAATTGGTTTCTTATCCCTAACTATGTAGATACGAAATACTTCAAAGGAACACCGACAGATAAATGGCAGTACAAGTTTTTATGGTACGGAGGGGAATTAGAGTACAAGTTTGCGATTAGCTCGAAGCTGGATTTTGCTACGATTTTTGTGCCCGGTTATCCTGACCTTATGGCATTTGCTGTTGGACTTAATTATAAGTTGTAAGCTGCTAACTAGAGCTTAAGAGGTACAGACTTTTCCCGATATAATGTGTACTTCCAATATAGAAGTGCAACACGCTTCTCCTCTCTCCTTTGGAGCGTAGTGGAAAAGGGGAGAGGGCGACTTTTTTGCCCAAATGCCCTAAAAACTCGTGGGCTTTTTGCTCACTCTGAGAAAAAGTTGTACCTTTGCGCCCGTATAGAGTCCGACGAGGCCCAAGAAGTCGCGTCGCCCCGTGCGTGTCGTGCCGTTTCGAAAAGGAAAGGTGCGGGCGGAAGGAGCGAAGCGCGCCCCCCGGAAAAAACCGTTTTATCACACAAATCACACATCTCATGTACGCAATCGTAGAGATCAACGGTCATCAGTTTAAGGTCGAGCAAGGCCGCAAGCTTTTCGTAGACCGCGTCCGCAATGCTGAAAGCGGACAAACTGTTGAATTCGACAAGGTGCTCCTCATTGACGCCGACGGCGCAGTGAAAGTGGGTGCTCCCACCGTCGCAGGTGCTAAAGTCGTGGCAGAAGTTACCACGCCCCTCGTAAAGGGCGACAAGGTACTCGTTTTCCACAAGAAGCGCCGCAAGGGCTATCGTAAACTCAACGGCTATCGCCACCAGTTTACCGAAGTCACTATTAAAGAAGTAATCGCATAACCACTTAACACACACAACACAATGGCACACAAAAAAGGTGTAGGTAGTTCGAAGAACGGCCGTGAATCAGCATCACAACGTCTGGGTGTTAAGATCTGGGGCGGACAGGCTTGCGTAGCCGGTAACATTATCGTTCGCCAACGCGGCACCGCTCACTACCCCGGCAAGAACGTGGGTATGGGTTCCGATCACACCCTCTACGCGCTCGCAGACGGCACTGTTGTCTTCAAGCGTGGCGCACGCGACCGCAGCGTCGTAAGCGTTGAGCCCAAGGCTGAAGCCTAAGCTCGTTTTGGTCCGCTCTCTCGGGTAGAGCGGCGGAGGCTTGCCCTCTTTCTTTCAACCCGCCCGAACAATCGGCGCACTTCTCTCGCAGAGGTGCGCCGATTTCTTTTATTTCCTTGTAGACAAGTCGACTCGTTTGCCCGTTTACTTCCCTTGTAGACGAGTAAACTGCATGCCGCAGCTGTGCGCAAAAGGGGCAAGAGCGCGGTATAACGGCTGGGAAGATGGTGCGCAAGGAGTAGAAGTCGCGGGGGTGAGTGGGCGAATGCACACGTGGCCGTGAGGGGCGTGCGGGCGAAGAGTTGGACCATCGAAGCAAACGGGGTAGGGAGCAAAGGGAAAATGCGCCGGCGGTCGGGGAAATTGCTCGTGCGAGGTGTATTATAGATAGAAGAGGCGCAGGTGCGGCGAGTTGTCGGCGTGAAACTGCTGCGCGCCAACGGCCGCTAAGCTCCGCCCTGCGTGTTTCTGTTTCCAGCACGTTTCTTCTGCTGCCCTCCGCGTTGCTTCGTCCGTCAGCACCCCCGGTCTGCCGCTTTAGTCCTCGCACTTCCGTGCTCTCCGCGTTTCTTCTGCTGCGGAACTGTGTTACTTCTGCTGTGCAACCGCGTTGTCGGTTCGCTATCACCCCCTTTCGCGTTTATTTTTCCTCATTGGTCGCCGCGAAAGGCTTTGTTTTGCTAAATATCCGTGCCCGCTGGCTTGCGCCCCTCGTCGTTATCGTGCGAGGGGCGCAACTGTTTTTGGCTTTTCTCTCGCTCGTTTCCGGCTCGCTGCGCCCTTTTTTGTTGACAAGCGCTGTGTTTTCGCGGTCGGATGCAGAGTTTTCGTGCCGGTGTGCGGGTTTTTCCGTTGGCAGGGGCTGCGCTTCTCTCGCTTTAATGCTTGCTTTCGTCACCTCGTGTGGGGCTTTGGGAGCTTCGCGCAGCGCTTTCGCGGTTGGGCGCCCCGCTGCTCGGGCAGCGTTCATCGCTTCGCCTCCGTTCATCACGCGGTGGTGGAAAAAGCGCGCGGATTTTCCACTTATCCACAATTTGTTTTCCACAGTCTTTTCCACGGTGTGGAGAAAATGTCCACCTTCCCGTGTGTTTCTCCCCGCCTTTCCGTTTTTCCACCGCCGGGCGCACCGATCCCCTCCCGCCGAGGGGAGGAAAAGTCCCCTTCACGCGCGCGTATATATAATATAGGAGCGGAGAAAGGCGAAAAGGGCAGCGGCCGTTCGCCGCCTTTCGTGGTGGAAGAGGGTTGCTCGGTGCGAGGGGGGGCGAGCGGTGGTTCCGCCCCGTGGGGAAAGGCCTCAC
>ENA-OWLM01000222-OWLM01000222.1-metagenome-genome-assembly--contig:-NODE-222-length-21619-cov-4.082452_pt1 | contig 21619 bp, 13 predicted proteins | sample MGYA00245349_ERZ651102 | MGnify/ENA primary metagenome ERZ651102 (study PRJEB26857, sample SAMEA4031759) | metagenome | biome: human; feature: oral; material: saliva | place: Philippines | collected 2014... | reverse complement strand
GCTCGGCGACTTCGTAGTCGCGCTCCCAGCCTTCGTTCTCGAGCTTGATGTTCTGGATCGCGACCGCGTTGGCGTTGGCGTCCAGGTCGGGCACGGCCTGGTACTCCGACACCCAGCAGCGGAACACCTTGTAGGCCAGCACCAGCTGGCCCGCCTCGTTGTAGACCTCGATGATGATGTCTTTGCGGAAGTCCTTCAGCGACACCTCGCTGCCCAGGCCCGACCCGAAGTTCCACACCTTGTTGGCCCACTGCTCGAATTCGCGGTCGTGCGTGACGCCGCGCTCCAGCGTGACCGCCTCGTACTTGCTGCGGCCGGGCGATTTGCGGCCGCTGGACGGATCGCCGCCTTCGCGATGCTCGACCACTTCCGTGCTGCGCTTGAGCGCGGACACCTTGCTTACGCCGGCTACGTAGCGGCCATCCCATTTGACGCGGAATTTGAAGTTCTTGTACGGATCGAAGCGTTGCGGGTTAACGGTGAACTGCGCCATGGCGATCTCCTGGTAACCGTGGTCGGCGAGTCCCGGGCCGATGCGGCCCGGAACGGTCGCCGGGCTCAAGCCTGAATCTGGCCGGCCAGTTGCTGGATGCTGATGACGACGAACTCGGCGGGCTTGAGCGGCGCGAAGCCCACCAGGATGTTGACGACGCCGCGGTTGATGTCGTCCTGCGTGGTGGTCTCGCGGTCGCACTTGACCAGGTAGGCCTCGCGAGGCGAACTGCCCTGGAACGCGCCCTGCCGGAACAGGGTGTTCATGAACGCGCCGATGTTCAGCCGTATCTGCGCCCAGAGCGGCTCGTCGTTGGGCTCGAACACCACCCACTGCGTGCCGCGATAGAGCGATTCCTCCAGGTAGAGGGCCAGGCGGCGCACGGGCACGTACTTGTATTCCGACGTGAGCTGGTCGGCGCCCCGCAGCGTCCGCGCGCCCCAGCTTACGGCGCCATAAACCGGGAACGTGCGCAGGCAATTGACGCCTAGCGGATTCAGGCTGCCGTTCTCGCCATCGGTGAGCGTGGCGGCCAGCGAGACGACGCCCGTCAGGTTGGCGTCGGTGCCGGCCGGGGCCTTCCAGACGCCGCGATTGCCGTCGGTGCGCGCATACAGGCCCGCCACGGTGCCGCAGGGCGGCGCCAGGCGCGGTTTGCCGTTCTTGAGCGGGTCGGACACGTAGGTCCAGGGGTAGTACACCGCGGCATGGTCGGACTTGGGCAGCGCGGCGCCGGTGGCCACGGCGACCATCGAGGCCGGATCGGCCGCTGTGGGCGGCGCGTCGACGATCATGAAGGCGCGCCGTTCCTCGCAGTAGGACACGGCGTCGGCCAGCACGCCGCTGTGGGTGATGGCGGGCAGGCACAGCAGGTTGAAGATGTCGGCGTCTTCCAGCGCGTACAGGCCCTGGCTGAATAATTCGTCCGCGAGTTCAGCCTGTTCGCCTGGCGTGCCCGCGCCATGGGACAGCGCCCACGCCAACGTGCGAACGCCCGCCTCGCCCTGTTGCGCCAGTTGCGCATTCAGATAGCGATGCGCGGCCAGCATCCCCAAGGCTTGTGCGCCGAGCAGGATGAAGCCGATCAGAAGGGCGGAACATAAAAGTAGCCGGCGTAGTGTGGGCATGTACTTGCGGATCCCTTCCTGGGCTGGCACGGCTGCCTGCGTTGCGAGGCGCTCAGCCTCAGGTTGAATGCGGGCGTCGGGCGTCGGCAGCGCCTGACAGGGTAAAGACCTGGATAAAAAACGTGACACCCGTTACCAATACCCGGGTGGCGACGCTTACACTGCCAATCGCCATGTCACAGAACGCACAGAATATTACGAAATTCGCCTGAATTTCAGACAAGCTATGTAATTATTTCGTTCGTGATATTTGTCTCGTTGAGAACTATTGAGACACTGCGTATTAATTTTTGGGGTTCGGCTGTCGTAGAAAGGGCAAGGCATGGCGAACAGGACCGGCCAGCGACCGCTAATCCAGGACCCGTCATGACCCGCCGCGAGCAACTACTGATCCGAAGGAACCCAGGAAAAAGGGGCGCGTTGCCTCTGAAGTGTGGCGTTTTTTTGCGAAAACAATGCATAATTTAAAAAATGTTACAGTCCTTGGGCCCGTGGTCGGGCCGCAACGCCAGGGACTTATGGATAGGGGGCTCCGTGCGTGAGAGTTACCTGCTCGCACTGTGCCTGACGCTCGCGGGCGCACTTGCAGCGATCAGTCTGCTGTTCGTCCGCAGAGAGCGCGCCCTGCGCCGCCGCCTGACGCGTGACGAACTGACCGGCCTCCTCAGCCAGCAGGAGCTGCATCGTCGCGCGCGCGCGTGGCTGGCCAAGCCCCAGGGCGCCGAGCGCCAGGGCGCTTTTTTCCTCGTCAATTTCGAACACTACGCGCAGATCAGCGCCATGCTGCGGGCCGGCGAAGACCAGGCGCTGCTTGTGCTGGTGGCGGACCGGCTCAGCCTGGTCACCCGTACGTTGGGCGGGATGGCGTCGCGCACCGGCGCGGACTCGTTTACGGTCTGTGTGCCCGGCGTCGACGAGGAGGGCGCGGCTCAGGTATCGGCCAAGTTGCTGGAAGACCTGAGCCAGCCCTACGAATTAGGGGGGCGTCCCCTTATTGCTGTTTTCCGTATCGGAACGGCGCTGTATCCCGCGCACGGCCGCAGTGTCGAGGAGCTACAGCGTTGCGTGCAGGTCGCCCTGGTGCCGCTGAAAGAGCGCGGGGGACCTGGCTGGAATCTCTTCGACTTCCGGCTGCTGGCCAGACAGCGCGACCAGCAAGGTCTGGAAAACGACCTGCGGCTGGCGTTGACGACGCCGGCGATGGAACAGTTCGAGCTGTATTACCAGCCTGTCTGCGATAGCGGAACCGGCGTGGTGCAGGGATGCGAAGCCCTGTTGCGCTGGCACCACCCCGTCCTGGGCAGCGTGTCCCCCGCCGTGACCATCGAACTGGCCGAACGCAGCGGCCTGATCGTGCCTCTGGGCGCCTGGATCCTGGAGCGCGCCTGCACGCAGGCGGCACTGTGGCCGGCGGCCTGGCGCGTCCATGTGAACCTGTCGGTCAAGCAAATGAACGAGGCCAGCCTGGTCCAGCTGGTATCGGACGTGCTGGCCGCGACCCGCCTGTCTCCGCGCAAGCTGGTGCTTGAGATCACCGAGTCGATCTTCATCCTGCACTACGAGCGCCACGTGAAAATTCTGAACACGCTGCGAGCCCAAGGCATCGGCGTGGCGCTGGACGACTTCGGCTGCGGCTATTCCAGCCTGAATCACCTGCGGCATCTTCCCATTGATTGGGTCAAGATCGACCGCAGTTTCATTTCGGCGCTGGAGTCGGACGCGGGCAGCCGCGAGGTCGTGTCCGCGTTGTTCGGTCTGTGCCAGGCGATGCGCCTGCCGGTTGTGGCGGAAGGCGTGGAAACCGAAGGCCAGCGCGAAATCCTGAAATCCCTGGGCTGCCGGGTGATGCAGGGCTTCCTGCTGGGCAGGCCGGCGCCGGCCTCCGAAATCCAGGCTTTGGCCTCGGCGGTGTCATAATCGGGGTTGCTTGCAAACCCGACCTGTTGACTTCCTATGCCCGGCAATACCCTAGGTACCCTCTTTACCGTCACGAATTTCGGCGAATCCCACGGGCCGGCCATCGGTTGCGTGGTGGATGGCTGTCCTCCCGGATTGGCGCTGGACGCCTCTGATATCCAGCTTGAACTGGACCGCCGCCGTCCCGGCACCTCGCGCCACGTGACGCAGCGCCAAGAGGCCGACCAGGTGGAAATCCTGTCGGGCGTGTACGAAGGGGTGACCACGGGCACTCCCATCGGTCTTCTGATCCGCAATACCGATGCGCGCAGCAAAGACTATTCCAACATTGCCGACACCTTCCGGCCAGGCCATGCCGACTACGCCTACTGGCGCAAGTTCGGCGTGCGCGACCCGCGGGGAGGCGGACGTTCGTCGGCACGGCTGACGGCGCCCACCGTGGCGGCCGGCGCAATCGCCAAGAAATGGCTGTCCGAGCAGTACGGCGTGAAGGTGCGCGGCTACATGAGCCAGCTCGGCCCGGTCGCGATTCCTTTCGTGTCTTGGGACGAAGTGCCCAACAATCCGTTCTATGCGCCCAACGCCGAGGTCGTTCCGGAACTGGAAGCCTACATGGACCAATTGCGCCGAGACGGGGACTCCGTGGGCGCGCGCATCGAAGTCGTCGCTGAAAACCTGCCCGCCGGCTGGGGCGAACCCATCTATGACCGCCTGGACGCCGACATCGCTCACGTGATGATGGGGCTGAACGCCGTCAAGGGCGTGTCCATCGGCGCCGGTTTCGACTGCATCGCGCAGCGCGGCTCCGAGCACGGCGACGAAATCACGCCGGACGGCTTCCTGACCAATCACGCCGGCGGCGTGCTGGGCGGGATTTCCACAGGCCAGCCCATCACCGTGTCCCTGGCGATCAAGCCCACGTCCAGCATCCGCGTCGAGCGCCGCTCGGTCAATCGCGCCAATGAACCGGTGATGGTGCAGACTTTGGGCCGCCACGACCCTTGCGTCGGCATCCGGGCCACCCCCATCGCCGAAGCGATGCTGGCGTTGGTGCTGATTGATCACGCCCTGCGCCATCGCGGGCAGTGCGGCGCGCCGGTCTGATACGCTTGCCGCTCTTGAATTGGCTTGGAGGCCGACATGAACCAGAAGCGTCATTTTCTGCGCAATGCCGGAGCCGTGCTGTCGCTGGCCGTGCTGGCCGGCTGCACCGGCATGAATACGACCCAATCGGGCGCCGTGGGCGTCAACCGTACCCAATACATGTCCAGCATGGTGCCGTCGCAGGCGCTCGAACAGGAGGCGACGCAGCAGTACGCCGACATCCTGAAAGAGGCGCAGGCCAAGGGCCTGCTGGACCGGGATGCCCAGCAGCTGGCGCGCGTGCGCAATATCTCCCAGCGCCTGATCGCCCAGGCGGGCGTGTTCCGCCCGGACGCCGCGGGCTGGAAATGGGAAGTGCATGTGCTGTCCAGCGACGAGATCAACGCTTGGTGCATGCCGGGCGGAAAGATCGCCGTCTATACCGGGCTGATCGGCAAGATCAAGCCCTCGGACGACGAGTTGGCCGCCGTGTTGGGCCACGAGATCGCCCATGCGCTGCGTGAGCACGCGCGCGAGCGCGTTTCCCAGCAGATGGCTACGAACCTGGGCCTGTCGGTGTTGTCCATCGCTACCGGCTCGTCCGTGGCTTCCGACCTGGGCGGGGAATTGACCAGCGTGATGTTCACCCTGCCGAACAGCCGTACGCACGAGACCGAAGCGGACCGGATGGGCGTGGAGCTGGCGGCGCGGGCAGGGTATGATCCGCGCGCCGCGGTGACCCTGTGGCAGAAGATGGGGGCGGCCAGCCAGGGCAATGCGCCGCCCGAAATCCTGTCGACGCACCCGTCGGCGGCGTCGCGCATCAGCGACCTGCAAGCGGCCGCGCAGAAGGTGATGCCGCTGTACCAACAATCCAAGGGCCAGGCCGCGCGCTGATGGCGTGCGGCGCGCGGGCGGGGCGCATCAGGCCCCGTTCGCGATCCTGACTCCCTGGCCCCGCATGATGCCGATGCCCAGTCCGATCAGGATGCGCTGGGTTTCGGCGTCTGGCACGTCTTCCGCATAGACCGCGATGCCCAGGTTGCGGGCGGTTTCCAGCACCGACGCCGTCAATTGCTGGCTGCCGGGGCTTTGCGACATCCCCCCGACGAATCCTCCGCCCAATTTCACGTACGACAAAGGCAGCGTGTGCAGCTGCGCGACCGCGCCAAACTGCTGCGCCAGCCGGCGCACGCCGAGGTGGGCGCCAAACTCGGAGACGACGTGCGCCAGCGCGGTGATCTGCTCATGGCATTCCACCAGGCCGTGCGCGTCGATTTCCAGGAACAGGCGGTTTGCCAGCGAGCGGCGCTCGGTCAGCAGCAGGGCAAGCTGGCGCAGGAACTTCTGGCCGCGCAGCGACGGCAGCGACACGCGCACGGCGAGCTCGCCCGCGTGGCTGGCCAGCCATTCCAGGCCCAGGCGGACGGACTCCAGGTCGCAGTCGGCCACAAGATCCAGGCGCACGGCTGGCGGGATGAACAGCGTGGCGGGAATCGGTTCCTGGTTGGGCGCCGTGCGCAGCATCAGCATGGCCTCGGTCCGCACGACGCGTCCGTCCAGCGCCAGCAGCGGTTCGGTCGAGAGCTCGAAATTCCGATGTTCCAGCGCGGTCTGGATGGCGTCCTTCCAGGCGCGTTCTCCAGATTCGGACGGAGACTGCATATCGGTCGCTCCCGCGATCACGACTTGGTCGTTGCCGGCGCTTTCGGCGCGCATCAGGCCGAAATCCAGGCGCGCGAGCACCGGTCCGGCCTGGCTGCCGTGCCCGTAGTCGGTCATGGCCTGCGCCCAGCGGCACAGGTGGCCTTCACCCACCGGAATGCGCGAGGCATGCAGGTCGGCCCGCAACTGTTCCGCGACCATCATGGCCTGCGGCGCCGCGCAGCCGGGCAGCAGCAGCGCGAAGTCCGATCCGTTCAGCCGGGCCAGCATGGGCGACGCGACGTGCATGCGCTTCAACGTGCCCTGGATGCGTTCGCACGCCGCACGCAGCCATTGATCAATGAACTCGCGGGGCATGTGGCGGTTCAGGTCGGCCAGGTCGCGCTGGCGGAAAACCAGCACATGGCCGCCGTCGATCCGGCGCTTGCCCGCGGCGGAACCCGCTTCCAGCGCGCGCCGGAATTCATTGACGAAGTACTTGCGGTTGGGCAGGCCGGTCACGGGATCCTGGTTCAGCTCCAGTTCCAGCGATTCGATCTTGGCGTTCTGTTCTTCGACGCTGGCGTGCACGCGCTCGCGGGTCTGGTTCAACGCCTGGACCACCCCTGAAAGTTCAGGGACGCGGGCTTCGACCTGTTCAGACGGGGAATCGCGGCCGATGTCGCGCACGTGTTCGCTGATCTCGCGCAGCAGGCGGTTCTTGATCCACCCCACCAGCACAAACGCGAAAACCGCCCACAGGATGCCCGCGCCCACCACCAGGGCGATCATCTTCAGGCTGCTGCGCCACAGGGCTTCCCAGGCATAGGCATCATTGGCGACCAAGGTGACTTCGCCGATCTGGCGCCAGCCGTCGCTGACCGCGTGGGTCGCCGCTTGCGCATCGAGCGGCGCCAGCGCCTGGAACCATGCCGGCACCGAAGCCGCCGCCGCCGCCGACTTGCGTTCGATCAGGATCTTGCCGTCGGGGTCGGTCAGGCGCACCAGCGAAAAGTGCCCGCCGTCGTACAGCGCGGACACCAGCAGTTCCTGCACGACCGGATCGTTGTTCGCCGGTTGCGACAGGGACAGGGCCAATGACACGGCCGCGTCGGTGCTCTGCACCTGCAACTGCCCGGACAGGTATTCGCGCGCGGAGTTGATGCTGAGCGCCAGCGTCCCCAGCAGGATGACGCTGATGGCAAGGGTGACGCTGAGCAGTAGCTGTCGAAGAATGGACATAGTCTTGGTTCCGGACGTCAGGGGCGTATGCCTTCCCGTTCCATGCGTTGAAGTAGGTCGCGCCAGCGGCTCAGGCGGTCAACGGGCGCGGCGGCCTTGCCGTCCACGTAGACGCCGTCGGCGTTGAAACTGAAAACCGGCGTCAGGTCGCGCCGCTGCGTCGCCGGGAGAATGGTTGATATCAGGCTGTCCAGCACCAGCGGGACGGCGTTCGGGGTTTCGTAGTAGCCCAGGACCATGTGGGCCACCTGGCTGCTGCTGGCCGCGCCGCCGATGCGGGCGCGGACATAGATGAAGCGCAGCTTGTTGGCCGGGACGCCCATGGCCAGCAAGGTGAAATACTTGCCGATGACATAGTCTTCGCAATCGCCAGCGCCTTTGCCCAGGGACTCGAGCGGCGTGGCCCAATAGTCCGTCTGCTTCCAGATGAAGGAGTCTTCGCCGGAGAGCAGGGCGCGGTTCCAGAAATCGTTCGCCAGCGTCAGCCTGTCCTTGTCTGCCGCCGGAGCGGGGCTGCGCAACAACTGCAGCCAGTTCGAGACGGATTTGGAGCCCTTGGCGCCGTAGCGGCTGGCCGACAGCTTTTGCAGCTTGGCGTCGTCGACTTCGATCGCAAAGCTGCCGCCCCACCAGCACGCGAGGCCGAGCAGCGCCAGGCTGACGGCCCGTTTCAGCCGGGGCGGGCGGCGCAGCATGAGTCAGGGGGCAAGGGGGCTCGCCGCATTGATGCAGTTCTCCTGGGCGCTTGCGCAGCGGATTAGTTGCTCTTTGCCTGCCGGGCGGCCTTCATGCGGGCGCGGTCGGACGCCTCTTGGGTGAGGTTCTTGATATAGCCATCGTAGGTTTCGCCGTGAGTCGCCTTGCGGACTTCCTCGCCGACCTGGCAGGCCCATTTTTCGCCGCCGACGATCAGCGCGGATTGGGTGATCAGGTCCGCATACGACGACCGCAGGACGAAAGCGATGCTTTTCTCGTAATTGCCGCCATCGCGTTCCAGTTTGGTGGCGATCTGCCAATTGGACACGGCGTTGATGAGCACCGCATTGAGGTGGTCGAAATGCGAGCGGTAGAAGGCGTTGCGGGGCAACCTGATGAGCGCCTCGAAGAAGCCTTGGTTGATCTCGTCGTCGGGGACTTCCTTGTCCCGGTCGATCAGATCGTCCCACAGGTGCGCGATGCGGCACACCATGTCCACGTAGTCGGCCGCGGCGGCGTTTCCTTTGAACCAGGTCAGGAGCTGGTCGCGTTCAAAAAAATGCTTGGGCATGGGATACGGGAATGAACCCGCGATCCGGCCCGCCGGGCCGGATCGCGTGGCGGGTGGGTCAGTGATGATCGACGATGAGTTTACCCTTGTTCAACAGATCGTTGATGACCTGAGCGCTGGACAACGCACCATTGTTGGTAAGGTCCACGTTCTCCAGAATGATCTTCTGGTCGACGTTGTGCTGGAGGTCGCCATTGGTGCTGACGTTGATCACCGTGTTGCTGCCTTCCTTCTTGACCTGCAGATAGTTGGTCAGCGGGCTGTTGTCGTCCTGTTGCAGCAGGTCCTTCAGGTCGAGCACATCGCCGTTGTTGGCGGGCATGGCCGTCGAGAAGTCCTTGATGCGGTCCACGGCGGGAGCCGCGGCCGTGCCCTGGTCGTTCAGTTCCCACCGGAAGGTGTCGCTGCCCGCGCCGCCCACGAGGATGTCGTTGCCCTTGCCGCCGACCAGGATGTCGTTCCCCGTGCCGCCGTAGAGGGTGTCGTTGCCCTCGCCGCCGAACAGGGAGTCGTTGCCGCCCTGGCCGAACAGCGTGTCGTCGCCCTTGCCGCCGTACAGGAAATCGTCTCCGCCGCGCGTGTCGCCTGCCTTGTCGAATTCCGCGCTGTGCTGCTGCAGGTAGTTGTAGAGCTCGACGGTAGTCGGGGCGACGCCGCCCTTCTGCGCCGTCATGAAGTCCACCAGCGCCTGCCAGCCCTGGCCGTCATGGCTGCCCGCGGCATGGCCGCTCCACGACAGGTGGTCGGTGTTGATGGTGTCGCCAAAGATGATGTCGTTGCCGTCGCCGCCGTGGATCGTGTCGCCGGAGACCGGCGCCGGGTCGGTCGAGGTGCTGCCGCCTTGCAGCGCGGCGTTCAGCTCGTTCGCGCTGTTCACGATCTGGGGCTGGCCCACCGTGCCGTTGACGGTGTACTCCGTGGAGTTGCAGCCGCTGCCTTCCTTGACGGTTTGCGAACCCTGGCCGGTGGCATTGGTGTTGTCGAAGAAGCGCAGGTAGTCGCTGTTGATGCCCGTGCCGATGCCGATGCCGTACATCACGACCTTGTTGCCGCCCACCAGCACGCCGGATCCGTCCACCAAGGGCTTGGCCGCATTGACGGCCTCGCGCATCGCGCCATTTTCCTGGTTGCCGGAGGCTCCGTAGACGGTGGGATTGCCGTCGGTCAGGAAGAAGGTCAGGTTCTGGTAGTTGTGGGCCGCATCCTTGCCACCCGACACCTGCGAGTTGAACCAGCTCACGGCCTTGTTGAAGGCGTCCTGATAGTTCGTGTTGCCTTCGGCCGTCAACAGGTCGATCGCGTCGAGCAACTGCTTGACGTTGGACTTGCTCAGGTTGTTGATCGTGACGCCTTCCAACGCCTTGTCCGCGAACGGAATCAGGCGGACGTTCACGACCCCGTCGTGGTTGGCCAACTGGTTGGCCAGCGACACCAGCGAACTCTTGAGCAGGTCGATCCGCGACACATTGGTGTTGCCGATCTTGTACGTCATGCTGCCGGATACGTCGACGATGAGCGAGATGTTGTAGTTCTTGCCCGGTTCCACCGCGGTGACCGCGCCGCCGCGGTCGCCCACCAGGATGTCGTTGCCGCCGCCGCCGTTCACGTCCGTATTGCTGGTGTTGTTGCCGACCCCGAGCTTGTCGGTGGACAGCGTGAACGTGTGCTCGGTCGACGTGTTCTGGCCGCCGTTGGCAATGCCGCCGGCGTCGCGCACCGCAAAGTCGAAGGTGGCGTCGCCGCCAGCGCTGGACGGCGTGAACACCAGCTTGCCGGCCTGGATGTCGGCCACACTGATGACCTGGCCGTTGACCACCGGCTGGCCACCCAAAGTCAGGGTGCCTTCGCCGGCGCCCGGGACGCGGGTGACGACCACGCTCTGGAAAGCGTCGTTCTCAACGCCGTCATTGAACGGGAAGTCGGACTTCTTCAGCGCGTACGAGGCGCCGATGTTCAGGTGCGCGGAGGCATCGCCCGAGATCGGTGCGTCGTTCGTGCCCACGATGGTCACGTTGACCGGGCTGGTCGCGGTGCCGTCCTGGGATGCAACGGTGAAGGTCTCGGTCAGCGTCTGGCCAGCCTTGAGGTTCTGCACTGCGGCCAGCGCGTTGTTGAGCTGGTAGGTCCACTGGCCGTTGACGTCCACGGTGAACGTGCCGTATTTGCCCTGCACGGCCGCCTGCGCCTGCACGAAATTCTGGCCCGCGTCCGGATCGGACACGTTGAGCTTGCCGCTGGCGAACACCGGCGAATCTTCATACACCGAGCCGGAGCTTTGGCCGCTGATGGTCGCCGTGTCGTTCTTGCCCGTGATCGTGACGGTCAGCAGCGCTTGGTTCGTGCCGCCTTCGCCGTCCGACACCGTGTACCAGATCGAGGACTGCGCGTTCTGGTTCTGGGCCAGGTACTGGAAGTCATTGCCCGGGTTGAACGTGTAGGTTCCGTCGGCGTTGATGGTGAAGGTGCCGCCGTTCAAGCCGGCGATCGCCTTGCCTACGTTGCCGGCGACGCCGCCGACCGCGGACACGTGCAACGGATCACCGTCGGGGTCCACGTCATTGGCCAGCACGCCGTTCTTGGCGTTATTGACCCTGAGCGTCGTGTCTTCGTCCGTGGTCCCCTGGTCGTGATCGGCCTGCGGCAGCGGGTTGGTGATGTTCCACTTGAAGTTCTGCGAGGTCGATGCGCCAGCCTTGTCGGTTGCGGTGATCGTGATGGTGTGCACGCCGGTCCCGCCGAACTGCGAGGCCGAGTGGTCGATCTTGCCGCTGATGACGCCGGTGTTCGGATCTATCGTCAGACCCTTCGGCAGGCCGGAAGCGCTGAACGTGAGCTTGTCGCCGGTCGCCAGGTCGGCGTCCTTGAAGTGGCTCGACAGGTCCAGGCTGATGACGGTCTGCGAATCCTCGCCGCTCTGGTTGGAAATCGCGGTCGACGTGGGGCCAGAGTTGGTGCCGGTGACGGTGACCGTCAGCGTGGCCGTGCTGGTGCCGCCTTCGCCGTCGGAAACGGTGTACGAGATCGAGGACGTGGCGGTCTGGTTGGCCGCCAGATTCTGGAATGCCGAACCCGGGTTGAAGCTGTAGGAGCCGTCAGCGTTCAGGGTGAAGGTGCCGCCGTTGGAGCCGGCAACTGCCGTGCCCACGTTGGCGTCTTTACCTTCGACCTGCGAGACGGTCAGCGTATCGCCGTCCGGGTCGGTGTCGTTGGCCAGCACGCCGTTCTGGGCGTCGACGGTGAGGGTGGTGTCCTCGTCGGTGTTGCCGCCGTCATCGAGGGCGGTCGGGGCCGGGTTCTTGACGTCCCACGAGAAGTTCTGCGAGACCGAGGTGCCGCTCTTGTCGGTGGCGGTGACGGTGATGGTGTAGACACCATCCGTGCCGCCCTGCGAGGCCGACTTGTCCAGGGTGCCGGAGATGATGCCGGTCTCGGCGTTGATCGACAGGCCCTTGGGCAGGCCGGTGGCCGAGTAGGTCAGCACGTCGCCGGTGTCCGCGTCGGAGAACTGGCCGGAGACGTCGACCGGCGTGATGGTCTGGCCGTCGTTGTTGGCCTGGTCGTCCAGCGTGACGCCCGGGGTCAGGATCGGGGTGTCGTTGGTGCCGGTGACCGTGATGGTCAGGGTGGCGGTGGACGTGGCGCCCTGGAAGTCGGAAACCGTATAGGAGATCGAGGTGGTGGCCGTCTGGTTCGCGCCCAGGTACTGGAAAGCGGTGCCCGGGTCGAACGAATAGGTGCCGTTGGCGTTCAGCGTGAAGGTGCCGCCGTCGGAGCCGGCGACTGCCGCGCCCACGTTGGCGTCTTTACCGTCGACCTGCGAGACGGTCAACTTGTCGCCGTCCGGATCGGTGTCGTTGGCCAGGACGCCTTCGGTCGGATGATCAACCACCAGCGTGGCATTCTGTCCGGTCTTGCCGGTGTCGTCGGTGGCGACCGGCTCGGGGTTGCCTACCGTCCAGAGGAAAGTCTGGGAGACCGAGGCGCCCGATTTGTCGGTGGCCGTCACGGTGATGAGGTACTCGCCCTTCACGCCCGTATTGGTGTGGTCGGACGCCCAGTTGGCAAACTTGCCGCTGAACGTGCCGGTGGCGGTGTTGAACGTCAGTCCCCCCGGCACGTGGTCGACCGAGTAGGTCAGCACGTCGCCGGTGTCCACGTCGCTGAAGAAACCGGACAGTTCATAGTTGACGGTATCGCCATCCATGTTGTTCTGGTTGTCCAGGGCAACTGCGGTGGGCTTGTCGTTCGTGCCGGTGATTTCGACCGTCAGCGTGGCGGAGCTGGTGCCGCCTTCGCCGTCGGAAACTGTGTAGGTGATCGAGGACGTGGCGGTCTGGTTGGCCGCCAGATTCTGGAATGCCGAACCCGGGTTGAAGCTGTAGGAGCCGTCAGCGTTCAGGGTGAAGGTGCCGCCGTTGGAGCCGGCAACTGCCGTGCCCACGTTGGCGTCTTTACCTTCGACCTGCGAGACGGTCAGCGTATCGCCGTCCGGGTCGGTGTCGTTGGCCAGCACGCCGTTCTGGGCGTCGACGGTGAGGGTGGTGTCCTCGTCGGTGTTGCCGCCGTCATCGAGGGCGGTCGGGGCCGGGTTCTTGACGTCCCACGAGAAGTTCTGCGAGACCGAGGTGCCGCTCTTGTCGGTGGCGGTGACGGTGATGGTGTAGACACCATCCGTGCCGCCCTGCGAGGCCGACTTGTCCAGGGTGCCGGAGATGATGCCGGTCTCGGCGTTGATCGACAGGCCCTTGGGCAGGCCGGTGGCCGAGTAGGTCAGCACGTCGCCGGTGTCCGCGTCGGAGAACTGGCCGGAGACGTCGACCGGCGTGATGGTCTGGCCGTCGTTGTTGGCCTGGTCGTCCAGCGTGACGCCCGGGGTCAGGATCGGGGTGTCGTTGGTGCCGGTGACGGTAACCGTCAGGGTGGCCGAGGACGTGCCGCCTTCGCCGTCCGAGACGGTGTAGGTGATCGACGTCGTGGCGGTCTGGTTGGCGGGCAGGCTGTTGAAGGCCGAACCGGGGTTGAAGCTGTACGAGCCGTCGGCGTTCAGGGTGAAGGTGCCGCCGTTGGAGCCGGCGACTGCCGTGCCCACGTTGGCGTCTTTACCTTCGACCTGCGAAACGGTCAGCGTGTCGCCGTCCGGGTCGGTGTCGTTGGCCAGCACGCCGTTCTGGGCGTCTACGTTCAGGCCGGTGTCTTCGTCGGTCGCGCCGCTGTCGTTAACGGCGGTGGGAGCGGGGTTGGCGACATCCCACTGGAACGCTTGCGAGGTCGAGGCGCCGGACGGATCCGTCGCGGTCACGGTGACGTTGTACACACCGTTGGTGCCGCCTTGCGAAGCCGAATGATCAATGGTGCCGGTGATGATGCCGGTGTTCGGGTCGATGGTCAGGCCCGGCGGCAGGCCGGTGGCGCTGAACGTCAGCTTGTCGCTGGTGTCGGGGTCCGAGAAACGGTCCGAAACGTCATAGCGGATTTCGGCCTGGGCATCGAGGCCGGACTGGTTGCTCAGCGCGGACGACACGGGGCCGTCGTTAGTGCCGGTGACCGTCACGACCACGGTGGCGGTGGACGTTGCGCCGCTGGGATCGGTGATGGTGTACGAGATCGTGCTAGTGGCCGTTTCGCCCACGGCCAGGTAGTCGTACTGGCCGCCCGGGGTGAATTCATAGGAACCGTCGGGCTGGACGACGAACGTGCCGCCGGTGGATCCCAGCACGCTGATGCCGCCCGGAACCATCGGTCGGCCGTTGATCGACGTGATCGCCAGCGGGTCGCCGTCCGGGTCGGAGTCGTTGCTGAGCAGATTGCCGCGGACCGTGGCGTTCTGGTCGCCGCTGCTGGCGTCGTTCAGCGCATTCGGCGCGTTGTTTGCGGCGGTGGGCGTGGTCGGGGCGGCATCGACGTCGTCGTCGCCCGTCAGGGCTGCGCCCGAGACGCGCGGCAGGGTATCCGTGCCGCGCGCCGGATTCGGATAGGCCAGGTCCAGCGGGGAGGTCGTTTCAAGAATGCGGGCCAGGCGCACAAAGCTGCTGCCGCCGGCTTCGCCGCCGCCGGCCACCACGGCGGCCGTCGGGTCCATTTCGTCGAACGGGTCGCGGCCGGCTTGCAGGGCGGCCAGCAGGCGGTCGGAATCGGTGCCGGAGGGCGGAGCGACCGCGGCTTCCGTCGGATCGGCCAACGGGCCCGTCATGTCGCCATTCACCGCCACTTCCCGGCCTTCGCCGATGACGATCGGCATGCCGTTTTCAACCTGAAGCGAAACCGTGGCGCCCGAGGCGGTGACGACGTCGCTGCCGGCGGGGACTTTGCTGCCCTGGTGCAGTTCGGTCAGGGAGCCGTCGCTATTGCGTATCCACGCGCGACCGGTGATTTCATTGACGACAGCGGGGGAAGAGTTGGCCATGTTGGTTCCGTTTCAGGGAGTTATCCAAGATGGCCAGATACTACGGTTCGCCCAGGCGGGCGGATATTGTCCTCAAGGACAGTTTCAAGCAGTGATTCTGCTACGCGCTTCCACGGGCGCGGAAATGCCGTGGACCAGAAGCGCCAATTGAAGGCGGTCGGCGACGCCCAGCTTGTCGAAGACGGCCGACAGGTGCGCCTTGACGGTGCGTTCGGTGATGCCCAGCGCTTCGGCAATCTGGGCGTTGGCCTGGCCGCTTGCGGCGTAGCGCGCTACCGTGGTCTCGCGCTCGGTGAGCCGGCCGCCGTCCCAGGCATGGGTGTCCTGCGCACGTTCGGTGACCAGCTTTAGCAGCCGCGAGACCAGGGACCGTCCCATCCAGATGCCGCCCGACGCTACCACTTCCAGCGCCTGCGCCAGCGCGGCGGGCTGCGCATAGCTGTGGCAGTAGCCGTGGGCGCCGGCCCCCAGCGCCTGTGTGCCTTGCTCATCGTTCGGACTGGCGCTGGCAACCACCACCTGCAGGCCGGCCAGGGCCGGCATCCAGGACGGATCCTGCCACGAGGGGAGCCTGGGCAGGTCGGTATCCAGCACCGCCAGCGACCGGCCTTGCTCGCGCCAGCGCTGCAGATCGGCCAGGCCTCGCCCGCGGGCGGCCATCCAGCGCGCCGGGTCAAGCGCGCGCCAGTGCTGCCAGAGCAGATCGTCGTGCGTAATCAACAGGACGGGAATGGGTTTCATAAGGCCTTGAAGCTCTCCATTAACGTTCGGTAAAGGCGTTTGCCTTGGCCCGCAGAATGGGCTTGAGCAGGTACTGGAGCACCGTGCGCTTGCCTGTCAGGATATGAACCTCCGCCACCATCCCGGGGATGATGGGCAACAGCTTGTCGCCGACCGTGCTGCTGTCCGTGCGGACGCGCACCACGTAGTAGGAATTGCCTTTCTCGTCAGTTACGGTGTCCGCGCCGATCTGCTCCACACGGCCTTCCAGGCCGCCGTAGATGGCGAAGTCGTAGGCCGTGAACTTCACTTCCGCCTTCTGGTCGGCGTGCAGGAAGCCAATGTCGCGCGGCTGGATGCGCACCTCGAGCAGCAGGGTGTCGTCCTTGGGGACGATTTCGATGATGTCCTTGCCGGGCTGCACCACGCCGCCCACGGTGTTGTTGAACAGCGTCTTGACGGTGCCGCGCACCGGCGCGCGCACTTCGGCCAGCTTGACGCGGTCGACCAGCGCCGCCTTGCCTTCGCGCAGCGTCGCCAGCTTGGTATTGGTTTCCGACAGTTCGCTGCGCGCCTGGTTGCGGATGTTCAGCTCGGCTTCCTGGATCTTGCTTTCCGCTTCCTTGATCGAGGCCTGGAAGCGGTCGATCTGCGCCTCGGCCCCTTTCTGTTCGCCGCAATAGCGGGCCACGTCGCGCTGCAGGCGCAGCAGGTCGACCTCGGACACGGCTCCGCTCTTGAGCAGCGGGCGGGTCACCTGCAGCTCGCGCGAGGTCAGGCCGCAGCTTGCCGACGCCTGGTCCCGCTTGGCGATCGTCTCGCGCAGGTCTTCCTGGCGCTGCTTGAGCTGCTCGCGCGCAACGTTGACGGTGGCGTTCAGTTCCGAGGTGCGCGCCTGCCAGGCGTTGCGCTCCATTTCGACCAGGCCGGGAGCCTGCTTCAGCGCTTCCTCCGGCGCCACGAAGGGGTCGCCGGTGGCCAGCGCCTTCAGGCGGGCCGCCTTGGCCAGCAGCGACAGGTATTCCGCGTTGTTCTCGCCCAGCGACGAGGCAAAGCGGGTGGAGTCGATCTTCAGCAGGACTTCGCCCGCTTCCACCTCCTGGCCGGGGCGGACCAGGATTTCCTCGACGATCCCGCCATCCAGGCTCTGGATGATCTGCACCTGCCGCGACGGCACGACCTTGCCTTCGCCGCGGACGACTTCATCAATGCTGCCGGTGCCCGCCCAGATCAGCAGGCCCAGGGTGGCCAGCAGCGACGCCCATAGCAGGATGCGCGAGCCGCGCGCCTGGGATTCGTGGATGACCCATTCGGCATTGCCGATGTAGTCGGAGCGCTGCGCCGGCTTGCCCTTTTCGGCGCCGTCCAGCAACCGGTCGAAGAAGAACACGAACACGTTGCGCGGCGCACGCAGCAAACTGCCAAAGAAACCGTGCTTGGGGGCTCCAGGATTGTTCAGCATGGTCTTATCAGCTTCCGCGTCCAACGCGTCCTTGACGCAGGGCTTCGACAACTTGTTCCTTCGGACCGTCGGCCACGATATGGCCGTTGTCGATCACGATAAGGCGGTCGACCAGTTCCAGCAGCGCGGTGCGGTGCGTGACCAGCAGGATCGTTTTGGTTGCGCTGGCCTCGCCCAGCCGCTTGCGCAACTGGGCTTCGCTTTGGTGATCCATGTTGCTGCTGGGTTCGTCCAGCAGCAGGATCGGCGGGGCGTTGATCAGGGCCCGGGCCACGGCGACCGACTGGCGCTGCCCGCCGGAGAGCGATTCGCCGCGCTCGCCGATGATCATGTCGAAGCCGTTCGGGTGCAGGTTGGCGAATTCGGAGACCCCGGCCATATTGGCGGCGGCCAGGATGCTGGCGTCGTCGGCGTAAGGTGCGCCCATCGCCAGGTTGTGCTTCAGGGTGCCGTAGAACAACAGCGGGTCCTGCGGCACGTGGCCGATGGCCCTGCGCACGTCGGCCGGGTCGATCTGGCGCACGTCCACGCCGTCCAGCAGCACGGCGCCCTCGGTGGGCTGGTACAAAGCCAGCGCCAGCTTTTCCAGCGTGGTCTTGCCCGACCCGATGCGGCCGATGATGCCTACCTTTTCGCCGGGCTTGAGCTTGAACGAGACCTTCTTGAGCACCGGCTGCGTGCTGCCGGGGTAGGCGAAGGTCACGTCGCGGAATTCCAGCCCGCCATGGAAGGCGGGGCGGTGCAGGAACTCGGCCTCGGCCGGGCGCTCGATCGGCAGCTTCATGTAATTGTCGATGGAGCCAAGCGATGTGCGCGCGTTCTGGTACTGCATCAGCAGGCCCGCGACCTGGCCCAGGGGCGCGAGGCAGCGGCCGGCAATCATGGACGCGGCGATGATGCCGCCCATGGACAGCGCCGATTCCTGCGCCAGGTACACGCCGATGATCACGACGGCGATGGATACGAGCTGCTGGACCGCCTGCACGAAGCCGACCGTGGATGAAGAGATCAGCTTGAGCTTGCCGCCGGTTTGCGCGATGAATTCCGTGGCGCGCTCCCAGTTGCGCTGAATCGTGCCCTGGGCATTGAGGGTTTTGACGGCTTCCATGCCGGTCAGCGCTTCCACCAGGGTCGCGTTGCGCTGCGACGAGGCCTGGAACGAGGCCATGGTCAGCGCTTCCATGCGCGCCTGCGCGGCCAGCGACACCAGCAGGATCAGCACGATGGCGACCAGCGGCGGCAGGATCATCCAGGGCGAGATCCACGCCAGCGCGCCCAGGAACAGCAGGATGAAGGGCAGGTCGACCAGGGTGGTGATGGTGGCCGATGCAATGAAATCGCGGATGGATTCAAAGGAGCGCAGGTTGGCCGCGAAAGATCCCACCGACACCGGCCGGCCTTCCATGCGCAGGTCCAGCACCCGCTCCATGATCTGCGCGGAAAGGCGCACGTCCACCCGCTTGCTGGCGCTGTCCACCACGTGGGACCGCGCCGTGCTCAGGATCATGTTGAAGATCACCACCAGCGTGATGCCAATGGCCAGCACCCACAGCGTCTCGACGGCGTTGTTGGGCACCACGCGGTCATACACGTTCATGGTGAACAGCGGCATCGCCATGGCGAAGATGTTGATCAGCAGGGCCGCGACCAGCGCGTCGCGGTACAGCCTGCGGTTCTCCATGATGGCGGCCCAGAACCAATGGCGCTCGCGCACCTTGGCGACTTCCGGGGCCCGGGCATCGAATCGGAACTGCGGACGCACGAAGCAGACCAGGCCGGAGTACTGCGCGGCCAGCTCGGCCGGGGCCATTTCAATCGAGCTGCCGCCCAGCTCGGGGTGGCTGACGATCAGCTTGCCGTCTTCCTTCTTGAGCAGCAGGCAGGCGCGTTCTCCCTTCAGCAGCAGGATGGCGGGCAGGAGGTCCTGGGAGATGTCGTCCAGCGAGCGTTTGACCACTCGCGCGGACAGCTGCGCCCGCGCGGCTGCACGGGGCAGCAGGGCGGGCGTCAGGCGATGCTCTTCCAGGGGCAGGCCCGCGGACAGGGCTTGCGCGGTTGCCGTCACCCCATGCAGCCGGGTGATTTCAACCAGGCAGTCCAGCAGCGGGTCGTCGTGCGCGGCGCGGGCGTCCGCGCGCCATTCCCGGGCCGCCAGTTCAGATAACTTGTCCATCTTCGTCATCCAACAGGTCCAGATGTTCCGAGAGCCGCGCGCGCTGCTGCTTGCGCTGGGTGAGCTTTTGCTGGGCCTGGATAGGCAGGTCTGTCATGCGCAAGGTGCCGTTGGCGATCAACGCGTCGATCAAGTCTTCCAGGACGCGGACAAAGTCCGCGTCCAACTGCGAGAAATCACTGCCCTGGTTTGCCATTCGGCCTCCTTGCGTCCTGCGCCGCTCAGGGTTTGGCGTTAGGCGCGTTCAGGGGCACGAGCGTGGGCGGCTGCGTGCCTTCGTTGTAGTGCACGCGCACCGGAGCCAGGCGGGCGGTGTCCGGAACGGTCGAATTGCAGAGCTTGATCACTTCGTCCGACACTTCCAGCTTGCCGTTTTCCTCGGGCATCTCATTGCGCGCGGGTTGCAGCGACAGCGCCGGCAGCAGGGCGTGGGACAACGCCAGCCAGCGGTACTGCGCAAGGCGCAGATCATAGATGCCATTGGTCAATGCGCGGCGCGATTCGAACAGTTCGTTTTCGGTGTCCAGCAGGTCGAGCAGGGAGCGCTGGCCGATCTGGAACTGTTGCGCGTATGCGTCACGCACCTTCGTGGTGGCGACTTCGTGATCACGCAGGAAAGGCAGCTTCTGGCTCAGGCTGGTGATGTTGTTCCACGCCACGGCCAGGTCCTGCTGCACGTTGCGGCAGGTGTAGTCGCGAATGTCGCGAGCGGCGTAGGACTGGGCGGCGGTCTGGCGCACGCGGGCCGAATCGGCGCCGCCGCGGTACAGGTTGTAGCTCATCACGACCTGGACGCTCGAGCTCTGGATGTCTCGGCTTTGCGGGGTGGGGTCGTTCTGGTCGCGGCCGGTGTTCGCAACGAATTCGAATTTCGGCGAAAACGCGCCCTTGGACGACTGGACTCCGGCTTGCGCGGCCTGCAGGCCCGCTTGCTTGGACAGGAAGCTGGGGTTGCGGCGCAGCGATTCATTGAAGTTGCCCGGGGCCTTGGGCAGCTTGTCGGTGATGTCGGGCGCGGGCTGCATCGACTCGGGCGGGAGGGCGCCGGTTACGCGCTGGAAGCGTTGCTGCACATCCAGCAGGTTGGCCGTCTCGGTCATCAGGTTGGTCTGGGCCAGCGACAGGCGGCCGCCTGCCTGTTCCAGGTCGACCCGGCGGCCGACACCCGATTCGGTGCGCTCGCCGATCTGCTTCAGGGTCTGCTCATGCAGGGAATAGTTCTGGCGGGCCAGCAGCTCCATGTCGCGGTAGCGCTGCAGGTCGATGTAGGCCTGCACGGCGGAAAAAGCGGTGGTGTCGCTGGTGGCCAGCACGTCATAGAAGCGCGCCAGCTTGTCGAAGCCGGCCTGCTTTACGTCATTCGTGGTGCGGAAGCCGTCGAAAATGAGCTGGCGCAGTTCGACGCTCCAGCCGGGACGGTTCCAGTTCTGGGAGCCCACGGCAGGCACATTGCTGCGCCATTCGCGGCCCAGGTAGCCCTGCGCATTGATCTGCGGGAAGTAGGCGGCGCGGGCGACGGCCTGGCCTTCGAGGGAAGCTTGGAAATCGTGGTATTTCGCCTGGATTTCCGGATTGCTCATCAGGGTCTGTTCGACAATCTGATTCAACGTCACCGCGGGTTGCCCGGCGGGCTGGCTCGCCGGCGACGGCGCAGACTGGGCAAATGCGGCAGGAACGAATGCAAGGGCAAGCACCGAAGTCGTGCTTTTCAGCAAAAACGAAGCCATAGTGATTATTCGCGAGTCAGGTTGAGATTGAATGGCCGCCATGTTGTATGTAAATGTCAGTTTTGGCGAGTCAAGATTTGTTAATTCCTGACGGATATTTCCGGCGGTCATCTGGGTGTTTTTCGCGCAACATCTACCAACTTCGTTGAATTTGCACGAACACCGCTCACATGAAAATATATTATTTCTATTAATACGGTTTATTGCGCATTATTTCGAAAGACATGTTATCAGTGCGAACGGCGATTATATCTATTTGAGAGTTTTGTATCTATTTTGGTTACCAATCTGTATCGCCGGCATTATTTAAAGCGGAGGCGAGCGGTATGTAACAAGTAGAGATACCGAGTTCCATGCGGGA
>ENA-OWLM01000219-OWLM01000219.1-metagenome-genome-assembly--contig:-NODE-219-length-21781-cov-4.031943_pt1 | contig 21781 bp, 15 predicted proteins | sample MGYA00245349_ERZ651102 | MGnify/ENA primary metagenome ERZ651102 (study PRJEB26857, sample SAMEA4031759) | metagenome | biome: human; feature: oral; material: saliva | place: Philippines | collected 2014... | reverse complement strand
CGAAGGTGGACTTGCCGCAGCCGGACTCGCCCACCACGCCCAGGGTTTCCCCTTCATAGAGGCGCAGGGTGACCCCGTCCACCGCCTTCAGGGCGGAGGGCTTGGCCCAGGGCCAGGCCTTGTCACTCTTGATTTGGAAGTGAACCTTGAGGTCGGACACTTCCAGCAGCAGTTTCTTGTCAGTACCCATTTAGTTCACTCCCTTGATGATGGCATCCGACACCCAGTGGCAGGCCCGCTCCCGCCCGTCATTGAACGGGGTGAGGATGGGGGACTGCTGGCCGCAAATCTCGTGTACCCGGTGGCAGCGCTCCTGGAAGGGGCAACCGGTAGGCAGACGCAGCAGGTTGGGCGGATTGCCCGGGATGGTGGGCAGCACTTCCCCTTCGGTGTCGAGACGGGGAATGGCGCGCAGCAGACCCTCGGTGTAGGGGTGGCTCGGCCGATAGAAGATGTCGTTCACCTTGCCGTACTCCATGGTACGGCCGGCGTACATCACCAGCACCTTGTCGCAGATGCCGGCCACCACGCCCAAGTCGTGGGTGATCATGATGATGGCGGTGTTGAACTCGCGCTTGAGCTCGTTCATCAGGGTCATGATCTGGGCCTGCACCGTCACGTCCAGCGCCGTGGTCGGCTCGTCGGCGATGAGCAGCTGCGGGCGGCACAGGAGCGCCATGGCGATCATCACCCGCTGGCGCATGCCGCCGGAGAACTCGTGGGGATACATGTTCATCCGCTTGCGCGACTCGGGGATCTTCACCGCGTCCAGCATGCGCACCGACTCCTCGAAGGCGGCGGCCTTGGTCATCCCCTTGTGCAGCATCAGCACTTCCATCAGCTGATCCTTCACCTTCATGTAGGGGTTCAGGGAGGTCATGGGATCCTGGAAGATCATGGCGATCTTCTCGGAGCGGATACGGTTGAGCTTGGACTCCGGCAGGTTGAGGATCTCTTCACCCTGGAACTTGGCCGACCCCGTGATGACGCCGTTCTTGGCGAGCAGCCCCATGATGGCAAAGGCGGTCTGGGACTTGCCGGAGCCGGACTCCCCGACGATCCCGAGGGTCTCGCCGGCGGAGAGGGAGAAGTTGAGGTCGTTCACGGCCACCACGTTGCCGTCCGGGGTCTTGAACTCGACCCGCAGATCTTTCACATCCAGTAATTTCATATAAACACTCCTTATCGATCTGTCGTGAGGCAGGCCTGCCCATCCCGCTGGCGCTATGTGTCCAGCGGACGGGTCCTACGGCATTGCTTGCGTCTTACCGATCCTTGGGATCGAGGGCATCACGCAGACCATCCCCGAGGAAGTTGAAGCAGAACAGGGTCACCACCATGAAACCGGCGGGGAACAGGAGTTGCCAGATGGCCACTTCCATCGACTTGGAGCCTTCATCCAGCAGGGCGCCCCAGCTGGTCATGGGCTCTTGTACCCCGAGCCCCAGGAAGCTCAGGAAGGATTCGAACATGATCATGCCCGGCACCAGCAGGGTGGCGTAGACCGCGACGATGCCGAGCACGTTCGGCACGATATGACGGGTGATGATCTTCCACTTGGAGACGCCGCAGACGTGGGCCGCCTCGATGAACTCCTTGCTCTTGAGGCTCAGGGTCTGGCCGCGGACGATCCGCGCCATGTCGAGCCAGCTCACCGCGCCGATGGCGAGGAAGATGAGGGCCAGATTGCGACCGAAAAAGGTCACCAGCATGATCACGAAGAACATGAAGGGGAAGGCGTTGAGGATCTCCAGCACCCGCATCATCAGGCTGTCGACCCGACCGCCGATGAAGCCGGAGGCCGCGCCATACAAGGTGCCGATGATGACGGCTACCAGGGCCCCCATGATGCCGACCATCAGGGAGATGCGGCCACCGAGCAGGGTGCGCACGAACAGATCGCGCCCCAGGCTGTCGGTGCCGAACCAGTGACCGGTCTCCATGTCAGGGGCGCTCTGCATGGCGCCCCAGTCCGGATCGTCGAAGGTGTACTGGGACAGGTGCGGCCCCACGATCACCGCCAGACCGATGATGGTCAGGATGATGAGGCTGGTGAGCGCCGCCTTGTTACGCAGGAAACGGCGACGGGCATCCTTCCACAGGGAGCGTCCTTCCACCACTTCCACTTTCTGGGCGAACGCCTCGACGGCTTCGCGCTTTTCAGTTGTGACTACCATGATGTACTCCCGGCTTAATAACGGATCTTGGGGTCGATGACGGCATAGAGGATATCGACCACGGCGTTAAAGGTGATGGTCAGCGCCCCGACCAGAATGGTCAGGCCGAGCACCATGGAGTAATCACGGTTCAGCGCACCGTTCACGAACAGCTGACCGATCCCCGGCAGACCGAAGATGGTCTCGATGACCACGGAGCCGGTGATGATGCCGACGAAGGCCGGCCCCAGGTAGGAGACCACCGGCAGCATGGCCGGGCGCAGCGCGTGTTTCAGGATGATGTGGCGCAGCGGCAGCCCCTTGGCACGGGCGGTACGGATGAAGTTGGAGTTCATGGTCTCGATCATGCTGCCCCGCATGATGCGGGAGATGGCCGAGATGTAGTACATCATCATGCCGAACACCGGCAGCACCATGAACTGGGCCCCGCCCCCCTGCCAGCCCCCCGCCGGGAACCAGCCGAGATAGATACTGAAGAAGAGCACCAGCAAGGGCGCCAATACGAAGCCGGGTATCACCACCCCGGCCATGGCCGACGACATCAGCAGATAGTCGATGAGGGTGTTCTGTTTCAAGGCCGCAATGGTGCCGAAGGTGACCCCCAGGGTCACCGCCAGCAGGAAGGCGACCGAGCCTATCTTGGCGGAAACCGGCAGGGCCTGGCTCACCAGATCATTGACGGTGAAGTCCTTGTACTTGAAGGAGGGCCCCAGATCCCCCTGGACCAGGTTGCCCAGATAGGTGAGGTATTGCATGCCGATGGGCTTGTCCAGGCCATATTTGGCCTCGATGTTGGCCAGGACTTCCGGCGGCAGGGCGCGTTCGCTGGTGAAGGGGTTCCCCGGGGCGAAGCGCATCATGAAGAAGGAGACGGTGATCAAGACCAGCAGAGTCGGGATCGCTTCCAGTAGACGTTTAAGGATGAATTTCAACATAGACATTTCCTGTCCTGTACTGCTTCCAAAGGGTCGCGGTTGTAATAAAGGCCCGCCGTCCGGCGGGCCCTGCTTGTTATGCGACTTGTTTCTTTACTCAGTGAGCAATGATGTACATGTCTTTGCTGTAGATGTTGTCCAGCGGGTTGGCCGGGTAGCCGCCCACGTAGGGCTTGACCATGCGGGAGGTCACGTACTGATAGATGGGGGCGATCGGCATGTCCTTGGCCAGGATCTCTTCGGCCTGGACATAGAGGTTGTTGCGCGCCTCGGCATCCACCTGGTTGCGGGACTCGCTCATCAGCTTGTCGAACGCCGTGTTGGAGTACTTGCCGTCGTTGTTGCCGTGAGTGGTCTGCATCAGATCCAGCATGGAGGAGGCTTCGTTGTAGTCGGCGATCCAGCCGGCACGACCCACGTCGAAGTTACCCTGCTTCTTGGTCTCCAGATAGGTCTTCCACTCCTGGTTCACCAGGCTCACTTCCACACCCAGCTTCTTCCACATGGAGGCGACGGCCACGGCCACCTTCTTGTGGTTGTCGTCGGTGTTGTAGAGCAGCTCGAACTTGAGCGGCTTGCCCGGGCCGTAACCGGCTTCGGTCAGCAGCTCTTTCGCCTTGGCATCACGCTCTGCCTGGCTCAGCTTGGACCAGGCCGGGGCTACCGGCTTGAAGCCGTCCACGAAGTCGGGGACCAGGGTATAACCCGGGGTCTCTCCCTTGCCCATCACCTTGTCGGCGATCACGTTGCGGTCGATGGCATAGGAGAGCGCGGTACGCACGCGCACGTCATCAAACGGCTTGTGCTTGAAGTTGTACTGGTAGTAGTAGGTACCCACATAGCCGCTCACCTGCACTTCCTTGGGCAGCTCTTTCTTCATCTGCTTGAAGCGCTCGATGGGCATGTTGTAGGTCAGATCCACTTCACCGGCCAGGTAGCGGTTCAGCTCGGCGTTGGTGGACTGGATCGGCAGGTAGGTCACCTTGTTGATAACGGTCTTGGCGTTGTTCCAGTAGTTGGGGTTGCGCTCGACGTCGACGCGCTCGTTGACCACCCAGTCCTTCAGCACGTAGGCACCGTTGGAAACCATGTTGCCGGGTTGGGTCCACTTGTCACCGAACTTCTCGATCACCTTCTTCGGTACCGGGTAGGTGGTGGTGTGGGAGAGCATGCTGACGAAGTAAGGCACCGCCTTCTCAAGCTGCACCTCGAAGGTGTGATCGTCCACCGCCTTCACACCCAGGGTGTCGGACGGCTTCTTGCCCGCGATGATGTCGGTGGCGTTGACGATGGTCGGGATCTCCATGTACCAGGAGTACGGAGAAGCCGTTTTGGGATCCACCGCGCGCTTGAAGGCAAATTCGAAATCGTGAGCGGTGACGGGATCCCCGTTGGACCACTTGGCATCCTTGCGCAGGTGGAACACGTAGTGTTTGTTGTCCTTGGTTTCCCAGGACTCGGCGACGCCGGGCAGGGTCTCACCCTTGGGGCCGGAGGTGACGAGACCTTCGAACAGGTCGCGCAGGATGTTGGATTCTACCGTACCTTCGGTCTTGTGCGGATCCAGGGTAGCGGGTTCGGAGCCATTGCCTTTCACCAGGGTTTGCTCGGAGGCGAGCTTGGTGCCGGCGGGGACATCGGCGGCGTGAGCCAGAGTGGCGCCACCAAAGAGTGCGGTCAATAAAAGGGTATTAATAATTGTTTTTCTATGAGTCATTTCCATACTCCAACAAGAACATTCCATGCATTTGTTATCCACGAGATAAAAACCTCGCTGCCCGCATAATTCCCTGACAAATCTGATAATGCAATAGATATCATCAGCACCAGGGTACTTTCATGGTCAAAAAAACAACTTCAAACCATTTATTCAGCAATTAAATATGGCGAACAGGTCAGTTTCTATACAGGGACGGTCGATTCTAGGAAATGACCAACAAAAAAGAAACAATAAAAAGCCGGTCACGAGGACCGGCTACGACAAAACATAGAGCTGGCTCACACCAGACCGGGGAAGACCCCTTTGATGCCCGCGACGATGATCTCGATGCCGAGGGACATCATGATAAGGCCCATGATACGGGTGACCACGTTGATGCCGGTGTTGCCCATCAGCTTGAACAGCAAGGGGGCGGCGCGGAAGATGAGCCAGGAGCAGCAGGCAAAGGCCACCACCACCAGGAACATGCCGGCCATCTGGGGCAGGGTCTTCTGGCTGGCATAGACGATGGAGGAAGAGATGGCGCCGGGTCCGGCCATCAGGGGCAGTGCCAGGGGCACCACGGCGATGGATTCGCGCGCAGCCAGTTCACCCTTCTCCTGCTTGTTGTGCTTCACCTCCCCCAGCTTGCCCTGCAGCATGGACCAGGCGATCAGGGTGATCAGCGAGCCCCCGGCGATACGAAACGACGCCAGCGAGATGCCGAAGCTATCGAGGATCAGCTGCCCCATGCACATGGAAACAATCAGGATGATCATCACGGCAATATGGGCGGTGGTATTGGTCTTTCTGCGCTCATCCGGCTGCATGTGACCGGTCAGGCTCACGAAGACCGGCAACAACCCCAGCGGGTTGATGATCGCAAACAGGCCGACGAAAAATTTCAGGTATAAAGAGAAGTCTATTGCTGCCATAGGCGCCATCCAGAACCAAACCGGGCCACAGGGGTCATCCCCATCCAATTGCGCGTAAATTTACACCATGATTTTTCCCTTCACCAATCAAATAATCTCACCCTTTTCGGGGCTTTTCAGTTAGTTCCTCTAATGTATCGACAAAATTCAACATATCGAGTTGTTAAGCCGAGTCAGTGATGGTTAACAATATGATCGAACGCATCGACATTTAATTCTGCAAGACCATCTCATTTCAATATTCACCATCAACAAACCACCCTGTTGGTGGCGTAATGACGCTTTTCCCTGAACGCACAACGACGAGCAACACCTGTCGTGCCCACTCATTCGGGCTGCACGTATCCCCTTCTTCTCTGCCATCGTCGGCAACGAGCCATCGCTCCCACCCCGAATTCTGCCGCGCCAGCGCCGTGACTGGATAAAAGCAACAAGCCACTGGCTCAACAAAAATGAAACCCTCGCCAACTGGCTGGAGAAAGCCACCGCCAAGCCCCTCCCCTACCGGATCGCCTCCCCTCGGTGCCCCTGGGGGAAACAGCGCTGAATTCAGGTGTCATGCCCCTCGCAGCGCCAGCAACCCGCGCCGGGCTTCAGGCAACAGGTTAGCAACATCTGGCCTGCCGAGTGGCTGAAACAAAATTTCTTTTGTTCTTTTGTTACATATGATCCAGATCAATTTTTTCTGACACATCCCGGCCCTATAATCGAGTCAGAAAACAGTTTACTAAGACATGTAAATACCCCGTTGTGGTGATTCTCTCCTTGACAGGGCGGCTATAATTGCCGGGCATTGCCAAGGTCTTACTAAACAGTTTTCAAATCATCAGGAGATAAACATGGCAGTAACCAATTTGGCTGAACTGGATGCACTGGTTGCCCGCGTCAAAGAAGCGCAGCGTCAATTCGCCAGCTTCTCGCAAGAGCAGGTAGATAAGGTTTTCCGTGCCGCCGCCCTCGCCGCCAGCAACGCCCGTATCCCCCTGGCCCAGATGGCCGTGGCCGAATCCGGTATGGGTATCATCGAAGACAAGGTTATCAAGAACCACTTCGCCTCCGAATACATCTATAACGCCTACAAAGACGAAAAGACCTGCGGCATCCTGAGCCAGGACGACGAGATGGGCACCATCACCATCGCCGAACCGGTAGGCATCATCTGCGGTATCGTACCGACCACCAACCCGACTTCCACCGCGATCTTCAAGGCTCTTATCTCCCTGAAGACCCGTAACGCCATCATCTTCTCCCCGCACCCCCGTGCCAAGAACTCCACCAATACCGCTGCCAAGCTGGTACTGGATGCAGCCATTGCCGCCGGTGCCCCGAAAGACATCATCGGCTGGATTGACCAACCCTCCGTCGAGCTCTCCAACGCCCTGATGCGTCACGACGACATCAACCTGATCCTGGCCACCGGCGGCCCGGGCATGGTGAAGGCCGCCTACTCCTCCGGCAAACCCGCCATCGGCGTGGGTGCGGGCAACGTGCCCATCGTCATCGACGAGACTGCCGACGTGAAGCGTGCCGTCGCCTCCATCCTGATGTCCAAGACCTTCGACAACGGCGTGGTTTGTGCCTCCGAGCAGGCGGTCATCGTGGTTGACTCCATCTATAACCAGGTCAAGGAGCGTTTCGCGACCCACGCCGGCTATATCCTCTCCAAGGAAGAGGCCGACAAGGTGCGTAAAGTGCTGCTGATCAACGGCGCCCTGAACGCCGACATCGTGGGCCAGCCCGCCACCAAGATCGCCGCCATGGCCGGTGTCACCGTCCCCGCGACCACCAAGATCCTCATCGGTGAAGGCCTGGAGCTCTGCGCAGAAGACGAATTCGCTCACGAGAAACTCTCCCCGACGCTGGGTATGTTCCGTGCCAAGAACTTCGAAGAAGCCGTCGAGATGGCCTGTGACATGGTCAACATCGGTGGTATCGGCCACACCTCCGGTCTGTATACCGACCAGGATCGCAACGCCGACCGCATCAAGTACTTCGGCGACAAGATGAAGACTGCCCGTATCCTCATCAACACCCCCTCCACCCAGGGTGGTATCGGTGACCTGTACAACTTCGCGCTGGCCCCGTCCCTGACCCTGGGTTGCGGCTCCTGGAGTGGTAACTCCATCTCCGAGAACGTCGGTCCCAAGCACTTGATCAACAAGAAGACAGTCGCAAAACGGGCAGAAAATATGCTGTGGCACAAACTTCCGAAATCCATCTACTTCCGTCGTGGTTCCCTGCCTATCGCCCTGGGCGATCTGGAAGGCAAGAAGCGTGCGCTGGTAGTGACCGACCGCTTCCTGTTCAACAACGGCTACGCCGATGAAGTGGTCCGTCTGCTCAAGAAGCTGAACATGGAAGTGGAGATCTTCTACGAAGTGGAAGCCGACCCCACCCTGTCCGTGGTACGCAAGGGCGCCGAAATGGCCAACTCCTTCAAGCCGGACGTGATCGTCGCCCTGGGCGGTGGTTCTCCGATGGATGCCGCCAAGATCATGTGGGTGATGTACGAGCATCCGGACACCGCGTTCGAAGATCTGGCCATGCGCTTCATGGACATCCGCAAGCGTATCTACAAGTTCCCGAAAATGGGCGTGAAGGCCGAACTGGTCTGTATCACCACCACGTCCGGTACCGGTTCTGAAGTGACCCCGTTTGCGGTCGTGACCGACGACGCCACTGGCATGAAGTACCCGCTGGCCGACTACGAGCTGACCCCGAACATGGCCATCGTGGACGCCAACCTGGTCATGGGCATGCCGAAATCCCTGTGCGCCTTCGGTGGTATCGACGCCGTGACCCACGCCATGGAAGCCTATGTCTCCGTGCTGGCGAACGAGTACTCCGATGGCCAGGCGCTGCAAGCCCTGAAGCTGCTGAAGGACTACCTGCCCTCCAGCTACATCAACGGCGCTAACGACCCGATTGCTCGCGAGAAGGTGCACAACGCCGCCACCATCGCCGGTATCGCGTTTGCCAACGCCTTCCTGGGCGTGTGCCACTCCATGGCCCACAAACTGGGTGCGGAGTTCCACATCCCCCACGGTCTGGCCAACGCCCTGCTGATCAGCAACGTCATCCGCTACAACGCGAACGACAACCCGACCAAGCAGACCGCGTTCTCCCAGTACGACCGTCCGCAGGCTCGTCGTCGCTACGCCGAAGTGGCTGACCATCTGGGTCTGACCGCTGCCGGTGACCGCACCGCGGCCAAGATCGAGAAGCTGCTGGCCTGGCTGGACGAGCTGAAGGCAACCCTGGGCATTCCGGCCTCCATCCGTGAAGCTGGCGTGAACGAGGCAGACTTCCTGGCCAAGGTTGACCAGCTGGCCCTGGAAGCCTTCGATGACCAGTGCACCGGCGCCAACCCGCGCTACCCGCTGATCACCGAGCTGAAAGCCATCCTGATGGACACCTACTACGGCCGTCCCTTCATCGAGGAAGCCCAGGTGGCGACCAAGGTAGAAGCCAAAGTCGAAGCCAAGGTAGACACCAAGAAAAAATCCAAGGCCTGATAAGTCCCCTGGATGATGAAAGCCCGCGCAGATGCGCGGGCTTTTTTATTTGTCTATCTGTTTAATTTTGCTAGCTTATTGATAGGCAAATTCGACAGAAGAGCTAATCCATGGCGCTGATCCAGGCCTCCATCGAGCAGTTGAGAGTCGGCCACTACATCCATCTCCCCACGGGATGGACGAGTCACCCTTTTATGTTCAATGCCTTCAAGATCCGCGACCAGCAACAGCTCGATATCATCCGACACCTCGAACTCACCCTGCTGATGGTGGATCCCGACAAGAGCGATCTGCCCGTCGAACCCCTGTTGCGCGCCGACCCGGCCCCCTCTCCCGAGCGGGAGAGAGCGCAAGACACACCGCCCCCCACTGAGCCCGGCTTTGACGAGAAGGCGTTCAGACGCTCCCTGCGCACCGCCGACAAGGCCTTCGGCCAGTCCCTCTCGGATTTGCGCGATGCGCTCGGCGCCCTTAACCTCAAGCCTGACGAGGGGCTCGCCAATACCGCCCAGCTAGTGCGCAGCACCGCCAGCCGTCTTGCCAGCCATCAGGGGCCACTCGGGTTGCACCTCATCCGCAGCCAGCACACGGATAGCCTGCTGCAACACAGCCTGAGCGTGGCCTTCATCGCCATGCTGATGGCCCGGGAACTCGGCATGACCCCGATCGACATCGAGGAGGCGGGGCTGGCCGGCCTGCTGCACGACATCGGCGAACTCAGGATCCCGAGTCAGATCACCCAGAAACGGGGGGATCTCAACAAGGCGGAGCAGAATTTTCTCAACATGCACCCCCAGTACGGGCTTGAGATGCTCAATCAGCTGCAGGCCTTCGAACCCAGGATCCGCGAGGTGGCCCACCTGCACCACGAGCGCCTCGACGGCAGCGGCTTCCCTCTTGGCATCGGTGGCGACAAGATCCCTCCCCTCGTCCGCCTCATCAGCCTGGTGGATCACTACGACGAATCGCTCCACCCCCGCAACGGCATCAACCCGGTGGGGCCGAGCCAGGTCATCGGCCAGCTTTTCAAGCTGTCCCAGAAGAAGTTCGATCAGGATCTGGTCAGGTTGCTGATAAAGGTGCTGGGGGTCTATCCCCCCGGCTCCCTGGTGCGCCTCGACGACGACTCCGTGGCCCTGGTGCTGTCGACCGAACCCACCATGCCCCTCAAACCCAAGGTGCAGCCCTATATCAAGGGGCAGCGCCCGGAAGGGGTGGCCATGATCGACTTGCGGGAGGATGCGAGAAGCATAGTGGCCACCCTCAGGCCGGAAGAGCTGGATGAAGGACAACGGCCGTTTTTCAGCCTGGGCCGGCGGGTCTGTTACTATTTCGCCTTCTGAGTTATCCCCAGAAGCTGGGGATAACTCATTGGACAAACCTGAATAATTGCTCCATCCCCCTCAAAATCGTCCGCCATTGAAGCTGAATAAAAAACGCCCAACCAAGGGGTCGGGCGGAGCATGCCACCTCCGTGTGGGGTATCCTGCGGATACCTTCATGCTCTCTTCAGCAATATCAAGCGCAGGCAGGTTATACAAATATCAATTTAACATACTGATTTTATATGGTTTTATTTTTCAATTCTGGCAAACTGCCCCCGCCACCCGGCGCCGGCCCGTGTCAAGACGAGATCTGGCTCACAGTGTGCCAGGGCGGCGCACAGACCAAGCATGATTGTTGAGGAAGGTTTTTTATGCAGTTAGTCCTCTCCCTGCTCCAGCAGATGAGCGTCAGCCTGGTCATCGCCTACCTCTTTTCCAAGAGCCCCCTGCTGCGCCCCCTGGCCAACTACTCCGTCAGACTGCCCCACAAGGTGCTGATATACGTCATCTTCTCCAGCTTCTGCATCCTCGGCACCTACGTGGGCCTCGACATCGACGAGGCCATCGCCAACACCCGTGCCGTCGGTGCCGTGCTTGGCGGTTTGCTGGGCGGCCCCCTGGTCGGCTTTCTGGTCGGCCTGACCGGTGGCCTGCACCGCTACACACTGGGAGGCTTTACGGATCTGGCCTGCGCCATCTCCACCACCTGCGAGGGGCTCCTGGGCGGCCTGGTGCACTGGCGGCTGATGCGGGCGGGCAGGGTGAATGACCTCTTCGAGCCCAGAGTCGCCTTCTTCACGACCTTCGTGGCCGAGATCATGCAGATGGTGATCATCCTGCTGGTCGCCACCCCGTTCGACAAGTCCCTGCTCCTGGTGCGCACCATCGCCACCCCCATGATCCTGGCCAACTCCTGCGGTGCGGCCCTCTTCATCAGCATGATCCGTGACCAGCAGCGGATGTACGAGAAGTTCTCCCGGGTCTTCTCCGCCAAGGCGCTCACCATCGCCAACCGCACCGTGGGGATCATGAGCCAGGGCTTTACCCCCGAGGCCAGCACCCGCATCGCCCAGATAGTGCAGGAGGAGACCGGGGTCGGAGCGGTCGCCATCACGGATACCGACAAGATCCTCGCCTTCATCGGCATCGGCGAGGATCACCACAAGCCGGGTACCCCCATCACCTCCGCCATCACCCTGCAGGCCATCGCCCAGAACAAGGTGCTGTTTGCCGACGGCAACAGCCAGCCCTACCGCTGCAGCATCTCGCCCCAGTGCCAGCTGGGCTCGGTGCTGGTGATCCCCCTGCAGGGGGATCAGGGGGTGATCGGCACCATCAAGCTGTATGAACCCAAGAAGCGGCTGTTTCTCAAGATCAACCACACCCTGGGGGAAGGGATCGCCAACCTGCTCTCCCAGCAGCTGCTGACCGGCCGGCTGGAGCAGCAGCAGCGGCTGCTGGTGCAGTCCGAGCTCAAGCTGGTGCAGGCCCAGATCAACCCCCATTTTCTGTTCAACACCCTCAACACCATCAGTGCCATCACCCGCCGGGATCCGGGCCGGGCGCGGGAGCTGCTGCTGCACCTCTCCCGCTTCTTTCGCAACAATCTCAAGCGTCAGCACGGCATGGCCACCCTGCGGGAGGAGCAGGAGCACTGCCTCTCCTACCTGGAGATTGAGCAGGCCCGCTTTGGCGAGCGGCTGGCCGTCATCAACGAGATCCCGCCCCACCTGGCCGACCAGCAACTGCCGAGCTTCACCCTGCAACCCCTCATCGAGAATGCCATCAAGCACGGCATCTGTTCCCTGCTGGGCCAGGGGCGGATCCGCCTCTTTGCCGAGGAGGGGCCGGACCGGGTCACCCTCTGTGTCGAGGACAACGCCGGCGCCTGGGATCCGGCTTCCCGGAGCGATGGCCTCGGTATGAGCCTGGTGGACAAGCGCCTCAAGAGCGCCTTTGGCGAGCGCTTTGGCATCGATGTGCAGTGGGAGCCAGAACAGTGGACCCGGGTCTGCCTCACCCTCCCCAGACAGCCACCCTTCCCTTCCAAGGAGACGAGATGATCCGCATCCTGATCGTCGATGATGAACCCTATGCCCGCGAGGAGATTGCCGAGCTGCTCGGCGGCGAGCCCGACATCGAGATCCTGGACATGGCCACCAATGCCATCGAGGCACTGCCCATGATCCAGCGACTCAAACCCGATGTGGTGTTTCTCGACATCCAGATGCCCAAGCTCAGCGGCATGGAGCTGGTCGCCATGCTGGACCCCCTGCCCCGCATCGTCTTTGTTACCGCCTTCGACGATTACGCCATCCAGGCCTTCGAGGAGAACGCCTTCGACTACCTGCTAAAGCCGGTGGAGCCGGCGCGCCTCGCCAAGACGCTTGGGCGACTCAGGCAGGACCTCACGCCGCAACCGGTCGGGAACCTGGCCCCGACCATCCGCCATATTCCCGGATACCTGCACAACCGGGTGCGGCTGCTGCCCACCTCGCAGGTGGAGTACGCCTTCTCGGATCTTGGCGGCGTCCATGTGGCCTGCCAGGGCGAGCTGTTTCACACCCAGCTCACCCTCAAGTCCCTGGAGGAGAAGACGCCGCTGCTGCGCTGCCACCGCCAGTATCTGGTGGCGCCGGCCGCCATCTTCGAGATCCAGCTGCTGGAGAACCAGCTGGCGGAGATAGTGACCCCGAGCGGGGCCCGGGTGCCGGTCAGCCGCCGCTACCTCAAGGAGCTCAAGGAGGAGCTGGGGCTGGAATAAGCCCCGGGATGTGCGCGAGATCACAACGGGCGACCGCTCGGGTCGCCATGTCGCCGCTCAGCCCGTTTACCTGCCGTTAACAGAAAGACCCACCTACACTGGCCGCGCACACCAAAAAATAACAAGGCAGGAGCGTAACAATGATCTGGTTCTTCCTCTGTGTCGGCTTGCTGATAGCCGGCTACTTCCTATACGGCAAATTCATCGAACGGATATTTGGCCCGAAACCTGAGCTGAAGACCCCCGCCATCACCATGGCGGACGGGGTGGACTATGTCCCCATGTCGGACAAGAAGGTCTATCTGGTTCAACTGCTCAACATCGCCGGCGTCGGCCCCATCTTCGGCCCCATCCTGGGTGCCCTCTATGGCCCGGTCGCCATGCTCTGGATCGTGTTCGGCTGCATCTTCGCCGGTGCGGTGCATGACTACTTCTCCGGCATGCTGTCGGTGCGCGCCAAGGGCGCCTCCGTGCCGACCGTGGTCGGTGAGCACCTGGGTACCACCGCCAAGCACTTCATGAACCTGTTCGCCGTGGTGCTCTTGATGCTGGTGGGCGTCGTCTTCGTGCTGAGCCCGGCGGGCCTGCTCGCCAACCTCACCTCCACCGATCTGGTCTACTGGATTGCGGCCATCTTCGCCTACTACATCCTCGCGACCATAGTCCCCATCGACAAGATCATCGGCCGCTTCTACCCCATCTTCGGCGCCCTGCTGGTCTTCATGTCGGTCGGCCTCATCATCGGCCTCATCGTCTCCGGCAAAGGCTTCTACAACACCGGGATGGACTTCTCCAACCTGCACCCGACCGACCTGCCGCTCTGGCCGCTCCTGTTCATCACCATCGCCTGTGGCGCGGTCTCCGGCTTCCACGCCACCCAGTCCCCGCTGATGGCGCGCTGCATGCAGAACGAAAGCTCCGGCCGCTTCATCTTCTACGGCGCCATGATAGGGGAAGGCATCATCGCCCTCATCTGGTGTACCCTGGGTCTCTCCTTCTACGACAGCACCGAAGCGCTCAACGCCACCCTGGCAAGCGGCGGTCCCTCTGCCGTGGTACACGAGGTCTCCACCAGCCTGCTCGGCACCGTTGGCGGCATCCTGGCCATCCTGGGCGTGGTGATCCTGCCCATCACCTCCGGTGACACGGCGTTTCGCAGTGCCCGCCTCATCGTGGCGGACTTCCTGAACCTGACCCAGAAGCCCATGGCCAAGCGTCTGCTCATCGCCATCCCCATGTTCATCCTCGGTTTCATCATCTCCAAGGCCGAGTTCGGGGTGATCTGGCGCTACTTCGGCTGGGCCAACCAGACCACCGCCGTCATCATGCTGTGGGCCGCCGCCGCCTACCTCATCAAGGAAGGCAAGCTGCACTGGGTGTGCACCATTCCCGCCATCTTCATGACGGCCGTGGTGATCACCTACCTGGCCAACGCCCCCATCGGCTTTGGTCTGGAGATGGGTGTCTCCACCATCATCGGCCTGGTGGGCACCGCCCTCATCACCCTGGCCTTCCTGGTGAAATTCAGACCCTCGCAACTGAGGGAAGCCAAGGAGAGTTGAGGATTGACCCTCTCTCCATGACAAGAGGCCCGGCATTGCTGCCGGGCCTCTTTCTTTTGGGGTCACTTCCCGGCGGGTTTCACCGGGGCGTCGGGGGCCCCGGCGGGTGCCTGATACCAGTGCTCCCTTGCCACCAGCACCGCCTGCTCCGGCTGGGCAATGAAGTTGGGGGACATGATCTGCACCCCGAACTCGTTGAAGACATCCTGGATGTGGCCATGCAGCTCCGTCCGGACCACGGCGGGCAGCAGGTCCGCCTTCATGCGCACCTGCAGCTCGTACTCCACATACCAGTCCTGCAGGTTCAGCTGCCTCACCAGGGGCGCCTCCGCCTGATTGAGCATGGTGCAGCGCCGCGCCGCCAGCTCCAGCATGGCGTGTACCTGGCGCCAGGGGGCATCGTAACCTATGGTCACCTTGGTCAGGAGTGCCACCCCCTTCTCGCCGGCCAGCCGCGTCAGGTTGACCACCTTGCCCCCCACCACCACCGCATTGGGCAGCGTGACCTCGTGATCCTGGCGCGTCACCAGCTTGGTGGAGAGCGCGTTGAGCTCACTCACCATCCCCTCGACCTCGCCGATCTGCACCAGATCGCCGGGCCGCAGCGCACGGGAATAGATGAGCACCAGGCCGCTCATGGCGTGGTTCATGATGCCCGCCGACCCCAGGGTCACCATCAGACCGAAGAAGACGCTGATCCCCTTGAAGGCGTCGGAGTCGGCGCCGGGCAGGTAGGGGTAGGCCACGGTCAGGGCAAACAGCCAGATCCCCACGGAGAGCAGGCGCCGGGTCGCTCCTATGGTCTCCGCGTGCAGTCCCTGCACCCGCAGTTGGCCGTGTTCGATGCGATCGAACAGGATGGCCAGCATCCGGATGAAGAAGCGGGTGATGAGCACGATGAGCAGCACGGTCACCAGTCCCGGCATGGCCGCTATCATACCCTCCAGCATGTCGCCGCACAGCTCGAACAGGGAGTCCCCCAGGCGCTCGCTCCAGGCCCGGGTCTGGGGGAAGAGAGCGAGCACATAGGTCAACCAGCCATAGGTGAGCATGAAGATCACCAGCAGGGTGACGAGGCCTATCAATCGGGCCTCCACGTTTCCCGCCACCTGGCGCCACTGGTGCGGGATAAGCCCCTTCTGCTGCAGGAGGCGGTTGGCGAGCCAGCGTCTGACCCGCCTGTGGCCCCGCTGCAGCAGCCAGGTCAGACCGAAGAAGAGCAGGCTGGCCAGCAGCGCCATGCCGCCGGCCTTGAGCAGATAGGGGGTCGAATGCAGTTCAAGGTACTTGAGGCGCACCTTGTCCAGCCGTGCCCGCACCAGCTCGCTCGCCTGATCCAGGCTCAGTTCGTCGAGGGTTTCCAGATCCCCTTCCACCAGCACCAGGATCCGCTTGCCGTTGACCAGAAACTCGCGCGTCTCCTGACCAAAGCGCCTGGCGCTCACCAGGGTCACCGGCTCCTCCAGATCGGAGGCCTTCATCTGCATGAGCCGCTCCTTGACCAGACGAACCCGGGCCGCCCCGTCCAGACGGCCAAATTTCGCCTGCAACATGACGATGGGCTCGTGGAGCAATACCAGGGTTCTGGCCTTCTCCTGTTCGGTCGGCTCCATCCTGGGCTCGGCGGCCCATGACTGACTCACCGACAACACATTGAACAACAGCAACAGCGCCAACCAGCGGCTCATTTTGCATCCCCTCTCCATCCTGCCCCCAATTTTCCCTGCGAGACCATATAGTCCCGTTCCTGTTTGATTTTATAGAAGTAAATGTCTGGTGTGTGATAAATAGTCAAGCGATTAACCAGGCCTGTACCACAAGTTCAACACCAAGCTTGGGTCCTTGCGCTACGGCAATATACTGTCATCATGAGCTGGATACTGTGAAGGCGAGTGTCCGGATATGGCCTCGCGATTTGAGATGGGAGAAACCGATGGTACTTGACTACATTGCCCTGGGAATATTGGTGTTTGTCGTCTTGGTCATCTTCTATGGCGTTATCGTCATTCACGATATTCCGTATGAAATAGCCAAGCACCGCAATCACCCCCACCAGGACGCCATTCACGTGGCAGGCTGGGTCAGCCTGTTCACCCTGCATGTGCTCTGGCCCTTCCTCTGGATCTGGGCCACGGTCTACCGCCCCGATCGCGGCTGGGGGTTCAACCAGCGGCTGCAAAACGACGAAGACGAGATCACCGCACTCAAGAAAGAACTGGCCGTACTGCAGGCCCGCATGAACACGCTCGAACAGACCGATAAATAGGTAACTCCCCATGGACCTGCTACTGATCCTCACCTATGCAGCCCTCTGCATAGGCGTTTTCAAGATCTTCAAGATCCCGCTCAACAAGTGGAGCGTCCCGACGGCCGTGCTGGGGGGGATCGTCCTCATCGGCACCCTCATCATGCTGATGAACTACAACCACCCCTATTCGGAGCTCGCCCGCAACTACTACGTCTCCACCCCCGTCGTGCCCCTGGTGAAGGGACGCGTCACCGAGGTGCCGGTCACCCCCAACCAGCTGGTCAAACAGGGGGACGTACTGTTTCGCATCGATGCCGAGCCCTTCCAGGAGAAGGTCGCCAGCCTGACGGCGCGGCTTTCCTCCAACCAGGACTACCTCAAGTCCCTCGATGCCCGGCTGCGCTCTGCCAGCCTGGACCGGGATCGCGCCCAGGAACTGATGCGACGGGGTATCGGCAAGCAGCGTGACCTGGACGTGACCCAGGCCAACGTGGACGACATCGTCGCCCAGATCGACCAGCAGAAGGCCACGCTGGATGACCTGAAAGCCCAGCTCAACATCGCCAAGTACGATCTGGAGCAGACCGTGGTCTACGCCCCGAGCGATGGCCATGTGGTGCAGCTGGCGCTGCGCCCGGGCATGATAGCCGCCCCCTTCATGTTCCGCCCCGTGATGACCTTCATCCACGAAGACGCCAACTCCTACGTCGGCTGGTTCTGGCAGAACAGCATGCAGCGGCTCAAGGATGGGGATGAGGCCGAGGTGGTACTGGACGGCATCCCCGGCCGGATCTTCAAGGCCAGGGTGAAGAAAGTGATCCCCGCCATGGCCGCGGGCAACGTCCAGGCTCAGGCGGGCCTGATCGATCAGACTACGGCCCAGGTGCCCGGCCGTTTGCCGATCATCCTGGAGATCACCGACCCCGAGTGGGCCAAGTATCAGGTGATCGCGGGCTCCAGCGGCCAGGCCGCCATCTACACCGAGCATTTCCATCACGTGGCCATCATGCGAAAGATCCTGATGCGCATGGGCAGCTGGCTCAACTACCTGTTCCCCTTCCACTAAGCTTCGTTACCACCTCCTGTTTCGAGGGCCGCGCTTGCCGGCCCTCTGTTTTTAAGCCAGACATTTAAAAACCGAATCCCTATAATGGCGCCATCTTGCAGCAGCCAGTCTCCCCATGTTCGTTCTAAGACCCTATCAAACCGACGCCGTCAACGCCGTCATCAGCCACTTTCGCAAACATCCGGATCCCGCCGTCATCGTGCTGCCCACCGGGGCCGGCAAGAGCCTGGTGATCGCCGAGCTGGCGCGAAAAGCCCGCGGCCGGGTGCTGGTGCTGGCCCACGTCAAGGAGCTGGTGGAGCAGAACCACGCCAAGTACGAGGCCTGGGGGCTCAAGGCCGACATCTTCGCCGCCGGACTGTCCCGCAAGGAGGCCAGCGCCCAGGTGGTGTTCGGCTCGGTGCAGTCGGTAGCTCGCAATCTGGATGCCTTCGACGGGGCCTTCTCCCTGCTTATCATCGACGAGTGCCATCGGGTGTCGCTCGACGATGACAGCCAGTACCATCAGGTGTTAGGCCACCTCAAGGCCGCCAATCCGGCCCTCAAGATCCTGGGTCTCACCGCCACCCCCTACCGGCTGGGGTTGGGCTGGATTTACCGGCGTCACTACCACGGCATGGTGAAGAGCCACGGGGAGCGGCTGTTCGGTGACTGCGTGTTCGAGCTGCCCCTGCGCTTCATGGTGAAAAACGGCTACCTGACCCCGCCCCGTCTCGTCGATGCCCCCGTCGTCCACTACGACTTCAGCCGGCTGGTGCCGCGCGAGAACGGCCTGTTCAGCGAGGCGGACCTCAACGGCGAACTCAGGCGCCAGGAGCGGGTCACCCCCCACATCATCAGTCAGGTACTGGAGTACGCCGCCGAACGCCTGGGGGTGATGATCTTCGCCGCCACCGTCGAGCACGCCCGGGAAATCCACGGTCTGCTCGGCGCGCAAGGAGAAAAAGCGGCGCTGATCACCGGTGAAACCCCGGGGTCGGAGCGCGACGCCCTCATCAGCGCCTTCAAGGCCCGCGAGCTCAAATTCCTGGTCAACGTGGCGGTGCTCACCACCGGCTTTGATGCCCCCCACGTCGATCTGATCGTGATGCTCAGACCCACAGAGTCGGTGTCGCTCTACCAGCAGATCGTCGGACGCGGCCTGCGCCTGTCGCCGGGCAAGACCGATTGCCTGGTACTGGACTATGCCGGCAACAACTTCAACCTGTTTGCCCCCGAGGTGGGGGAACCCAGACCCCACGCCGGCACCGAGCCGGTCCAGGTGCCCTGCCCCGCCTGCGGCTTTGCCAACACCTTCTGGGGAAAGACGGACGAGGACGGCAAGGTGATTGAACACTACGGCCGCCGCTGCCAGGGACTGTTCGAGGATGACGAGGGCCATCGCGAGGAGTGCGACTATCGCTTTCGCGCCAAAATATGTCCCGCCTGCGGTGCCGAAAACGACATCGCAGCCCGCCGCTGCCAGTCCTGCGATCACCTCCTGGTGGATCCTGACGACAAGCTCAAGGAGGCGCTCAATCTCAAGGACTGCCTGGTCATCCGCTGCGCCGGTCTCACCCTGGCGGCTGGGCGCGGCAAGCAGGGGGAGCGGCTGGAGGTCACCTATCACGACGAGGACGGACTCACCCTGACGGAGTACTTCGGTTTCCACTCGCCGGGCGCACAGCGCTTGTTTCAACAGGTCTTTGTGCGTCATCATTGGCCCGCCCCGGGGCTGGAGCCCGAATTTGCCACCCTGGCGAGCGTGCTGGCCGCCAGCGGCCAGTTCCGTCACCCGGATTTCGTCATCGCCCGCAAGTCGGGCCGTTTCTGGCAGGTGAAGGAAAAAATATTCGATTACGAGGGGCGTTACCGGACTGCCAACGCCCCGGCCTGACCACACGTCCGGCCACATCAGGCAGTCACCCGGTTTGATTAGCAGGGCGGTATTGCATTGCCGCCCTTTCGTTCAGTTAGAGGATCCTATGCAGCGGCTGTTGATTGGTTTTTGTGCTCTCTTTTCCCTGGTGGCCCAGGCCACCCCGCTGACCCCGCCCAAGGGGGGCCAGTATGCCGTCATCGTGCAGGGCAACAACGGCATCGAGTTTTCCCGCAATGCGGATGACATGATAGCGCCCGCCTCCACCATGAAGGTGCTGACCGCGCTCGCCGCCCGCCTGGAGCTTGGCGCCGACTTCCGCTTCGCCACCGACCTCCAGGCCCAGCCCGGCGCCAAGCAGGGGGATGCCATCAACGGTGACATCTGGATCAACTTCGTCGGCGACCCCACCCTGTCGCGGATGGATCTGGTCGCCCTGTTCAAGCAGCTCGGCGTCAGCCAGATCAAGGGCAACGTCTACGTCAACACCGGTGCCTACAACGGCTATGAGCGCGGTAACGGCTGGTCCTGGGGGGATCAGACCCTCTGCTTCGCCGCCCCGGTCTCCTCCGTCATCATCGACAAGAACTGCGCCTACGGCACCGTTACCGCCACCCAGATCGGCAAGCCCGCAGTGGGCAATGTCGCCACCGGCGTCCCCATCGGCATCGGTGCCGACAATGTCGAGGTGATGAGCTATGGCGACATGGCGCGCCAGTTCTGCGCCCTGGAAGTAGACATGGCCAAGGGCAACTTCTACGAGCTCAAGGGCTGCATCACCCCGAACAAGGAGCCACAAGGGCTGCGCTTCGCCATCCACGACGTGGAAGCCTGGGGTTGGGACAACATCCGCTGGGCCATGAACCGTGCCGGGATCCGCCACGACGGCCTGCTGCGCGTCACCCACAAGGCCCCGGTGGGAGCCCAGACCCTGGCCACCCACTACTCCGTCTCCCTGCCGGTGATGCTCGCCAAGATGTTGAAGAAGTCCGACAACCTCTACGCCGACACCTTCCTCAAAACCGTGGGCCGCCACTACTACAACAAGCCGGGGAGCTATCGCAGTGGCACCATGGCGGTGCGCGCCATCCTGACCAAGCACGGCATTGACCTTGGCAACGCCACCCTGGCCGACGGCTCCGGCCTCTCCGCCCACAACCTCATCAGCGCCCGCCAGATGCTGTCGGTGCTGACCTTCATCCAGAAGAACGACGCCGAGCTCGATTTCATCAAGCTGCTGCCGAGCTCCCAGGTGGACGGCACCCTGGCCTGGCGCCGCAGCGTCACCGCCCCCATGATGAAGAACAAGGTGCACGCCAAGACGGGGACCATCACGGGCACCTCGAACCTCGCCGGCTTCATCGACACCGCCGGCGGCCAGCGCAAGGCGTTCGTGATGTTCCAGCGCGGCCTGTCCCAGGATCCGGCGACCCACGATCGCTACCGCGCCAGCAAGGCGCCCTGGCCCTGGACCGTGTTCGAGAAGGGCGTGCTGGAGAGCATCTACCAGCAGCAGCCCATCCAGATCACCGCGCAGTAAAGAGTCTGGGCAGCCTTGCCTGCAAGGCTGCCTCCCTGCCCTGGACCGTCTTCGAGAAGGGCGTGCTGGAAAGCATCTACCAGCAGCAGCCCATCCAGATCGCCGCGCAGTAAAGAGTCTGGGCAGCCTTGCCTGCAAGGCTGCCTCCCTGCCCTGG
>ENA-OWLM01000218-OWLM01000218.1-metagenome-genome-assembly--contig:-NODE-218-length-21826-cov-3.596849_pt1 | contig 21826 bp, 30 predicted proteins | sample MGYA00245349_ERZ651102 | MGnify/ENA primary metagenome ERZ651102 (study PRJEB26857, sample SAMEA4031759) | metagenome | biome: human; feature: oral; material: saliva | place: Philippines | collected 2014... | reverse complement strand
AAGGCACCCACATCAACATCGTCGACACCCCGGGACACGCGGACTTCGGCGGCGAGGTGGAGCGTGCGCTGTCGATGGTGGACGGTGTGCTGCTGCTGGTGGACGCCATGGACGGCCCGATGCCGCAGACCCGCTTCGTGACCCAGAAGGCCTTCGCGATGGGCTTCAAGCCGATCGTGGTGGTCAACAAGATCGACCGCCCGGGCGCGCGTCCGGACTGGGTGATCGACCAGGTGTTCGACCTGTTCGACAAGCTCGGTGCCACCAATGAGCAGCTGGACTTCCCGATCGTCTACGCCTCGGCGCTGAACGGCTATGCCGGCCTGGAAGACAGCGTGCGCGACGGCGACATGACTCCGCTGTACGAAGCGATCATGAAGCACGCGCCGAAGCCGGAAGTGGACCCGGAAGGTGCCTTCCAGATGCGCATCAGCCAGCTGGACTACAACAACTTCGTGGGCGTGATCGGCATCGGCCGCATCCAGCGCGGCACCCTGAAGAAGAACATGCAGGTCGCGGTGATCGACCGTGAAGGCAAGAAGCGCAACGGCAAGGTCGCGCAGGTGCTGGGCTTCCTGGGCCTGGAGCGCATCGAGCAGGAAACTGCTGAAGCCGGCGACATCGTCGCCATCTCGGGCATTCCGGAGCTGACCATCTCCGACACCATCTGCCACCCGGACACCCCGGAAGCGCTGCCGGCGCTGACCGTGGACGAGCCGACCATCTCGATGACCTTCCAGGTCAACAACTCGCCGTTCGCCGGCAACAAGGACCTGTCCGGTGGCAAGTTCCTGACCAGCCGTCAGATCAAGGACCGCCTGGACCGTGAAAAGGTCCACAACGTCGCCCTGAAGGTCGAACAGCTGGAAGACGCCGACAAGTTCCTGGTCTCCGGCCGTGGCGAACTGCACCTGTCGGTGCTGATCGAAAACATGCGTCGCGAAGGCTACGAGCTGGCCGTGTCGCGTCCGGAAGTGATCATCAAGGAAATCGACGGCCAGCAGATGGAGCCGATCGAACAGCTGGTGGTGGACGTGGAAGAAGTGCACCAGGGCGGCGTGATGGAAAAGCTGGGCACCCGCAAGGGCCAGCTGAAGAACATGGAGCCGGACGGCAAGGGCCGCGTGCGCCTGGAATACTCGATCCCGGCCCGTGGCCTGATCGGCTTCCAGAACGAATTCAAGACCCTGACCCAGGGTTCGGGCCTGCTGTTCCACGTGTTCGACCACTACGGTCCGAAGGAACAGGGTGCGATCGCCAAGCGCATCAACGGCGTGATGATCGCCAATGCCCCGGGCGTCACCCCGGCCTACTCGCTCGGCCCGCTGCAGGACCGCGGCAAGCTGTTCGCCGCTGAAGGCGACAACGTGTACGAAGGCCAGCTGGTCGGCATCCACTCCAAGGACAACGATCTGACCGTCAACGCGATCAAGACCAAGCCGCTGACCAACATGCGCGCCTCGGGCAAGGACGACGCGATCCAGCTGACCCCGGCGATCAAGTACTCGCTGGAGCAGGCCCTGGACTTCATCGAAGACGACGAACTGGTCGAAATCACCCCGAAGGAAATCCGTCTGCGCAAGAAGTTCCTGACCGAAAGCGACCGCAAGAAGGCGTCGCGCGCCGGTTGATCGGACCTTTGTCGTGACCGACAAGCCCTACAACCCGGATCCGCATACGCATCCGGGTCTTCATGTGATCGCCTTGCTGGAAGCCAGCAAGGCGGCACTGGCGCTGCTGGCGGCGACCGGGCTGGAAGTGCTCGGGCCGCAGCCACTGCGCGACGGGGTCAATGCCCTGATCCGGCGTTTCAGCCTGGACCCGGATCACGGCACCCTGCCCTCGCTGCTCAACATGATCAGCCCGGACGCGGTGCACCTGGCCGCTGCGGCCATGGTCGCGTACGGCGTACTGCATCTGTTCGAGGCCTGGGGCCTCTGGCGGGCCAAGGCCTGGGCGTCCTGGCTGGGCTGCCTGACCGCCGGCATCTACCTGCCGTTCGACATCTACGCCATCATCCGCCACCCCGGCTGGGCCTCGTGGACGGTGCTGGTGATCAATCTGATCGTAGTCGGGGTGCTCGCCCGCGACCTGCGCAAGCGTCACTGAGTTGCCAAGCGCGGCAACCGCTGGTTAGCCTGAGGGCTGGAACCGGGAATCCCACGAATGCGTCTGCCACTGACATCGCTGGCGTTGGCCACCGCGCTGACGGGCTGCTCGCCTTCGCCTTCCTCGCTGCTTGCCGCACCGGCCCATGCCGCCGCGGCCGACAAGGCCGACACCAGCACGCCGTTCGTGTACGCCGAGGCCGACATCACCGACCTGCAGGCGCAGATGGCCGCCGGTGAACTGGACAGCGTCACCCTGACCCGCGCCTACCTGGACCGCATCGCCCGCCTGGACCGCGGCGGACCGCGCCTGAACGCCATCCTCGAGCTCAACCCGGACGCACTGAAGGAGGCGGCCGCGCTGGACGCCGAGCGCCGTCGCGGGCAGCTGCGCGGGCCCCTGCATGGCATTCCGCTGCTGCTCAAGGACAACATCGGTGCCCGGCCGATGGCCACCAGCGCCGGCTCGCTGGCGCTGAGCGGCTTCCGTCCGGACGACGCCTTCCTGGTCACCCGCCTGCGCGCCGCCGGGGCGCTGATCCTCGGCAAGACCAACCTGAGTGAGTGGGCCAACTACCGCTCCAGCGAGTCGATCTCCGGCTGGAGCGCGCGCGGTGGCCAGACCCGTAATCCGTACCGGCTCAGCCACAGCCCCTGCGGCTCGAGCAGCGGCAGCGCGGTGGCGGTGTCCGCCAACCTGGCCGCTGCTGCGGTAGGCACCGAGACCGATGGCAGCATCGTCTGCCCGGCGGCGGTGAACGGCATCGTCGGGCTCAAGCCGACGGTCGGCCTGGTCAGCCGCAGCGGCGTGGTGCCGATCTCCTTCAGCCAGGACACGCCTGGCCCGATGACCCGCAGCGTGGCCGACGCGGCCGCCCTGCTGACCGCGATGGCCGGCCGCGACGACGCCGACCCGGCCACCGCCACCATGCCGGGCCAGGCGGTGTACGACTACACCGCGCGGCTCAAGGATGGCGGACTGCGCGGCGCGCGCATCGGCGTGCTGACCGGCCCGCTCAACCAGCAGCCCGGCGTCGCCCCGGCCATGCAGCATGCCCTGGCCGTGCTGCGCGATGCCGGCGCGGTGGTGGTGCCGGTGCAGCTGCCCACCCAGGACCAGTGGCAGGCCGCCGAACAGGTCGTGCTGCGCTATGAGTTCAAGGCCGGCCTGGCGCGCTATCTGACCACCCACCAGGCCCCGCTCAAGGACCTGGACGCGATCATCGCCTACAACCGCAACCACGCCGACAAGGAGCTGGTGCTGTTCGGCCAGGATCTGATGGAAGCGGCCGCCCAGGCCGGTGCGCTGGGTGCTCCGGACTACATTGCCGCGCGCACCGAGGCCAAGCGCCTGGCCGGGCCCGAAGGCATTGATGCCGTGCTCAAGGCCGAACGCCTGGATGCGCTGGTCGCCCCGACCACCGGTGCGGCGTGGCCGTTGCGCAGTGGCGAGGCCGACGCCTTCCCGGGCGGCAGCTATGGGGCTGCCGCTGTGGCCGGCTACCCCAGCATCAGCGTGCCAATGGCGCACGTGAACGGGCTGCCGCTGGGCCTGCTGTTCATGGGCACGGCGTGGAGCGAACCGCGCCTGATCGAGCTGGCCTACGACTACGAGCAGCGTACGCGGGCGCGCAAGCCGCCCACGTTCAAGACCGAGGCGTTGATCCGCTGACCTCCAGCGCCGGTTCGCCATCTTCGGCACCCGGCGAGCGCACATGTCCGGCCGGGCGTCCACGCGCCACCTGCAGTGCCGGATCCGGCTGCTCCAGCAGTTCGGCGCGGGTGCGCGGCAGGGCCTGCGGGTGTTCGCGGGCGAGGTAGTCGAGCATGCGTTCGCGCACGATGCAGCGCAGGTCGAAGGCATCGCCGGAATTGCGCGCGCTCACCAGCAGGCGCACCTGCAGGGTGTGCTCGCTGGTTTCGGTGACCTGGGTGACGCAGACGCGTTCATCCCACAGCTTTTCGCTTTTGCAGATCCGCTCCAGCTCGGCCCGGATCGCCGGGATCGGCGCGCGGTAGTCCAGCCACAGGAACGCGGTGCCGAGCAGATCGGCGCTGCGCCGGGTCCAGTTCTGGAACGGGTTCTCGATGAACCAGGTCAACGGCACCACCATGCGCCGTTCGTCCCAGACGCGGACCACGACGTAGCTGCTGCCGATCTCCTCGACCCGCCCCCACTCGCCTTCGACGATCACCACGTCATCCAGCCGGATCGGCTGGGGCAGGGCGATCTGCAAGCCTGCAATCAGGTTGCCGAACACCGGCTTGGCGGCGATGCCCGCGACCAGCCCGATGATGCCGGCCGAGGCCAGCAGTGCGGTGCCGATCTGCCGCACCATCGGGAAGGTCAACAGCACCATCGACACCCCCACCAGGATGATCGCGCCCATCAGCACCCGACTGAGCACGCGGGTCTGGGTATGGATGCGGCGCGCGGCCAGGTTGTCGGCCACATCGATGCGGTGTTCGCGCAGGATCGCCTGCTCGCCGGCGGCGACCACGCGCACCAGGAACCAGACGAAGCAGGCGGTCAGCCCGATGTGCAGCAGGCGCAGCGCCTGGTCGAGCCAGCGCTCCTGCAGCGGGGTTGCTTCGAGTGCGGGGATCAGTACCAGCAGCGGCAGGGCGAAGGCCAGCGGTCGGCTGAACACGCGGGCGATGCGGGCGCGGCGGTAGTCTCGCCCCTTGAGGCGGCGGGTGAGTGCCATCAGCAGCCACCAACTGGTGATGCCGATCGCCAGCGCGATGCCGATCGGCCAGAGGTAGTCGGCCGCCAGGGTCCAGTCGACGTGCATGCACGCTCCTGTGGGGGGTGGGGACCTCTACCCTGCCAGAGCCAGGATGACCGCAATGTCACGCATGGCGTTTCAACCCGGCGGATCATTGTTCCGATGACACGCATGGCGTTTCAACCCGGCGGATCATTGCTCCGATGACACGCATGGCGTGTCACTACGCGGGTTCCCGTAGTGACGCGCCATGCGCGTCATCGCGGAGTGTCAGACGGACTGCTTGCGCACGATCGCCATCGCAATCTCCAGCGACTGCTCGTAGTTCAGACGCGGATCCACGGTGGAGCGATACGCACGCTCCAGATCGCGCTCGGTGAGCTCACGCGCGCCACCGGTGCACTCGGTGACATCCTCGCCGGTCAGCTCCAGGTGCACGCCGCCCAGCCGCGTACCGGCTGCCGCGTGCAGGTCGAAGGACAGCTCCACCTCGCTGCGCACGTTGTCAAAACGCCGGGTCTTGAAGCCATTGCTCGTGCTTTCGGTATTGCCATGCATGGCATCGCATACCCACAGCACACGGCGACCGTCGCGCTTCACCGCATCCAGCAGCGGCGGCAGCTTTTCGGCGATCTGCGCCGCGCCCATGCGATGGATGAAGCTCAACCGGCCTGGTTCGTCGTCCGGATTGAGCACGTCGATCAGACGCAGCAGCTGGTCCGGCTGCACCGAGGGGCCGACCTTGATTGCAATCGGGTTGCGCACGCCACGCAGGTACTCCACGTGCGCGCCGTCCAGCGCGGCGGTGCGCATGCCGATCCACGGGTAGTGCGTGCTCAGGTTCAACCAGCCCTGCTGGCGCGGCACCTGCCGGGTCAGGGCCTGCTCGTACGGCAGCAGCAGTGCTTCATGCGAGGTGTAGAAGTCGATCCGGTTGAGGTTGTACACCTGGGTGCCGGACAGGGTCTCCATGAAGCGCACGGCGTCGCCGATCGAGGACACCATCTTCTGGTAGTCGGTGGCCAGCGGCGAGTGACGGACCCACTCCAGGTTCCAGTACTCGGGATGGTGCAGGTCGGCGAAGCCGCCGTCGATCAGTGCCCGCACGAAGTTCATCGTCATCGCCGAGTGCGCGTGGGCCTGCAGCATCCGGCGCGGATCCGGCAGGCGCGCGGCTTCGGTGAACTCGGGGGCGTTGATGACGTCGCCGCGGTAACTGGGCAGGGTCACGCCGTCACGGGTTTCGGTGTCGGCCGAGCGCGGCTTGGCGTACTGCCCGGCGAAGCGCCCGACCCGGATCACCGGCTTGCGCATGCCATGCACCAGCACCAGGCTCATCTGCAGCAGCACCTTGAGCCGGTTGGAGATGGTGGTGCTTTCGCAGTCGCTGAAATTCTCGGCGCAATCGCCGCCCTGCAGCAGGAAACGCTTGCCTTCCTGGGCCTCGGCAAGCTGCCGCTTCAGCGACAGGATCTCCCACGAGGTCACCAATGGCGGCAGTCGCTTCAGTTCATGCAGCGAGGCGTCCAGCGCGACCGGATCGTGATAGGTCGGCATCTGCAGCGCCGGCCGGCTGCGCCAGCTCTCCGGCGACCAGTCGGTCGGCAAGGAAGCGGCGGCGTTGGCGGGCGTTGAGGCGTTCATCGGAGTATCCAGAAAGGTCGGTGGTGCGGAAGAATCAGTAGCGGCGTGGCGGCTTGCGGAACGAGGCGACCAGCGCCCACAGACCCAGCAGCACGAACCAGACCAGGCTCCACATGGGCATGGTAAGCCCCAAGAACGCCCAATCGATATTGCCGCAGTTGCCGGTACCGGTGAGCACGGTGCGGAACACCTCGAACGGCCCCATGGTCTCGCTCAGGAACGACAGCGGCGGGCCGCAGCTGGAGCCGAGGTCCTGCGGCAGCATCTGCACGTACACGTGACGCCCGGCAATGCCGATGCCCACGGCGGCCGCAATGAAGGCCAGCACGCCATAGGTGATGCGCCCGGGCCGGTCACGCGGCCCATGCAGCGCCCCGATCAGGAACAGCAGGCCGAGCGCGGCGAACGCGATGCGCTGGAAGATGCACAGCGGACACGGCTCCAGGCCCATCTTCAACTGCATGAAGATGGCAAAGGCCAGCAGCCCGGCACAGATCAGGAACCCCAGGAAGAACTGGGCGCGGTAGGACCAGCGCAGTGGATTCATTGCCGACACACTCGTGAAAGTCAGGTGCCAAGATTAACAGGGCGCTGTGGCGTCATGGCTGCGGCGGATTGCCGTATGTCGGCGGGATTGGCGCGTAGAGCAGGAGCAGCCGGGCAGGCCCGGCGCTACGGGCCAGAAATGAAAAACCCGGCGCAAGGCCGGGTTTCTCAGTGAATCTGGGTAAAGCCCGAAGACTCAGCCTTCGACGGCTTCGGCAACGGCCGGGCGGTCGACCAGTTCGACGTAGGCCATCGGGGCGTTGTCGCCGGCGCGGAAGCCGCACTTCAGCAGACGCAGGTAGCCGCCCGGACGGGTCGCGTAGCGCGGGCCCAGGATGGTGAACAGGTTGCCCACGGCTTCCTGGTCACGCAGACGGGCGAAGGCCAGACGACGGTTGGCGACGGAGTCGACCTTGGCCAGGGTGATCAGCGGCTCGGCAACGCGGCGCAGTTCCTTGGCCTTCGGCAGGGTGGTCTTGATCAGCTCGTGCTTGAACAGCGAGGCGGCCATGTTCTTGAACATAGCTTCGCGGTGGGCGCTGGTGCGGCTGAACTTACGGCCGGATTTCTGGTGACGCATGGGTGTGATTCCTTGAAGAATGTTGGATCGGTTGTGGTTCGCTGTCGCCTTCCTGGCGTTCAAACTTGGACTGCGGTTGGTCCGATGCCGACCCTCCTGGTCGACCGTCACCGCAGGCTGTGCGCCTGTCGGTGCGAGGTACTGCGGTAAAGCCCCCGCACCCGAAGGTGCGGGGTAAAACTGTTTCGCTGGATCAGCCGAGCATGCCGTGCTGGGCAACACCGGCCGGCGGCCAGTTTTCCAGCTTCATGCCGAGCGAAAGGCCGCGCTGTGCCAGCACTTCCTTGATCTCGGTCAGCGACTTCTTGCCGAGGTTCGGGGTCTTCAGCAGCTCCACTTCGGTCTTCTGGATCAGATCGCCGATGTAGTAGATGCTTTCGGCCTTCAGGCAGTTCGCCGAACGCACGGTCAGTTCCAGGTCGTCGATCGGGCGCAGCAGCACCGGATCCACGCCGTTGTTGGCCGGCTTGGCCGCACCGCGGTCGCGGTGGGTGAAGTCACCGAACACCGACAGCTGATCGCTCAGGATGTCGGCGGCAGTGCGCACGGCTTCCTCGGCGTCGATCGTGCCGTTGGTTTCGATGTCCAGCACCAGCTTGTCGAGGTCGGTACGCTGTTCCACGCGCGCCGCTTCCACCGAGTACGCCACGCGGCGGACCGGGGAGAACGAGGCGTCCAGGACCAGACGACCGATCGCACGGGTTTCTTCGTCCGGACGACGACGTGCAGCCGCCGGCTGGTAGCCGAAGCCGCGCTCGACCTTCAGACGCATGTTGATCGCCGTGTCCTTGGTCAGGTGGCAGATCACGTGGTCGGCGTTGAGGATCTCGACATTGTGGTCGACCTTGATGTCGGCCGCAGTGACGACACCCGGACCCTGCTTGGACAGGGACAGCGTGGCGCTGTCGCCGGTGTGCATGCGGATGGCCACGTCCTTCAGGTTGAGCAGGACTTCAAGCACATCTTCCTGCAGACCTTCGAGCGTGGTGTACTCGTGCAGCACGCCGTCGATTTCAACTTCCGTGATGGCGAAGCCCGGGATGGACGACAGCAGCACGCGACGCAGGGCATTGCCCAGCGTATGCCCGTAACCACGCTCCAAGGGTTCGATGACGACCTTGGCGCGGGTGTCGGTAAGGCGTTCGATCTGCGGACCGCGAGGACGCAGAACCTGGTTGGCGGTAACCGTCATGTTGCGGGTTCTCCTAGTGAACACCCCGGCCGTCGCCGGGGGTTCTCCAATGTGAATTACTTCGAATACAACTCGACGATCAGCGCTTCGTTGATATCCGCAGGCAGGTCCGAACGATCCGGAACGGCCTTGAAGATGCCGGCAAACTTGGCCGCATCCACTTCAATCCACGACGGACGCAGGTCGTGCGAGCTGGACACGGTCAGGGCTTCCTGCACGCGCAGCTGCTTGGCCGCCTTTTCCGACAGAGCGACAGCGTCGCCGGCCTTGACCTGGTACGAAGCCAGGTTCACCGACTTGCCGTTCACGGTAACGCCGCGGTGCGAGACCAGCTGACGGGCAGCCGGACGGGTCACAGCGAAGCCCATGCGGTAGACAACGTTGTCCAGACGGGTTTCCAGCAGCTGCAGGAGGTTCTCGCCGGTGTTGCCCTTCTTGGTCGAGGCCTTCTTGTAGTAGTTGCGGAACTGACGCTCCAGCAGACCGTAGATACGCTTGACCTTCTGCTTTTCACGCAGCTGGGTGGCGTAGTCGGACAGCTTGCCCTTACGGGCGGTCGCGCCGTGCTGGCCGGGCTTCTGCTCCAGCTTGCACTTGGAGTCCAGCGCACGGGCCGGGCTCTTGAGGGAAAGGTCGGCGCCTTCGCGGCGGGCGAGCTTACAGGTAGGACCGATATAACGAGCCATTTCTTATCGCTCCTTTAGACGCGACGCTTCTTCGGCGGACGGCACCCGTTGTGCGGGATTGGCGTCACGTCGATGATGTTGGTGATCTTGTAGCCCACGTTGTTCAGCGAGCGCACGGCCGACTCACGACCCGGACCCGGGCCCTTGATGCGGACTTCCAGGGACTTGACGCCGTAGTCGAGCGCGGCACGGCCGGCCTTCTCGGCAGCCACCTGGGCAGCGAACGGGGTGGACTTACGCGAACCGCGGAAGCCAGCGCCACCGGAGGTCGCCCACGACAGAGCGTTGCCCTGACGGTCGGTGATGGTCACGATGGTGTTGTTGAAAGAAGCGTGGACGTGGGCAACGCCGTCAGTGACGACGCGCTTGATCTTCTTCTTGGTCTTAGCGACGGGCTTAGCCATTTCTTAGGTCCCTTACTTCCTGATCGCCTTGCGCGGGCCCTTGCGGGTGCGGGCGTTGGTACGGGTGCGCTGGCCGCGCAGCGGCAGACCACGACGGTGACGCAGACCGCGGTAGCAGCCCAGGTCCATCAGGCGCTTGATCGCGATACCGATTTCACGGCGCAGATCGCCTTCCACGATGTACTTGGCCACTTCCGAGCGCAGACGCTCGATTTCCGGCTCCGACAGATCGCGGATCTTGGTGGTCGAAGTAACGCCTGCGGCTTCGCAGACCTTCTTCGAACGGGTACGGCCGATGCCGTAAATGCTTTGCAACCCGACCCAGACGTGCTTCTGGGCTGGCAGGTTGACGCCTGCAATACGCGCCATGACGCGGTTCTCCAGCTGAGTGATGGCCGACAGCGCACCCAAGGCGCGCCGATCCGGCAGGATGGATCAAAAAAGTGAACTAGCGATACTAACAAGGTTCCGGTTTACTTGGAAGTCCGTGAAACCTGAAAGGTTTCATGAACCCGGCCCAGGGAGTGTGCCCAGGCTCCGGCGCCGGACCAGGTTGACGCCGAAACAGGTCACTTGCGTGCCCTGCCCCGGTGCCGCCCACGCTACTCCCGCGTGGGACGACCCGATCACACCCCCACCCGGAACCGCTGCGGGGGCCGCCCTTCGTTTGTGTGGCCAGGTCCGCGAAGCGGAGGACCATCACGTCAGGAAGACGATAGTGTAACAGCCGAATCAGCCGCGAGCAAAACCGCCGCGGTTGCCACCCTTCAGGTTGGCCTTCTTCAACAGGCTTTCGTACTGGTGCGACATCAGGTGCGCCTGGATCTGGGCGATGAAGTCCATCACCACCACCACCACGATCAGCAGCGAGGTGCCGCCGAAGTAGAACGACGCATTCAGCTGCGAACGCATGATTTCCGGCAGCAGGCAGACGATCACCAGGTAGGCCGAGCCGGCCGCGGTCAGGCGGGTCAGCACGCCGTCGATGTAGTCGGCGGTGGCCTTGCCCGGACGGATGCCCGGAATCAGCGCGCCCGACTTCTTCAGGTTGTCGGCGGTTTCCTGCGAGTTGAACACCAGCGCGGTATAGAAGAACGCGAAACCGGTGATCAGCACGGCGAACACGATCATGTGCAGCGGCTCAGCCGGGCCCAGGGCGTTGGCGAGCTTCTGCAGCCACGTGGCCGAGCTGGCCTGGCCGGACCACATGGCCAGGGTGGTCGGGAATGCCAGGATGCTGGAAGCGAAGATGGCCGGGATCACGCCCGCCATGTTCAGCTTCAGCGGCAGGAACGAGGTCTGGTTCATGTACGCGTTGCGGCCACCCTGGCGGCGCGCGTAGTTGACCGTGATGCGGCGCTGGCCGCGCTCGACGAAGACCACGAAGAAGGTGAACACCAGCACCACCAGCGCGATCAGCAGCAGCTGGATGAACTGGATGTTGCCGTCCTGGTAGGCGTCGAAGGTGTGGATGACCGCACCCGGCAGGCCCGCCACGATGCCGGCGAAGATGATCAGCGACACGCCGTTGCCGATGCCGCGCTCAGTGACCTGCTCACCCACCCACATCAGGAAGATGGTGCCGGCGGTCAGGGCGACCACCGCGGTCAGCACGAAGCCCATGCCCGGGGCGTAGACGACCGGTGCGCCGGTCGGGGACAACTGGTTCTGCAGCGCCAGCGCGATGCTGCCGCCCTGCACCACCGCCAGAAGCACGGCGCCGATGCGGGAATACTGGGTGATCTTGCGACGGCCGGATTCACCTTCCTTCTGCAGCGCCTTCAGCGCCGGGAAGATGTGGACCGCCAGCTGCATCACGATCGATGCCGAGATGTACGGCATCACGTTCAGCGCGAAAATGCTGAAACGGTGCAGGGCGCCGCCCGAGAACATGTTGAACATGTCCACGATACCGCCGCCCTGCGCCTGCATGAGCGCAAGCATGGCATCGGGGTTGACGCCCGGCACCGGCACATAACAGCCGATGCGGTAGACGATCAACGCCCCGAGGACGAACAGCAGACGCTGGCGAAGTTCCGTGAACTTGCCGAGCCCGCCGCCGAGGTTACCAATGCCCGCTTGCGCCATGTCTTACTCCTGTACGCTGCCGCCGGCAGCTTCGATCGCGGCCTTGGCACCGGCCGTTGCAGCAACACCCTTCAGGGTGAACGCCTTGGTCACTTCGCCCTTGACGACGATCTTGGCCTTCTTGGCAGTGCTCGGCACCAGCTTGGCGGCGCGCAGCGCGGCGAAGTCGATCTCACCGGCTTCCAGACGATCCAGCTGATACAGCAGCACTTCAGCGGTGTCCTTGGCGATCGGCGAACGGAAGCCGATCTTCGGCAGACGACGCTGCATGGGGGTCTGGCCGCCTTCGAAGCCAGCCTTGATCTTGCCGCCGCCCTTACGAGCGAACGAACCCTTGTGGCCGCGGCCGGCAGTCTTGCCCAGGCCCGAACCGATACCGCGACCGACGCGGGTGCGCTCGGTGCGGGCGCCCGGTGCCGGGCTCAGATCATTGAGACGCATGGTCATTGGATTATTCCTCAACCTTGACGAGGTACTGGACCTTGTTGATCAGGCCACGAACCTGCGGGCTGTCTTTCAGCTCACGCACGTCGTTCAGCTTGTTCAGACCCAGGGCGCGCACCGACAGGCGGTGCTTGGACTGGGTGCCACGCAGGCCACCCACCAGACGGACCTTCACGGTCTTGTTGGACGCATCAGCCATGGTTGAGTTCCTCCACCTTCTTGCCGCGCTTGGCCGCGATGCGGGCCGGCGACTGCATGTCGGTCAGACCCTTCAGCGTGGCGCGAACCAGGTTGATCGGGTTACGCGAACCGACGGCCTTGGCCAGCACGTTCTTCACGCCAACCGCTTCCAGCACGGCGCGCATGGCACCGCCGGCGATCACACCGGTACCTTCCGAAGCCGGCATCATGAACACGCGGGCTGCGCCGTGGCCGGCCTTGACCGCATGCCACAGGGTGCCGTTGTTCAGATCGACGGTGGCCAGGTTCTTGCGAGCCTGTTCCATCGACTTCTGGATGGCGACCGGCACTTCGCGGGCCTTGCCATAACCGAAACCGACCTTGCCTTCGCCGTCGCCGACCACGGTCAGGGCGGTGAAGGTGAACTGACGGCCACCCTTGACGGTCTTGCTGACGCGGTTGACCGCGACCAGCTTTTCGATCATGCCGTCGTCGACTTTCTCTTCGCGGTTACGGTCGCGATCGCGACCCCGCTGCTGACGTTCTTCTGCCATGTTGATTCCTTGATTGATTGGGTATGTACGGCTCAGGGCCGCTTATAGCTGTGAAGTGAAGCGGTGGATCGAGCGCCCCTGCAGAAGAAGGACGTCGCCCGGCACAGCCCGTGCCGGCAGGCAGGCGGAAGCGGGGCCAGGCCCCGCTTCCTTATCCCTTAGAACTGCAGGCCGCCTTCGCGGGCTGCGTCGGCCAGAACCTTGATGCGGCCGTGGTAGCGGTAGCCCGAGCGGTCGAAAGCGACCTTCTCGATGCCCGCAGCCTTGGCGCGCTCGGCGACCAGCTTGCCCACCTTGGCGGCGGCGTCGCTGTTCTTGCCGTTCTTCAGGCCTTCCTTGACGTCGGCCTGGGTGGTGTTGGCCGCAGCCAGCACCTTGGAGCCGTCGGCGGTGAAGACCTGTGCGTACAGGTGCTGACCGGTGCGCAGCACCGACAGACGCGGCACGCCCAGTTCGCGGATGTGTGCACGGGTCGACTTGGCGCGACGCAGACGAGCGATGTTCTTGTTCATGATCTTGGTCCTTGAAAGCTGAAGGGCTGGCGGGAAACGCCTTACGCCTTCTTGGCTTCCTTACGAATGATGACTTCGCCGGCGTACTTCACACCCTTGCCCTTGTAGGGCTCCGGCGGACGGTAGCCACGGATCTTGGCAGCCACTTCACCGACCTGCTGCTTGTCAGCGCCCTGGACCAGAATTTCGGTCTGGGTCGGGGTGGTGATGGTGATGCCTTCCGGTGCGACGAACACGACCGGGTGCGAGAAACCGAGCGACAGGTTCAGGTCCTTGCCCTGCATGGCGGCACGGTAACCCACGCCGACCAGTTCAAGCTTGCGCTCGAAACCTTCGCTCACGCCCTTGACCATGTTGGCCAGGATGGCGCGCACGGTGCCGGTCAGTGCGATCAGGCTTTCGTCATTGGCGGCCAGGGTGGCAACGCCGTCTGCAACGGTGATTTCAACGCCGGCGACCTTCGGCAGCGACAGGGTGCCCTTCGGGCCCTTCACGCTGACGGATTCCGGCTGGATGTTCAGTTCAACGCCCTTGGGCAGGTTGACCGGCTTCTTGGCTACGCGGGACATAGGTTTCTCCTTCTCGCCTTAGGCCACGAAGCACAGGACTTCGCCGCCGACGCCCAGCTGGCGCGCCTGCGCATCAGTCATGATGCCCTTGGAGGTGGAAATGATGGCAATACCCAGGCCGTTCAGGACCTTCGGCAGTTCAGCCTTGCCGCGGTACTGGCGCAGACCCGAACGCGAGAAGCGCTTCAGGGTCGCGATGACCGGCTTGCCTTCGAAATACTTCAGGACGATTTCGAGTTCGGCCTTGTTGTTTTCGGTCTTGGTCACGCGCAGATCGGTGATGTAGCCCTCGGCCTTCAGCACTTCTGCGATTGCAACCTTGATCTTGGAGGACGGTGCCTTCACCGTCTGCTTGCCAACCGCAGCCGCATTCTTGATGCGTACCAGCAGGTCGGCGATGGGATCAGTCATGCTCATTAGTCAAACCCTTTGAGTGCACCGATATCCGCTTTCGCGAAAATCTTGCTTGTAGTCCTGGGATGGGCCAGGCCCCTCTTTACACACACCCTGCCCCGCAGGACGGGACAGAAGCGGGAGTATACGACAAAAAGAGCCCGACTTGCGTCGGGCCCTTTCGGGAGGAGATGAACCTGAATCGGTTCATCTCCTATCCAGGGATTGCTCCCCTTACCAGCTTGCCTTGCGCAGGCCCGGCACGTCGCCGCGCATGGTGGCTTCGCGCAGCTTGTTACGGCCGAGGCCGAACTTGCTGTACACGCCACGCGGACGGCCCGACAGCTCGCAACGGTTGCGGTGGCGGCTCGGCGACGAATCGCGCGGCAGCTTCTGCAACTTGATCACGGCTTCTGCCTTTTCGTCGTACGAAGCGGTCGTGCTGGAGATGATCTTCTTCAGCTCTTCGCGCTTGCCGGCGTACTTGGCAGCGAGCTTGGCACGCTTCAGATCGCGGTTGACCATGGAGGTCTTAGCCATTTCGATATCCTCGACGTATCAGTTACGGAACGGGAACTTGAACGCTGCGAGCAGCGCCTTCGCTTCCGCGTCGGTCTTGGCGGTGGTGGTGATGGCGATATCCATACCGCGGATCGCGTCGACGGCGTCGAAGTCGATTTCCGGGAAGATGATCTGTTCCTTCACACCCATGTTGAAGTTGCCGCGACCGTCGAAGGAACGACCGGAAACACCACGGAAGTCGCGCACGCGCGGCAGCGAGATGTTGATCAGGCGATCCAGGAACTCATACATCTTGGCACGACGCAGCGTGGTCTTGCAGCCAATCGGCCAGCCATCACGGATCTTGAACGAAGCCACCGAAATACGGGACTTGGTCACGACCGGCTTCTGGCCGGAGATCTTGGACATGTCAGCAACGGCATTTTCCAGGATCTTCTTGTTGGTCGCCGCTTCGCCGACACCCATGTTCAGGGTGACCTTGACCAGCTTCGGGACCTGCATCGGATTGGTGTAGCCGAACTGCTTCATCAGCGCCGGCACCACTTCTTCCTTGTAGAACTTTTCGAGACGGGAAGTCATCTTCTCATTCCTCAGGCGTCGAGCGCCTCACCGCTGGAGCGGAACACACGCAGTTTGCGTCCATCCTCCAGCACCTTGAAGCCAACGCGTTCGCCCTTGCCCGAAGCCGGGTTCAGCACATTCACGTTGGAGATATGGATCGACGCTTCACGCTCGACCACGCCGCCGGCAACGCCTGCCTGCGGGTTCGGCTTGGTGTGGCGCTTGACGATGTTCACGTTGGCGACGATCACACGATCGCCGTCGACGCGGACGACTTCGCCCTGCTTGCCCTTGTCCTTGCCGGTGTTGACGACGACCTGGTCGCCCTTCTTGATACGGTTAGCCATGATTATCTCCTGTCGCTCACAGCACTTCGGGAGCGAGCGAGACGATCTTCATGAACTTCTCGGAACGAAGTTCACGGGTCACCGGCCCGAAGATGCGGGTGCCGATCGGCTCTTGCTTGTTGTTGAGCAGGACCGCGGCGTTACCGTCGAAACGGATCAGCGAGCCGTCGGCGCGACGCACACCCTTGCGGGTACGCACCACGACGGCGTCATACACTTCACCCTTCTTGACCTTGCCGCGCGGGATCGCATCCTTCACGGTGACCTTGATGATGTCACCGATGTGCGCGTAACGGCGCTTGGAACCACCCAGCACCTTGATGCACATCAGTTCCTTGGCACCGGAGTTGTCCGCGACGTCAAGGTAGCTCTGCATCTGGATCATGATTCAGATCTCCTTATTGAGCCGCACGCGTGATGACTTCCACCACGCGCCAGTTCTTGGTCTTGGACATCGGAGCAATCTCGGTCACGCGCACGACGTCGCCTTCATTGCAGGCGTTGTCGGCATCGTGAGCGTGCAGCTTGGTCGAGCGCTTGATGTACTTGCCGTACAGGGCGTGCTTGACCTGGCGCTCCACCAACACGGTGACCGTCTTGTCCATCTTGTTGCTGACAACACGGCCTTCGACCGTGCGCAGCGTCTTTTCGTTGTTATCGCTCATAGCGGCCGTCCTTACTTCTTGCTGCCGAGCAGGGTCTTGACGCGAGCAATCTCGCGGCGGACCCGGCGGGTTTCGTGAGTCTTCGGCAGCTGCCCGGTGACCTGCTGCATGCGGAGCGAGAACTGCTCCTTACGCAGATCGGTCAGGTGGGCGTTCAGTTCGTCAGCCGACTTTTCGCGAAGTTGTTTGATGTCCATCAGCGCACCGTCCGGGTCACGAAAGTAGTGGTCACGGAAAGCTTGGCGGCAGCCAGGCGGAATGCCTCGCGTGCCACGTCTTCGCCAACGCCTTCAATTTCATAGATCATGCGGCCGGGCTGGATCTGGGCTACCCAGTATTCCACGTTGCCCTTACCAGAACCCATTCGGACTTCGATGGGCTTCTTGGTGATCGGCTTGTCGGGGAACACTCGGATCCACATCTTGCCACCGCGCTTGACGTAGCGGCTGATCGAGCGGCGGGCCGCTTCGATCTGACGCGCGGTCAGCTGACCGTGGGCGGTCGCCTTGAGGCCGTATTCGCCGAAGCTGACAGCGTTGGCGCTCCAGCTCAGGCCGTCGTTACGGCCCTTGTGTACCTTGCGGTATTTGGTTCGCTTGGGTTGCAACATTGCCGTTACCTCGCTTCACGAGCCGGGCGCTGACGGTCACCGCGGTCGCCGCGATCGTTACGATCGTTGCGCGACGGGGTGTCGTCCTGCTTTTCCTGGCCAACCTGGGAGAAATCGAAGACCTCGCCCTTGTAGATCCAGACCTTGATGCCGATGATGCCGTAGGTCGTCTTGGCTTCAGCGAAGCCATAGTCGATGTCGGCACGCAGCGTGTGCAGCGGCACGCGGCCTTCGCGGTACCACTCCGAACGCGCAATTTCTGCACCGTTCAGACGGCCACCGACGTTGACCTTGATGCCCAGGGCACCCAGGCGCATCGCGTTGCCGACCGAGCGCTTCATTGCGCGGCGGAACATGATGCGACGCTCCAGCTGCTGCGCGATCGACTCGGCAACCAGCTGTGCGTCCAGCTCGGGCTTGCGCACTTCGGTGACGTTGATGTGCGCCGGGACGCCCATCATGTCGCTCACTTCCTTGCGCAGCTTCTCGATGTCCTCACCGCGCTTGCCGATCACCACGCCCGGACGGGCGGTGTGGATCGTCACGCGAGCGGTCTTTGCCGGACGCTCGATCAGGATCTTGCTGATGCCGGCCTGCGCGAGCTTCTTGCGCAGCATGTCCCGCACCTTCAGGTCGGCTGCCAGATAACCGGCGAACTCGGCCTTGTTGGCGTACCACTTGGAGTTCCAGTCCTTGGAAATGCCGAGGCGGATACCAATCGGATGAACTTTATGACCCATGGTTTTTTCCTTTCCGCTTACTTGCCGGCGCCCACAACCACAGTGATGTGGCTGGTGCGCTTGAGGATGCGGGTACCGCGGCCTTTCGCCCGCGCCATGAAACGCTTCAGGGTCGGACCTTCATCAACCATGATGGTCTGAACCTTCAGCTCGTCGACGTCGGCGCCCTGGTTGTTCTCGGCATTGGCAATAGCCGACTCCACCACCTTCTTGATCAGGTGGGCAGCCTTCTTGTCCGAGAACTTCAGCAGGTTGACCGCACGCTCGGCCGGCAGACCGCGCACCTGGTCAGCGACCAGACGAGCCTTCTGCGGGGAGATGCGCGCAGTGCGCAGGATTGCTTTCGCTTCCATTGTCATCTCTCCTTACTTGCCCGACTTCTTGTCAGCACCATGACCCTTGAAGGTCCGGGTGATGGCAAATTCGCCGAGCTTGTGACCGACCATGTTCTCGTTGACGAGCACCGGAACGTGGGCCTTGCCGTTATGAACGGCGATGGTGATGCCTACCATTTCCGGCAGGATCATCGAACGACGCGACCAGGTCTTGATCGGCTTCTTGCTACCCGCAGCGGCCTCCACCTTCTTGACGAGGTGGTGATCGACGAACGGGCCTTTCTTGAGTGAACGTGCCATGGTCGATTAGCCCCTACGATCGCGGACGATGAACTGCTGGGTGCGCTTGTTCTTGCGCGTCTTGTAACCCTTGGTCGGAACACCCCACGGGGTGACCGGATGCGGATTACCCTGGCCGGCCTTCGCCTCACCACCACCGTGCGGGTGGTCAACCGGGTTCATGGCAGCACCACGAACGGTCGGGCGAACACCGCGCCAGCGCTTGGCGCCAGCCTTGCCCAGCTTTTCCAGGTTGTGCTCGTCGTTACCGACTTCACCGATGGTGGCGCGGCACTCGATCGGCACCTTGCGCATTTCACCCGAGCGCAGGCGCAGGGTGGCGTAGATGCCTTCACGAGCGACGAGCTGCACGGCAGCGCCGGCGGCACGAGCGATCTGGGCACCCTTGCCCGGCTTCAGTTCGATGCCGTGGACAGTGGTACCGACCGGGATGTTGCGCAGCGGCAGGGTGTTGCCGGTCTTGATCGGCGCGTCCGAACCTGCGATCACCTGGTCACCGGCCTTCAGGCCCTTCGGTGCGATGATGTAGCGACGCTCGCCGTCGACGTAGCACAGCAGGGCGATATGGGCGGTGCGGTTCGGATCGTATTCGATGCGTTCCACGCGCGCCGGAATGCCTTCCTTGTTGCGCTTGAAGTCGATGACACGGTAGTGCTGCTTGTGACCACCGCCCACGTGACGGGTGGTGATGCGGCCGTGGTGGTTACGACCACCGGACTTGCTCTGCGGCTCCAGCAACGCTGCGTGCGGTGCGCCCTTGTGCAGATCGGGCGTGACCACGCGCACGGCCGAACGACGGCCTGCGGAGGTGGGCTTGAATTTCATCAATGGCATGGGATGTACCTCAGGCCTTGGCCGTTACATCGATGGACTGGCCATCGGCGAGACGCACGTATGCCTTGCGCCAATCGCCGCGACGGCCGTTGCGGTTACGGAAGGACTTGTTCTTGCCCTTCACGTTCAGCACGTTGACCGACTCGACCTTGACTGCGAACAGCTGCTCCACCGCGGCCTTTACATCGGCCTTGGTCGCTTCGTTCGACACTTCAAAGACATACTGGTTGGAGACTTCCTGCAGACGCGCGGTCTTTTCGGAGACACGCGGGGCACGCAGCACGCTGAAGATTTTTTCGTTGCTGTTCATGCCAGCCACTCCTCGACCTTCTTGACCGCGTCAGCGGTGATGACGACCGTGTCGGCACCGACCAGGGACACCGGATCCAGACCCTGCACGTCACGCACTTCCACGTAGGGAACGTTGCGCGCCGACAGGTACAGGTGCTCGGAAGCGTCCTCGGTGACGATCAGCGGGCGCTTGCCCACTTCCAGGCCGGCCAGCTTGGCGATCAGACCCTTCGTGCTGGTCGCTTCGACGTCGAAGGACTCCACGATGGTCAGACGGCCCTGACGGTTCAGCTCGGACAGGATCGCGCACATGGCGGCACGGTACTGCTTGCGGTTGACCTTCTGCTCGAAGCTGCGCGGCTTGGCCGCGAAGGTGACGCCACCGCCGACGAAGATCGGAGCCGTCAGCGCGCCATGACGCGCACCGCCGCCCTTCTGCTTCTTCGACTTCTTGGTGGTGCCAGCCACTTCGGAGCGAGTCTTCTGTGCCTTGGTACCGGCGCGACCGGCGTTGCGGTAAGCAACGACGACCTGGTGAACCAGATCTTCGCTGAAATCGCGACCGAACACGGCTTCGGAGACCGAGACCTTGTTGTTGCTACCCGTGATAACGAGTTCCATCGTCATCTCTCCTTATGCCTTGCTCGCCGGACGGACGATCACGTCACCACCCGCAGCGCCCGGAACGGCACCACGAATCGCGATCAGACCGCGCTCGACGTCGACCTTGACCACTTCCAGGTTCTGCGTGCTCTGCTGCACGGCGCCCATGTGGCCCGACATCTTCTTGCCCGGGAAAACGCGACCCGGGGTCTGGCGCTGACCCAGCGAACCCGGCGCGCGATGCGACAGCGAGTTACCGTGGGTTGCATCGCCCATACGGAAGTTGTGGCGCTTGATGGTGCCCTGGAAACCCTTACCCTTGGTGACACCCTGGACGTCGACCTTCTGGCCAACTTCGAAGATGTCCGCCTTGACTTCGCCGCCGACGGCGAAATCGCCGAGCTGCGCGTCTTCAACGCGGAATTCCCACAGGCCGCGACCAGCTTCCACCTTCGCCTTGGCGAAGTGGCCGGCTTCCGGCTTGTTGACCAGGGCAGCGCGACGCGCGCCGACGGTCACCTGCACGGCGCTGTAGCCGTCAGCTTCGACGGTCTTGATCTGCGCGATGCGGTTCGGGGTGGCTTCAATCAAGGTCACCGGGATGGCGCGGCCATCATCGGTGAAAACGCGGCTCATGCCAGCCTTGCGGCCCACGAAGCCCAACGAATACTTCTTCGTCATGGTCGTAGTCCTCAGGTCAGCTTGATCTGAACGTCGACGCCGGCAGCCAGTTCGAGCTTCATCAGCGCGTCCACGGTCTTGTCGTTCGGGTCAACGATATCGAGCACGCGCTTGTGCGTGCGGGTCTCGTACTGGTCACGCGCGTCCTTGTCGACGTGCGGGGAGACGAGGATGGTGTAACGCTCGATCTTGGTCGGCAGCGGGATCGGGCCACGCACTTGCGCGCCGGTCCGCTTGGCCGTTTCAACGATCTCGCTGGCCGAGCGGTCGATCAGACGATGATCGAATGCCTTCAGCCGGATACGGATCTTTTGGTCCGCCATGACGGTGGTTCCTTCGTTAAAAGAGCGACAGACAAGGCCTCTGGGTTGCCTTGTCCCATGAATATCCTGAATGCGAACGTCGCACAGTCCCGTGCGACGCCAAGATCTTTCCGTAGACCTCAAAAGCCGAGGCAGACCGATTGCTCGATCTGCCCAGACGAAAAAGTATAGCGCGCATACAAGGCGGCGGTCAACAGTCGCCTGTTGACACTGCCTGAATGGCACGACCCTTCCTGGTCCGGGGAACACGAGGAGCGTCCTGCGCCTCTTTTCCCATTTTAGTACGCCCCGATGCCCTACCCAGGCAACATCGGGGCGCAGAGTCTAGCAGATTACTCGATGATCTTGGAGACCACGCCGGCACCGACGGTACGGCCACCTTCGC